>CEUL01092795.1_pt1 | contig 19765 bp, 20 predicted proteins | sample 427021 | NCBI WGS metagenome assembly CEUL01 (sample SAMEA2622800, study PRJEB7988) | marine metagenome | isolation source: saline water (ENVO:00002010), including | reverse complement strand
CCATAACCGCAACTTCTAAAGTGTTTGAGTTAGGGTATCTAGACTTCCACTCTGGTAAACGAATATCAATATGAGATTGGATTTCCTGAGCTAACTCTCTAAAAAATGTTGATGTAGTTCTACCACAACCAGGGCATGCAGTCACTGCAGGCCTAAAACGACGAATACCTAGAGACTGAAGAATGTCTTGACATAAACGAACTTCCTTTGTCCTGTCACCACCAATCTCTGGTGTTAATGAAGCTCTTATGGTATCACCTATGCCTGATTCCAATAAAATACTTAGAGCTGCTGTTGTGGAAACTACTCCCTTTTGTCCCATACCTGCCTCCGTTAGACCTAGATGCAAAGGAAATGGGGACTTTTCTGAAAGCTCTCTGTATACAGCAACCATCTGATTCAGTCTAGAAACTTTACATGAAATAATAATATTATTTTCACTAAGACCCATATTAATTGCAGCCTCAGAACTAGATAGAGCGCTTTCTACTAATGCTTGATTTTCTACTAGTTCAGCACTTAAAGGATTTTTTAATCTAGAGTTTTCATCCATTTTTAAGGCTAAAACTTCTGGATCTAAGCTTCCTGCATTAACCCCGATTCTTACAGGTTTATTGTACTCTTTTGCTATGTTTATAAACTGTGAAAAGTTTTCGTCTCTTCTATTTCCTCTTCCGACGTTTCCAGGATTTATTCTGAATTTAGATAAACTTTTCGCTAAATCCTTATACTGACTTAATAATCTATGCCCAATAAAATGAAAATCTCCTACTATTGGGACATCTACTCCTATATCATTTAGCCGTGAAATTATTTCTTTTATAGATTTAGCTGAACTATCATTATTTACTGTTACACGTACTATTTCGCTTCCTGCTTTAGTAAGTAGCTTAATTTGATCTACTGTTGATTGAATGTTAGCTGTATCAGTATCAGTCATAGACTGAACTACCACTGGGTTTAAGTTACCAATCTTTACATTGCCAACAAGTACTTCATTTGTTTTTTTTCTTTTATTTGTCAAATGTACTTCCTAGTAAAAATTAAATCATCAAATATAAAAAACTGAATAATACGTATATACCAATTAATACTATCAAAAAATTCTTAATTCTTAGGTTTATTTTTTTATAATTATAAAAAATTATAGGAATCCAAACTAATATTAGAATTGATTGATAAAAGAGAAATTTATCAACAATATTAGTGTTTGTAAAAAAAAACTTAACTAAAAATGTAATAATTACCAACAAAGAAAAAAGCAATGCAGTGATAATCTGATTCCGATAATCTTTGGAAACCTTCAAACTAAAAAATCCTATCTCCACTGACTATTCTGGTAATATCTTGAATGGAAATAACGGCAATTAGAGATAACAATAGAATAAAACCTAATAAATGAACTAAACCTTCCCTCTCAGGTGATATTTTTTTCCCTCTCCTAATTATCTCTATAATTACAAATAAAATTCTACCTCCATCAAGAGCAGGTATAGGTAATAAGTTTATTATTCCTAGAGATAAACTCAAAGTTGCTGCTAGTGAACAGTACCAAATTACTTTATCGTAAAAAGAATTTTCCGATACAGCTATTTCTCCTGTTAACTGACCTATTCCTATTGGGCCTACAGTTTGCGGCCCCTCAAACTGAGGGATGCTGCTATCTTGAAAGTTTGAAAAAACTGCATTCTTAGTCAATATCAATGTATCAAAAATTTGATTTTTTGCATTTAAAAATGCCTTAATAACATTCTCTCCAGAATTTTTCTTAATAGTATTTGTATTTCGAATTTGAACTCCAGTGGCTCCTTCTTGTATGAGCGTACTAGAACCTAAATTATTGTTAATAGCTCTAGCAGTACTAACAAGAATTTGATTTGATGGATTAGTTATAGAATTAACAATATTAATTTGATCATTTAAACTTATTGAATCTATATATTTCTGTGCATCTAAAAGCCCTATTTCACTATCGTAATCTCTAACTTCAGAAACAACTCTTAATATATTATTTATTCCTGCATTAGAATCATAAATTCTTGCATCATTAACTGAAATTTCTTTATTTTCATCGTAAACCTTCTCAACAACTATTTTTTTTGGGGGATCCCATCTTGGTATCAATCTAATTTTTTTTACATCCCCAGAGTATTGATACGCATTCTCCGAGGGACGTGAAAATATATTTGGAATACCTTTTTCAATCTCCCAAGTTGACTCAGAACCAAGTTTAACCATCACAGATTGTTGGAGATTTTGTATAGAATTTATATCTCTATTGTCTATTTTTATAATTTTATCTCCGGATTTCAAACCCGCTAAATATGCTGGTGAATCAGGGAAAACTGAAACAATGGTTACATCTGATACTTCTTTTTCAGAAGGAATCATAAATATTATTGTCAAAAGAATAAAAGGGATTATAAGATTTATAATCGCACCTGCTGACATAACAATAATTCTTTGAAGTTTTGTCTTACTTGCAAGAGAACCACTTGCTGAAGCATTTTCTTCTCCAACCATTCTTACAAAACCACCAAGTGGCAAGAGATTAAAAGACCACATCATATCTGCAACAACAAAACTATTGGATGAAATTGATTTTATTTTACCAATTATTACTTTTTCTCCTGAAGAAGCTGAAGAATCATCTTTTTTTTCATAATTTTTTATTTTTTCCAGAAATATTTTATCGTCAGAATCACTATATGCTACAGAAACAATAGATCCTATACTAAAATCAAAATCTGAATTTTCTTCCTTATAAATTACAGTGTTACCCGTCCAATATGAAAAGACTCTAGGAGGAAACCCAAAACCGAACTCCAAAGTCTTAACACCAAATTTTCTAGCCGTTAGGAGATGTCCTAACTCATGTAATATTACGAGTGGACCTAATACTAGAATAAAAGTTATAATTCCAAAAATAAAAGTTTCTGACATAGTAATATTTTACATGACTAATTATTATATTTATTAATTATTTTGCTGTATGTTTGTCTAGCTAAAGCAATCAAATCGTAAAAATCGGGATTAAACATCTTTTTGTGTTCTTTTAATGCTTCATTGATAATTATATGTATATCTGTATACCTGATTTTCTTTTCTAAAAATAGCTCAACAGCAGCTTCATCTGCTCCACATAAAATAGATAAATATGAACCTCCCTTTTTGGCAAAATGTAATGCCGTTTCAAAGCATGGATATTTACTTGAATCTAATTTTTCAAAAGTCAAATTACCAAGATCAGCACCATCTATATCTTCTAAATTAGAATTTTTTATCCTTTCTGGATAAAATAATGCATACTGTATTGGATTACCCATATTAGTATCGCCCAATTGAGCCTTAATAACCCCATCATCAAACTGAACCATCGAGTGAACTATACTCTGCTTATGAATTGAAACGTCAATACTCTCATAATCCATATCAAATAATATTTTTGATTCAATAACTTCAAAAGCTTTATTCATTAAAGTTGCTGAGTCTATAGTAATTTTTTTTCCCATTTTCCATGTTGGATGATTTAATGCTTGCTCAGATGTTACGCTGGACAATTCTGACCATTCGGAATCTCTAAATGCACCTCCAGATGCAGTAATTATAAGTTTTTTTGGAGATGAAATTTCACCATTTATACATTGCCATATTGCGGAAGGTTCACTATCTATTGGTAATATTTTACTCCCAGATATTTTAGCTTCATTTATAATAATTTCTCCAGCAATTACTATTGCTTCTTTGCTAGCTAAAAGAATATCCTTACCATGCTGAACAGAGGTGAAAATTGATGAAGCAGATTCTATTCCTGATATGCCTGCAATTATTAGATCAATATCCTTGTTAGAACAAATTTCGTCTATGGATACCCTATTTACTGAAAGAGTGTCCATATTTATATCAGAATTAGTAGCAACATACTTTGGATTAAAGTGTTTTATTTGTTCTAAAATCTCAGGATTAGTATTGTTCGCAAGAGCCAAAATATTAAATTTCTCTGGGAAATACTTAATTATTTCCAAAGCCTGGGTTCCTATAGAACCAGTTGAACCAAGAATAGCTATATTAATTAAATCTTTAGCCAAATTACTATCCAATAGAAAACTATAATATTTGACAGTATACTATCAGTTCTATCAAGTATTCCACCATGACCAGGAATAATAGAGCCGCTATCTTTAATTTTTGCCAGTCGCTTTATATAAGATTCATATAGATCTCCCAATAAAGATGAAAAACTAATTATAATTATTACTATAAAAAAAGTGAGAAATGATGAGGAAATATCAAATATTATTTGAAGTAAAAAAAGCATAGGAAATAATGACAGAAAACCTCCTATGTATCCTTCTAAGGATTTATTTGGACTTATACTAGGAAATATCTTAGTTTTACCAAATCTTTTTCCAACAAATAATGCAAAAATATCAAAGGTAAAAGTTAATGCAATAATCATAATTGTTAAGTTGGGGCCTCTAGATTCATGATTATATAATAGTGGAAAATGAGCTATACCAAAGCCTATAAAAGTTACATATATCCAAAATTTCCAAAAGCCAATGTTTCTAAATCTCTGATTTTTGTAGGTAAAAGCCCTGACAAAAATCAGTATAGCTAAAGATACAAAAGTAAGATAAATAGAAAATAATATATCAGAGGAAGCATTTATTTCATTAATAATAAATATCGAAAGTATTAAAGGTAAAAAAGTTACAAGTAATATATTTATAAATATAATCTTTTCACTACTTGTAGTTATTTTATTTTTAGGAAGCATTTTATTGATTTCATAACTAGCAATAAGACCAATTATTGAACACAAAATCAACAATCCAACAATATTCCAAATAATTGAAATAAATATTATTGGGATTCCAATTATTGATGTTATTATCCTATTTTTCAAAAATGCTCCCTAAATTCAAAAATTTTATCTTTTGCCAAATCTTCTATGCCTTTTTGAATACTCTCCAAAAGCTAATTTAATTTCTTCTTCAGAAAAATCTGGCCATAAAATTGGCGTAAAATATAATTCAGAATAAGCAATTTTCCATAATAAAAAATTACTTATTCTATAATCTCCACCCGTTCTTATGAGAAAATCAACATCAGGTAAATTTGATGAATACAATCCTTTATTAAATAAATTTTCATCTATATTTTCTTTAGTAATTTTATTAATTATTTTGTTAGCAGCATTAACTATTTCATCCCTACCACCATAATCAAACGCTATAGACAAATTTATAGCAGTATTATTCTTAGTTATGTCGATTGCTTTGTTTATTTTTTCAATTAATGAAGGCTTAAGCCTGTCTGTTCGACCAAGATGATGAATCTTAACATTATTATTATTTAGTTCCCTAGTTTCATCATTAATTACTGAAACAGCTAATTCAATCAAAGAATCTACCTCATGTTTAGGCCTGCTCCAATTTTCGGTTGAAAAAGCATAGAGAGTAACATACTTAACTCCCATTCTTTTCATTGTAATTATTACCTGTCTAATATTTTTATAACCAGCAATATGACCATCTGAGAGTTCCAAATTCTTTGATTCAGCCCACCTGGCATTACCATCCATTATTATTGCAACGTGATTAGGGATGATCAATGAATCAGATATTTTATCATCCTTTGAATCTTTCATTTTATACTTGCATTACTTCTGATTCTTTATTCTTTACTTCTTCGTCAATTTTTTTTACGTAAGAATCTGTAATTTCTTGGAGTTTTTTTTGTGATCTCTGACAATCATCTTGTGACGCTGAACCATCTTTTTCAACTTTTCTAATAAAATCTTGTGAATCTCTTCTTGATGATCTAATAGAAAGTTTACATTCTTCCCCTCTGTTTTTGATTATCTTGACAAGATCTCTTCTCCTTTCCTCAGTCAAAGGTGGAAGATTCAATCTTATTAGATCTCCATCTACATTAGGAGATAAATTTAAGTCAGAATTTTGTATAGCTTTACTTATAGAATCCACAGCGTTTTTATCCCATGCTTGTATAACAATTAATCGTGCGTCCCCAACATTTATTTGAGCTAATTGATTTAAGGGCATTTCTGAACCAAAATAATCAACTTGAAGATTTTCTACTAATCCTGTTGAAGCTCTACCTGTTCTCATACCTTTTAGATCCTTAAGAAAAACATCAAAAGAGAGTTTCATTTTCGAGTCTATTTCAACTAAATTTTCATCAAGCATATTTTCTCCTTTTTACTTTACAATTATTCTTGTTCCGATTTTATTACCAGAAATTACTGATTTCAAATTTCCTGCACTAAATATATTAAATACTTCTATCGGCAAAGAATTATCCATACACAATGAAAGAGCTGTACTATCTAATGCTTTTAGCCTCTTTGAGATAGCTTCATGGTGAGTTAATTGTATAAATTTTTTTGCATTTGGATTTGTCAAAGGATCAGAATCATAGACTCCATCAATACCATTTTTTGCCATGATTAATGCCTCTGAACCTATCTCTAATGCTCTCAATGCTGCTGCTGTATCAGTTGTCATATATGGATTACCCGTTCCTCCAGCAAATATCACTACTCTACCTTTTTCCATATGCCTTATAGCCCTTCTTCTAATATATGGTTCAGCTACTGAAGGGATAGATAGAGCTGATTGAGTCCTGACAATCATTCCTTCAGATTCAAGAGCATCTTGAAGTGCAAGAGCATTCATTATTGTGGCAAGCATACCAGCAAAATCAGCTGTTGATCTGTCCATTCCTGTTTGTTCATAATCCGCCCCTCTCCATATGTTACCTCCTCCAACAACAATACCAACCTGTACACCTATTGAAGTTATTGATTGAACCTCTGAGGCTATGAATTTCAATGTATTGGCATCCATCCCAAAATCCTTGGGTCCCTTGAAGGACTCACCAGACATCTTCAAAATTATCTTTGAATATTCAGGCCTTGCCATTTGTGCACCTACTTATTCAGTTCCCAATTCATACCTTGAAAAACGACTGATTTTTATATTTTCCCCGAGTTTTCCAATACTTTCTTTTATAAGATCAGAAATTTTCATACTAGAATCTCTAATATATTCCTGCTCTAAAAGTATAATATTTGAATCGACTTTTTCTTTTGAGGCTTCAGCGCTTTCAAGATCTAAATATTTTGGATCCATGGCAGCTACTTGCATAGCAATATTTTTTCCTAAACTTTCAAAATCCTCAGTTCGTGCGACAAAATCAGTCTCACAATTTAACTCAACCATAGCACCAACTCTTCCACCGGTATGTATGTATGAAACTATTAAACCTTCTGAAGTTGATCGATTGGCCTTTTTGGCAGCTGATGCTAGACCTTTTTCGTTGAGAATGTTTATTGCTGACTCTTGATTTCCATCTGCCTCTTCTAATGCTTTCTTACAATCCATAAAACCTGCACCAGTAATATCTCTTAATTCCTTAACCTCTGTTGCTGTAATTTTTGACAACTTTATGCCTCTCTATCCTTTTTTTTACTATTTTCATCTTTTTTAGAAGACTTTGTTACGGTTTTTTTATTTTTCAAAGTTTTTGTTTCTTTTTCTTTTGTTTCTTTTTCTTTGGTGTCTTTTTCCTTGGTGTCTTTTTCCTTGGTGTCTTTTTCCTTGGTGTCTTTTGATTTTGCTTTTTTGTCTTCTTTTATCTTATTATCTATACCTGAATCTGATTCAGTTTTAGATTTTACCTGGGTAGATTTTTTCACTTTATTAGTTTGAGGTTTTTCTTGATTATTTTTTGAATTTGCAGCTGGACTTTTTTCTGCTGCTTTAGCTTGGGCTTTTGACCTTGCCTCTGCTTCTTGAGCTTCTAAAATTGCTTCAGAAGCCAACTTATCCTCATGTGCTTTTTTTGCAATTTCTTTTCCTGATTTAATTGCTTCTGATATGTGCTTTGCTATTAATTCAATTGATCTTATTGAATCATCATTCGATGGAATTGGATATTGGATTAGTTCAGGGTCACAATTAGTATCTACCATTGCTACTACAGGAATGCCCAACTTTACAGATTCTGCTACTGCTATAACTTCCTCAGTTATATCAACAACGAATAAAACGTCAGGTAATTTTCGCATTTCCATTATTCCGCCAAAAAATTTCTTAAGCCTCTCAAGTTCATTAGAAAGTTTAAGAGTTTCTCTTTTTGTCTGCGCTATAATATTCCCCTTAGAAAATGCTTCTTCAAGATGAACTAGCCTTTCAATTCTATTTTGAATAGTTCCAAAGTTTGTCATCATACCACCTAACCATCTCTGGTTAATGTACATTGCACCTGATTTTTCTGCGTATTCTTTAATGATCTCTTGAGCTTGTGGTTTTGTCCCGACCATTAAACATTCTCCACCTTCACCAACAATTTTTTCTATAAAACTTTTTGCTTCCTTAATTGAATCAATTGTTTGGATAAGATCGATGATATGTGCACTTGATCTCTTTCCATAAATGAACTTATTCATTTTTGGGTTCCATCGCTTTGTAGGATGTCCAAAATGTACCCCAGCGACAAAAAGAGATCTAAGATCGAGAGGCGCCACAGTATCTTCTTGAGTATCAGAAGTATTCTGCGTATTTTCTATCATTTATTTGCCTCTATTCCAGTTAGCAACTATTAACTGGTCTATTAAGATTTTTATTTATTTACTCGTAAAATAGTAAACAACCTATAAATTGTACATGAATTGAGTATAAAAATCTAAATTTTATTGATAGCAATTAATTTTTTATTACTATATCCATTTATTTTTTGTAGCCATTGATGCTGCTTGAGCTCTATTTGAGGTAAAAGTCTTATCAAGTATCACGCTTATTGCATTTTTTATAGTTTGTTCTGCTAAACCTACTTGATTTGCAATTTCTTTGTTGGATTTTCCCATAGAAATATGGTTTAGTATTTCTTTGTCTCTTTCAGATAAAGGGTTATCAAAAATAAAATCTCCAATATAATCTTTTCTTGTTATTTCACTAACTTTTTGAATAAGAATTTTTGAGCAACTTTCACTTTTACTAATTTTTTCCAGTATAGGACAGTTACTAGAAATCCTTGAAACTATGATATTGTCAATAATTGAAGCAAGGTCTTTGATATTTTTTGGAAATAAAATACAATCCCATACCCCATGAAAAACAGAATCTAACAAAGTTTTATTAGAAAAATTATCGACGATTGAATAAATTTTTGCAGACTCAATTTGAGTGTTTTGTTTTCGTAATATTTGTAAATCATCTGTAATAAATACGTCTACTTCAGGATCTGCATCATCCACTTCGCTCAATAAATACAAACCTTCAGCATTATATATGTATCCAGATAAATCTTTTTTTAAATCATAATCGGAAATACTAAGAAAAAATCTAATATTTTTAGACTCATTATTTAATTTCGAAGACTCTGAATAATCTAATGACATAAAAGTTTTCCTCTTAACTTATGATAACTAATAATTTATGTATCAACTAAAGATTCAAAGATTTTACTCAAACTAAAAATTAGTTGGGTATGAGGTCAGTATTATTCAATTATTAATAATGAATAAATACTTATTATTTCCCAAGTGTTGGGAAAAATTTGTAAAATGAAAGAAGATGAAATCAAAATATCATATATCAAATTTTTCAATAGTTATTTTATTTTCTATTTTTATAACATGTACCTCAATTTACTTTGGAGTAGTTATTGGAGCCAATTCAGAAACTAATTTTATAGTTAAAAGCGCTCTTAATATTTCAGGTAGCGCATCTACTTTTTTTTCAAACTCAGAGATTCTAATACCATTTGGATTTGCTTTTATAGCTGGTTTAATTGCATCACTTAACCCCTGTGGTTTCGTGATGCTACCTGCATACGTAGGAATATTTATAACAGATAAAAACTCTAACAAAAATCCAAGGAAATTTCATCAACTGCAAACGATTTTTAGTGTTAGTATCTCTATGGGATTAGGTTTTTTATTTGTATTTGGAACTATAGGTATTATTATTTCATTTGGAAGAGATGTTTTTTCTGAGTATGTTAATTTATTTCATTGGATAGGATTTATTTTAGGTTTTATACTTATTATTACAGGGGTATATATATCTTCTGGTAAAAAAATTTATTTTCAAAAGCCTCAGTCTATTTCTTCAAAAATACAAATCAAAAGTAATTCTGAATTATCTAATTATTTTCTTTTTGGAATTTCGTATGCTTTAGTTTCAATAAGTTGTACCATGCCCATTTTTTTAGCATTAATTGGTTCAAGCATATCAAGAGATGGTTTTTTATACGGGTTTTACCAATTTTTGATCTACTCACTTGGTATGACGATGATGATAATTATAATCACAATAATTCTGTCAATCTTTAAGTCAACAGTTCTGGAAAAAATAAAAAACATATCAAAATATACAGATGCAGTATCGTCGTATATATTGATACTTGTTGGAGGATATCTAATTTTTTACTGGCTGACAGAAGGTAAGATTTCAGAAAAAATAGTTAATATTTATTCAAATTATAACTAAGCATCAATCACTGGATTCGTCAGTTTTCCTATACCTTCAACTTCAACAGTTACATCACCTCCCGCATTTATAGGTGGGGTAGTTCCAGAAGTCCCAGTCCAAATTAAATCTCCAGGATCTAATGTTACGTACTTACTAATAAAAGATACTGCCTGTGCAGCAGTAAATATCATTTCAGACGAATGACAATTTTGACCTTCAACTCCATTTACCCAAGCCTTGATTGATAAATTTTGTGGATCTAAATCTGTAACAATAAAAGGTCCAGTTGGTCCAAAAGTATCGGAAGATTTAGCTCTCCACCATTGCTTATCTGCCTTCGGACCTGCCTGCCATTCTCGGGCACTTACATCGTTTCCTGCAGTATATCCAAAAACATAATTAAGGGCATTTTCCTCTGAAACAGATTGTGCTTTTTTTCCAATAATTACAATCAATTCAGACTCACAAACAACAAGGCCTGAATCCTCTGGCAACTTAATAGGGTCACCTGGTCCAATTATGGCATTATTGTTTTTATAAAATGGTTCTGGCCTTGTGGGTTTGTCAGCACCCAGCAAATGAGAACCATAATTTAAGGCTAAACAAAGCATTTTTCCAGGTTTAGGAACTGGCGCTAAAATTTTAACATCAGATAAATTATACTTTTCACCAGTCTCTTTATAGTCTTGACCAATAGGTGAATTAGATATTACACTAACTACTTCATCTTCTACAATCCCATAACTTACATTGTTACTATGCTCAAATCTAACAAATTTCATGATTTTTTCACTCCCAGAACGTATAAATAATTTATTTGTCAATAATATTTAAAAATAACTACCATTACCACTAAAAAAACACTAATTCTTTATGAATATTGCCCTAATTATTTAGGAAACAAGTTTCTTATTTCTTTTTTACTTATATATCTCCATTTGCCATACCCTAATTCTCCTAAATATAGCGTACCTATTTCTAAACGCTTTAATTCTTCTATTTTGTAACCATAATTATTAAAAACTCTTCGAATTAAACGGTTTTTACCCTCATGAATTTTTATTTTTATTTTTTTTCTATCATCTGAAATCCAATCAAAAATAAAAGGATATACTTTTTCGTTACCTATAAGTGGAGATTCAGAAATAACATCTTGATGAAATCTTTCCAGGGATTTTGATAAAACAGCATAATATTTTTTTTCTACATTATTACTAGGATGTGAAATAAAATTGGAAAAATCTCCATCATTAGTCAAGATAATCAATCCTGAAGTGTTGTAATCCAAACGACCTACAGGAAAAATTCGTTTTTCAATATGAACTAAATCCAATACCGTAGGCCTTTCTTGGGGATCAAAGTTACTAGTTATGTATCCAATAGGCTTGTGTAACATTATATAAATTTTTTTGGTAGGTTCTAATTTAATTCCATCAACAGTAATTATGTCCTTTGTGATATCTGCATTTTGACCAAGATTAGCTAACTCATTATTTACCCTGACTCTTCCAGAGGTAATTAATTGCTCGGCTTTTCTTCTTGAAGTAACACCAGATTTAGAAATTATTTTTTGTATACGCTCTTCCATGATAATTTAAATATATATGAAATTGTTTTTTTGGAGTATTATTTACTTAAGTAATAATTATTTAAAATACACATTAATATCAAAGAGTTTTTTATGGAAAAAATAGGCATACTTGTAGGTGGGGGACCAGCTCCCGGAATAAATAGTGTAATAGCTGCCGCTGCAATAGAGGCTATTAATTCTGGATTTCAACCAATAGGAATAAAAAATGGTTACGAATTCCTTGTAAAAAAAGATATAAATCATACAGTAAATCTTGAAATTGAATCAGTTGCTAAAATTTATAAACTAGGTGGATCAATATTAAATACTTCTAGAACTAATCCAGCTAAGAGTTCTTCAGACTTAAGTAATACAATCAGTTCTCTGCACAAATTAAATATTAACAAGTTAATTACTATTGGTGGAGATGATACTGCATTCGGTGCTTCGGAAATTGCTAAACATTCAAAAAATAGCATCAAAATCGCACATGTTCCCAAAACAATTGATAATGATCTTCCATTACCGGGAAACATGCCTACATTTGGATACGAGACAGCAAGACATGTTGGCTGTGAGATTGTTTCGAATATAAAAGAAGATTCAAGATCAACAAATAGATGGTATTTTATTGTAGCAATGGGCAGACATACTGGCCACTTAGCATTAGGTATAGGAAAATCCTCAGCAGCAACCATAACCATAATACCTGAAGAGTTTGAGGATAACCAAATTACAATTTCACATGTTTGTGACATCATAGAAGGCTCTATAATCAAACGTCAGATGTTAGGTAGACCTGACGGAACTGTAATTATTGCAGAAGGTATTGCAGAAAAATTAAATATGGAGCAATTAGAGAAAGATCAACAAATAAAAGTCCCGCGCGATGAATATGGAAATGTGAAACTTGCAGATTTGCCTTTATCAAGAATAATAAGAAATGAAGTAGAAAAAAGATTTAAGAAAATTGATAAACCTATGGATATAGTAGATCTAACATTAGGATACGAATTAAGATCTGCACCTCCTATACCTTTCGATATAGACTACACAAGAACATTAGGACATGGAGCCGTAAAATTTTTAATATCATCATCCAAAAACAATCAAAGCGGTTTGATTTGTCTAGAAAACGGACAGGTTAGATGTTTATCATTTGAGGAAATTAGGGACAATAATACAAATAAAACATCAGTAAGAAAAGTTGATATAAATTCTCTATATTATGATGTGGCTAGAAGATATATGACTAGAATTGAAAATGATGATTTGAAAAATAAGAAAAAACTTAAAGAAATATCTAAAATATCAAAATTATCATCGAACGAAATAAAACAAAAGTTTACCAAAAACAATGAAAAATAATCATCTATTATGTAAATCTATTACAAAAAGTTATGGAAATAATAAGATTATTAATGGTGTTAATTTGTCTATTAAATCTGGGGATGTGATTTTGCTTCTTGGAAAAAATGGGGCCGGAAAATCAACTTTAATTCGACTATTATCATACTTATCCTTACCTGATACAGGAGAAATAACGATAAATAAAATTAATTACCATAAAAATAATGCAGAAAACTATAGGGTTGAAATAGGCTCTGCGCTCCATAGCAATATGCTTTATAATGACCTAACCGTTGAGGAGAATTTAATATTTTTTTCAAAACTATATTTTGTTAAAAATCCAAAAGAGAATATTATAAACATAACAAGAAAGCTAGATCTATCTGAATATTTAGGTAAAAAAATTCGAATTTTATCCCATGGAATTAGAAAAAAAATCTCAATTGCGAAAGCACTAATCCATAATCCTAATTTTATATTTTTTGATGAAATAGAATCGGGATTAGATAAAAAATCTACTAATCAGTTAGAAAATATAATTACTGAAAATAAAAATTCAGGAGCAGGCATCTTGATAACATCACACATGATTCAGCAATCGATAAATGTATGCAATAAAGTAATAATCATGAATAAAGGTAAGATTTCAAAAACTTTTTCTGATGTATCAAAAAAAAATCACCAGCAAATAATAAGCTTTTATGAAAAAACTTCAAAACAAATATGAAAAACTCACTACTTTCTATATATAACATAGCAAAAAAAGACTTACTAATTGAGTTAAGAAATAAAGATGTTATTTTGTCAATTAGTGGATTTGGAACAATAATAATTTTTATTTTTTCATTTGCCTTCGATGTTGGATCATCATTATCTAGCAGCACTGCAGCTGGCATACTTTGGTCATCAATATCTTTTGCAAGTATTACTGGAATTAACAGATCTTTTATGCTTGAGAGTGAAAATGATACGCTTGAAGCCTTAATTATGGCGCCAATAAGTAGAGATATAATATACTTAGGTAAGGTGGTAGGTAACTTTATATTTATAACTATTTCCGAGATGGTAATTTTACCAATTTTTGCAATATTATTTAATTTTTCAATATTATCCTTAGAATTTATAACCTGCTGCTTACTTGCTAATATTGGATTTAGCGTAATTGGAACACTTTTTGCTTCATTGTCGATAAAAGTGAGAGCTAAAGAAGTATTGTTACCTATGTTATTTTTACCTTGTATTATACCTATACTGTTTTCATCAATTGAGGCTACATCTATGATATTTCAAGGAAAAGGTTGGAATGATTTATCTATTTGGTTTCAATTGACTGTAGCTTTTAATTTAATTTTCCTAATCTTTTCATTATTCATATCTAACGTAATTTATGAAGATTAGGTATGTTAATTTTTTATAAAAATTATTGTAAAATATTATTAATCTATGTTTAATATTATAAAAAATAAGCTTTTGATTTGTTCCGCTATCTTTATGTTTATTAATTTGTATTTAATTTTTATATGGGTCCCTACTGAAGCTAACCAAGGAGCAATTCAAAGGATTCTATACATCCATGTTCCTGTGTCACAAATATCTATGCTTGCAATAATTTTAGTTGCAGTGAGTTCCGTATTATTTTTATGGAAAAGAAATGAATTTTGGGACAAAATAGCCATTTCTGCAGCAGAAATAGGCCTCCTCTATGGAACTATAATGTTGTTATCAGGTATTTTATGGGCTAAACCAGTCTGGGGAGTATGGTGGACAGGTGAAGCAAAACTTACTACAGCATTAATTTTATACTTGATATATGTAAGCTACATAATGTTCAGAAATTATTTTCCTACAGGCTCACAAGGTCAAAGAATAGCTGCAATCATTGCTATCATAGGAGCTTTAGATACACCTCTGATATATTTTGCTGCTAATTTATGGTCAGAAGCTCATCCTCCAATTGTTCTAGGACCTGCTTCCGAAAATGATTCATCCTTTAGTAGCAATGACATGAGAATAGTTTGGCTTTTTTCTACTATAACATTTATGATATTTTTCGTATATTTACTTAGAATAAGATACAAATTACAAGATACTATTTCAAAATATTTGACTAACACCTAGAAAGGTAAAAAATTATGAACAAGAAAAAAATAACTTTTCTATTTATTGGAATTTTTTCAGTCTTGTCCTTATTCATTAGTAGCATTCAAACAAATGCACAAGAAAATAATAGTAAAAGAATTAGTGGAATTATAACTATGGTTTTAGTGGATGAAATGAATGAGCTTGTAGAATTTCAAATAACCGATTCCAACGGAAATAATTACAAATATAAAGTTAATGTTTCTACAGAATTTGGTTTAGATGAATCTTCAGGAGATAGATGGGTGTCAACTCAAAAAAATTCTCCTAAAGAATCTGCAATAAAATTGATTGAACACCAAAAAAGATATGCACCCGTTACAATAATATATGATGGAGAATACGCTAAGTCCGTAGTTGAACGAGAAGAAGGAAGATTAGAAAATAATTTATCATATCTTTTTTCATTTTTCCTAATTACTTGGATTATTTTTTTCCTATATATTTTTTACCTAGGTAAAAAGCAAAAAATCATTGAATCTACCAAAAATTTTGTAAATACAAAATGAAAAAAAATCAACCAAATCAAGATAACACAGCTAGACTTCTTAACTCAAAAATTAAGCTTTCCATGCTCATTATTTTAGTTTCAAGTTCAATTATTTATTTTGCATCTTCTGTTTTTAGTATTTCTACTATTGAATACCTAAGTGTTGAAGATGTAATCAACACTGACTCTATATCTGAAAATCAAATTGGAGTTTCAGGAAAACTTGTCAAAAACTCTTATTTTAGAGAAGCAAATGGAATCAGGGCACACTTTAACCTTAGGGATGAAAATGGTATTTCAGAATTACCTGTAATTTACGATGGAGAAATTGGAAAAATATTTTTTAATGAGTATGCTGAAATCATATTGCAAGGTGAAAAGGCTCAAGATGGAAGTTTCGTAGCAAAGACACTTACTATAAGATGCCCTTCTAAATATATTACTGAAGCTGAAAAAGCTGAAATGGATCTTGAAAAAAATCAGATGCCAAAAAATCCTCCCTACGGCTCTTATGAAGATACATAAAAATAAATAATTATTTACAATAATTAATACATATTTTAAATAATTTATTACTGATATAATTTATTTTCATGCTCAATGAAATTTCTTTAGACACATATATTTTTTGTATTATATTTTCGTACTTATTAGGTTCTATACCAGTAGCCTTTATAGCAGGTAAATTTTATGGAGTTAACATTTTTGATATTGGTTCAAAGCAAGCTGGTGCAACAAATGTATTCAGAGAGTTATCTCGTAAGGCCGGCGTAGCGGTAATGTTGATAGATTCTTCTAAGGGACTAATTGCAATAATTATATGCAGACTTTATGGTTTTTCAGATTTTGAACTAATTTTGCCTGCATCATTCACTATCCTAGGGCATTGGAATTCTCCATTTACTAAACTTAAGGGTGGAGATGGCGTATCGACACTTACAGGTTTAGGTCTAGGAATCGCCCCTCAGCAACTTATTATCCCATATATCATTATTGCAATAATATTATTTAGTATGATATATAAAAAATTTAGCCATCCTACAATTTGGGGTGGTTCTATTGGCTACATAATTTTTATATTAATGTCAATATGGAGTGAGACCCATTTAGATTTATCTGTAGTAGTAGGATTTTCAATCTTAGGGTTGAGCATAATGTTACACAGCATTTATTTTCATAAGAAACATAAAGAAAATTTCAAGAGAAAATAATCTTTAAATTGAGTATGAATTAAGAATTTCTTCGTTAGTCTGAATTTTCGCTTTTTCTTTCATGAATGAAAATCTTTCTTCAATTGTATCTAATTCATTCTTGTACACTAAACCTAATGGTATACCAGGACTGTTAACCAATTTTTGAGCTTGATCAATATTGGTGGGATCATAATCTTCAGGAATTTCATATGCTAATCCTTTGATTCCTTCTTTAGGATTTCCTTTAAGTGCCTGATATGTATCGTTATAAGTAGTACATGGTGACATAACGTGAACTATACTAAAACCTTTATGATTCATAGCTTCTTGCATGTACTGAGCAAGTATCTTTGGTTTGCTCGAGTAGTATGAAGCAATATACGATACCCCAATTGTTAGATAATTCTTAAGAGGTATTACAGAATTTTCAATTTTTCCAAAAGGAGTAGAAGTTGTAATTTGACCTAAATCTGTTGTGGGTGATGATTGACCCTTTGTAAGACCATATACACCATTATCCATCACTATGGCAGTCATATTAATATTTCTATTTGCAGCTGGTCCTATATGCTCAGCTCCAATTGACAGAAAATCACCATCTCCTGCTACAACAACAGTATTTAAATTTGGATTTCCCATTTTTACTCCAAAAGCAATTGGTAATGTTCTACCATGAATTCCATGTATTCCAAAAGGTTGGTCTCCTTCCAATAAGTGAACCATGTTACCTGAACATCCTATTCCCGCTACTACAACATTTTCTGATTGAGGTTTTTCATGTTCTACGGAATAATTTGTAAGTGCCATTTCTAATGCTCTTCTTACACCAAAGTCACCACATCCTGGGCACCATACAAAGTCATATTCTGGATTTCTTTTTGTCATATAAACTCCTAGTAATAATTAAACAATTTTTTTTATCTCTTTAACCAAATGATTAGGCTTGAAAGGCAGACCAGTATATTGAGTTATTGACTGAGCTTTATATCCATCCATTCTGAGAATAGATGACCATTGACCAAGATAATTTAACTCAGGGACAATAATATTTTTTGCTTTAGATAATATTTTTTTAATCTCTTCAGGAAGAGGATTTAGTGCAACGGTATACATCCAACCAATGTCTACTTGATCTTGTATTAGACGTTCATAAGCTTCTCTAGCAGCGCCTTTTGAACTGCCCCATGGCATGATATATATACCAGAATCAGAATTCTCAATCTCAAAATGAGCACCATTTAGTAAATCAAGTTTCCTAAATCTTCTCTCAGTCAGCCTGATATGATGCCTTGGTAAATGTGTTGTATCACCAATTTCATCATGCTCTGAACCATTAGCCACGTACGCACCTGCTCCACCAGGGATTGGCATGGGATTTAGTGGCGTTGATCCATCCCATGAATCATATCTTTTGCCACTATCATTTTCTGAATATACTTTCCTTGACTCAGAACTAATTTCCGTGAGATTCGGCTTAGTGATATTTTCTCCTCTTTCAGCCAACCCAAACTCTGTCATCAAAATAACTGGACCTTGATATTTTTCAGCCCAGTTTACAGATAAAGCACCTGCATAAAAACATTCTTCAACTGTACCCGGTGCCAATACAGGCATTTTTATGTCCCCATGAGCAGGGAACATACATGTGTATAAATCAGATTGTTCAGATTTAGTAGGTAGACCAGTAGCAGGACCTCCTCTTTGAACATCCACAACAACTAATGGTATTTCTGTCATCCAAGATAACCCTAAACCTTCTCCCATAAGAGCAAAGCCAGGACCAGCTGTTGCTGTCATTGCTTTTCTGCCTGAAAAACCAGCACCTAATATCACGTTAATTGCTTCAATTTCAGATGAAACTTGGTGAACAAACTTATTCCCTCCAAAAAGATTATTCTCCATCCATATTAAAATAGTTGTGGCAGGAGAAATTGGATATCCAGCATAAAAATCTAATCCCGCTGAAACAGCTCCAAGTGCCAAAGCAGCGTTACCGGTGATAATTATCTGATCTAAATTATTAGGGGTTGATTTTTCTATTTTACCAACACTTAAACCACTAGATTTAGCAACATCAACTCCTAATCTTATAGCCTTTATATTCGCTTTAATAATTTCATCATCGTTATCTCTGCCCCTTGAGAATCTTTCAGTAATAAATGAATCTATCTCTGACAAAGAAAAATCAATCAGTTGAGCTACTGCCCCAATTGTTACCATATTAGCTGCTCTAGCATTCCCTGTAGACTTAGCCAATTCATCAGCTCTAATTCCAAAATAGTTACCACCTTCAGGTAAGTCATATTCTTGGGCATTGTAGATTGTTACACCACCAGGGTTTAAGTCATCCTTGTGGTTATTGTATGCATACTCATTTAGTGCAACTAGAACATCAACTCCATCTCCTGAACTAAGTACGGGAGTTGTTGATATTCTAACTTGAGAAGATGCCGGCCCCCCCATAATCTGTGAAGGAAATGTTGAAAATGTCTGAACAAAATAACCTGCTCCAGCTGCAGCT
>CEUL01090159.1_pt1 | contig 19862 bp, 20 predicted proteins | sample 427021 | NCBI WGS metagenome assembly CEUL01 (sample SAMEA2622800, study PRJEB7988) | marine metagenome | isolation source: saline water (ENVO:00002010), including | reverse complement strand
GATACTTGTCGAGCAAGCGAATATACATATCCCTCCATACCCATATTGTCAGGAACAAGATGATCGGGTAATCCCGATCCGCAATCGTGGTAAATAGCGTCCTTTCGTCGTGTTATGCACGTTACTTCGATCACTGGATTAGGAATTTGCGGACCCTGATAACCAGAAAACTCTGCGAAGGGACCCTCCGCCTCTATTCGGTTCGGCGGTAGATTGCCCTCCACAACTATCTCTGCATCTGCTGGCACCATGATTTTTTCGCCATGAGTTACTGATGGTACTAAGCGCAAAGGCTTGCCCACAGCGCCTCCGGCAACCCCCCAGTGGCTTTCTGGATAGCGTAATTTCGACTGTGCCCCCATCTCAATCGCCGGATGATGGCCAATCCAGATGGCTACCGGGCAAGCCTCGCCCTTTTCCCAAAACTTCCGCAGATTGATCATGTTGTGCGAGGTTTCTAGCATATAGCAGCCCATTAATCTTTTGCCACGCACCCATAGCCGCTGAATACCCATATTATCGATCCCACTGTCTGGATCAAAGGTCACAACATGGCCGCATGTGATGTAATGCCCCGAATCTCCCTCATGTTGGCGAAGGGCTGGTAATGCTTGAAGATTGGCCGTATCGCCCTCGTCAACAACTTCACGTACTGGAGCAGAGCCGGGATTAACTGTAACCGGATCGATGGCTCGCGAGGTAAGTTCCGCCATCGCCTTAGCCGAGTTTCGGTGATCCTCAATTCCGAGCGACTTTGCTGACAGTTTGCGACTAGCGAAGAGGTTGGTGAGCACGGGGATTTCAGAAATGGTGCCGTCCGGTAATTTCGGTTGTCGTACGAAGATTGCCGGATTGGTATTTTTCGCCGCCATTACATGCTGTAGTGCCGTGATTTCTTGTTGAACTGCGATGGGCTGGTCGGGCCGAAATATCGCATTATCAATTTCGTTTAGGTAAGTGCGAAGGTCAGTCATTGGACAGTGTCAATCGTTCCATTTCGGCCACGTTTTCAGGATCAACATAGTAATTCCAGAAATCGTTGTAGTACTCGAGGTTAGCCGGGTTGAGATCATGTTCGGGCATTGGATCGCGTTTCCAATACCCATAATGGTCCTTACCCCGGACTAGAATAGCAGTATTAAGTTGGTTGGTAGGCTTTACGTGTGTTGGGCAAAATACGAATAAGATCCCTACGCGGCGTCGGTCGCTAGAATTGGGCTCAGATGAATGTGCAAGGCGAAAGTGGTGCAGGGTACACTCGCCAGGCTCCAATTCTACATCGATAGCCCCGGACTCATCAAACTGATCAGACGAAATTTTTTGTCCACGTGACAGCATGTTCTTAGGATCATATGTCTCTTGATGGTTCATCTCTGGATCATTATGGCTACCTGGCAAATATTTCAGGCAACCGTTATCAGCATGACTATCGGTAATCGCAATCCAAGCGCTCCACACTTCCATAGGATCATACCCAAAATAAGCCGAATCCTGATGCCAGGTTACAAAACGCGGATCGTATGCATCCTTGGGCCAGATCGCACAGGTAGTCAGCATTATGTTAGGTCCCAATAAATCTTCAATAGCGTCAAGAAGTGTGGGGGTTGTGCCAAGTGCGAACAGCCACTTAAACAGGATATGCGGTTTAACAGAGAGTAATTCCGGTACATCATTTCCCTGCCGTGCCTCCAGAGATTCATATGTCGCTCTGACATCGGCGGTATCGCGGGGAGACATAATACGGATGGGGAAAACGCACCCATCTTTTCGCGCACGCTTCAATTGTTCGTCTGTTAGTAACTTCGCCATATTAGTGCTCTCCCAGAAACTTAAAAAAAGAATGAACGGGTGAAGAAGCGGTGTCCAGAGGCGATGAATAGTGCCGTGTAAAACCCGAATTTCTGTTCGAAATTAGATAACGGGCGATACTTAAACCTATCGTTTGGGTATTACGTTAGTAAGCCGATAAGATAAATTTTCGATATACCTCCCATACGACTTGTTAACATCCGTTGTCCTCTATAAGATTTTTTAAGATTGTTTTTCTGTAGTTTGCATTAAACGGTTTTCGCTACACTTTTATTTTCCCAGAGAACAATCGGGATTAGTTCGGTCGCGTCAGAAGTGCGTGGTTTTGAGGTACACGGGAGGGTGTACTGTAAAATTAATCAGGGAGAAGAATAATGATAAACTTTAGAACAATTTGTAGGGCCGCGACAGTGACGGCAATGCTGGGAGTTTTTGCAACAACGCCGCTCCAAGCACAGAAATATAATTTCAAGCTCACGTCGTTTGTTCCTGCAAAGGGTGGGTTCTGGAACAATTATATGGGTCGTTTCATTAATGCTGTCGATTTGATGACTAACGGGCAAGTAAAAATCAAAGGCTACAGCGTTGGCGTGCTTGCGGGACCGTTCGACGGATGGGCAGCAGTTCAGAAGGGTACAGCGGATATCTGCTATTGCTATCCCGGTTTTGCTGTTAACGCTGATCCGGCAAATGGCATCTTCGCCGGAATGGTTGGCGGCATGCCGATGGAAGAATTTATGCACTGGCTGATTTCGGGAGACGGCACTGATTTGCTAACGGAAATGAGGAGTAAAACTCAAAAGCTGGTTCCTATAGCTACTGGTTTTGGGTCAACAGAAATTTTTCTTCATTCTCATAGGAAAATTCAAACCATTGCTGACCTTAAGGGTATGAAAATTCGGACTGCGGCCGCGTGGGCGGACATTCTCAAACGCGTGGGGGCATCGCCCACGGTGTTGCCGCCAGCCGATATTTACACTGCGCTGGAACGTCGTGTGATTGATGGCACGGAGTTTGTAACTCCCTCTACCAACATCAAACTCGGATTTCACAAGATTGCGAAGTACATAATTCTGCCGGGTATCCATTCCCCTTCGCACATGAATGAAGCAGTATTCAGCGAGGCAACATGGAAGACCCTTCCGAAGCGGTTACAGGAGCAAATCCGGGCGGCGGGGCTTTACGCTGGGTTCCGCACTGCAATGCAGGTTGGGTTGGATGATATTGGCGCTATGGAAAAGATGAGCAAGGGCAAAAATGAATGGGTTTACCTTACCCCCGAGGCTCAGGCGAAAATTCGGGACCTTGGCCGAGAATGGTCAGAAGAACAAGCAAATGCTCAATCGGCAAAGGGTAATGACTGGATGGCCCGTGTTTCCGAATCATACTGGGGCTTTTACGACCGCTGGAAGAAATATGGCACCTATCGCCATAATTGATGCCTAAATATGTCGAGGGCCGGGAGTGTTATCCGGCCCTCGCCCTGTTATTATGCAGTTCTTTCTTAAAGTAATTGATCGGTTGTCTATGGCCTTGGCCGTGATCGCTGGTATCTTATTGTTAATACTGATAGGCGATATGATGTATGAAGTCGTGTCGCGAAGAGTTTTCTCCGCGCCCACACTCTGGGCATACGACATCGCCTACATGGCAAATGGCATAGGATTTCTGTTTGCAGCCGGTTACACGCTTCGCAACAATGCACACATCCGAATCGACTTTTTGTCGACCCGTCTTCCCCGCGATTGGCAAGACTGGATTAACGTTGTCGTTTATATCGGGCTATTCATTCCCGCGCTTATTTTTTTCATCATTGGCGCCTACGACGAATGGCTTGAAGCATATCTAACAAACGAATTAGACCCTGCGAGCCCATGGAAACCGCTGTTGTGGCCTTTGTTTGCGGGATTACTTGTCGGATTTGCCGCGCTTTTGTTGCAAGCTGTGGCCGAGTGTATTCGCCATGTCCGCAGTGCGCTAGGTTTTATTAAATCGCCACTGGACAAGTCAGGTGACAGCCTAACGGAAAGTGATCATGGCTGACCTGTCGCTCGCAGTCTTTATGTTTCCAATGCTATTTATTTTAGTGTTCGCCGGTATTCCGGTGGCATTCAGCCTAATAGCGACGGCTTTTCTATTTGGCGTCCTTGAATTCGGTATGGTCCTGCCTACTCAGTTTCATAGCCGTCTGTTTGACGTAACATCCAATTTCGTACTCGCTGCCATACCCCTATTCGTGTTCATGGGGGCAATGCTGGAAAGGGCCGGTATTGCGGCCCGACTGTTTGACGCAATTAAGATCTGGTTCGGTGCATTACGAGGCGGGTTGGCGATTACAACCATTATCATGTGTGGAATATTTGCTGCATCGTCCGGCGTCGTCGGTGCGGTAGAGATCGTGGTGGGACTGATGGCGGTCCCGGCAATGATGGGTGCGGGATACAAAAAGGATTTAGCCGCCGGTACCGTCTGTGCAGGGGGGTCACTCGGCACAACCATACCGCCATCGGTCGTCATTATCGTATATGCGTCAATAACAGAAATGTCCGTTGGAGATTTGTTTGCCGGAATTCTGATTCCCGCAGGTGTGCTGGTTGGACTATTCATACTTTACATCATTGTACGATGCCTGTTGCAGCCGGAGGCCGGTCCCGGTCAGAATGATTTGGACGACCGCGTCTCGCTCTCGGCGAAACTTTGGCTGATGCTGACAGCGTTGCTGCCGGCATCACTCCTGATCCTTGCCGTGCTAGGCAGTATCTTCGCCGGTATCGCTGCGCCCACTGAAGCGGCGGCGGTGGGCGCGTTTGGGTCTGTTATTCTCGCCATCGCTTACCGCCAGTTTTCCTTCATCATTCTAAAAGAAGCCGTAACCCAGACCATCAAGATCACATCGATGGTGATGCTGATTGTGCTAGGCGGCATTCTATTCGCTAGTATTTTCATCGTACACGGAGGAGATGATCTGGTCTCTCAGGTTGTTGAAGGCTCCGGTTTTAGCCCAGCTGGAATCGTGGTGATCTTCCTTATAGTGGTTTTCATTTTGGGCTTTGTACTGGATTGGATATCGGTCTTGATCATCGTGCTGCCAATTGCTGATCCGATAATCCGCGCGGCAGAGATCGATCCTCTGTGGTTTGGCGTGATGGTCTGTATCATTCTACAAACCTCTTACCTTACCCCACCAATGGCACCATCAATCTTTTACCTTCGGTCCATTGCTCCGAAGGAGATAACATATATCGACATGTACAAGGGAGTGGGCCCATTCGTTATCGCACAGCTTCTGACGTTGGCCATGGTCGCGCTATATCCCGCGACTGCCACCTGGTTGCCGAGTATGCTGTTCGGAGGATTCTAAACCCCGGGAGGTTACTCCGTCTCGGAAATCGCTTCGCCAAGGATCGATATGATTTCGCCGACCTGAGCTTCGGACGCGATTAGCGGCGGAGACATCGCGATGATGTCGCCGGCCTGGCGTACCAGAAGCCCCTTCTCGTAGCATTTAAGATACACGTCATAGGCGCGCGTCGCCGGCGCGTCGTCACGCGGCGCCAGTTCAATCGCACCCATCATACCGAGGTTACGGATATCGATGACGTTGCGCTGTCCCTTTATGCTGTGAATGGAGTTTTCCCATATCGAAGCCAATGCTCTGCTGCGATTGAACAAATCTTCTTCAGCGAACACGTCCAGCGTCGCTAGCGCGGCCGCGCAGGCCAGCGGGTGTGCCGAGTAGGTATAGCCGTGAAAGAGCTCTATCATGTGGGGTGGGCCCTGCATGAACGTGTTGTAGACGTTGCCCCGCGCAGCGATGGCGGACATCGGCACGGCTCCATTCGTTAGACCCTTTGCCATGGTCATCAGGTCGGGCACGATGCCGAAATAGTCGGCGGCGAACGGATCGCCGAGTCGTCCAAACCCGGTGATGACCTCGTCGAATATCAGCAGGATACCGTGGTCATTGCAGATCGACCGAATTTTCTCCAGGTAGCCCTTCGGAGGGACAAGTACGCCGGTGGATCCCGCGACGGGCTCAATGATGACTGCGGCAATGGTCGATGCGTCGTGCAGCGCGATGATGCGCTCTAGGTCGCTCGCCAGATGTGTACCCCACTCTGGCTGTCCCCGCGTAAACGCCATTTCCGCCAGGTTATGGGTATGGGGGAGGTGATCAGTGCCCGCCATAAGATTGCCAAAGTGCTTTCGATTGTTTGAGATGCCTCCGACTGAGGTGCCGCCAATACCCACACCGTGATAACCGCGTTCGCGGCCGATCAGCCGTGTGCGCCGCGCATCACCGCGAAGCTGATGATAAGCCAGCGCCAATTTCAGTGCGGTATCGACCGCTTCCGAGCCCGAATTAGCATAAAAAACGTAGTCCAGATCACCAGGGAACAGATTGGCAAGCCTCGATGAAAGATCGAACGCACCCGAGTGTCCCCACTGGAAAGCGGGAGCATAATCCATGATACCCGCTTGGGTGCGGATGGCCTCGGTGATCTTATCCCTGCCATGGCCTGCGTTGACGCACCACATACCCGCCGCTGCATCCAGAATCTGGCGGCCTTGGTCGTCAGTGTAATGCATGTCTTTGGCGGCAACCATGAGCCTTGGCGCCGCTTTGAACTGGCGATTTGCTGTAAACGGCATCCAGAAATGCTCAAGATTATTTGTATGTCGTGCCGGTGTGCCGTCGGGCATATCTATTCCTTCTATATGGGCCTGAGGCTATCAATGGGTATGGGGAACTGCAAGGTAGGAATGACTCCTTAGCCCTTGCTCGTTAAAACGATGTAGTGCTGGGGTATCAAGAGTATCTGAACGGCTCGCCGCGTTATTAGAGCCTAATCACTGGAAGTCCGCGATTGAAAATTTATTTTCGTACAGCGGCTGGTGGGGAGAGATAACAGCGATGGTGTTTCTTAATATATGTCGGCGGGTATGAGAGCGAAATACGCGAGACGCTCGAACTAGATTGGGTAGAGGATGAGTTGCCCCAGTCCTAAACATGGCGATTGCCTTGGAATAGTGCACCAAAACATGCTCATCGTAGTCTTCAAAGTCAGGAGTATAAGGGTGCAAATCGTTATTCGATAGCATTTGCTTCCTCTAACATTTGCATAAGTGATGCTCGCAATAGGTAATCCCGTTTAGCGGCCCCGTCGGTCGCTGTAAACTCTAGCTCTTTTAGGCGATATTCCCGTGCCTCTGGGTCATTTTCCTCGAGCAATCGCTTGTTAGCGATGGATTGAGCCTGAACATATTTTTCGGCCATTGGTCGTCTTTGGCGGTCATAGCGGCTTAGCAACAACTCGTGATTACCACCATGCCATGCCGCTTCCAACTTTTCGGCCAGATTCAGCGCGTCATGTATTCCACTATTCATCCCCATGCCCCCTAAGGGATTATTTACATGGGCGGCATCACCTGCAAGCGCTACCCGGCCCTTCGCGAAGCTCTCAGCCACTCGTTGATGTACGCTATAGAGATTTCGGTGCAGGAGGTCGTACGGTGGATCGTACGGATAACACTCGGCAAACCGAGCCTGAATCCATTCATCACTTAGCACATGTTCATCGGGCATGTCCCCGAATGCTGGGAATAGCGCTCGCCACACACCTTCGTCGGCCTCGCCCGGTACCTTGATCATTGCACACCATTGTTCCGGATGCGCTACGTAATTACGATACCGATAGCCAGCGGCCTCTTCGAAATCATAATAGGTCGATACAATGATGAACCGCTCCTCCCAGGTAAAGCCCGGAAAATCAATATCGAGTAATTTACGCACTACGGATTTACCGCCATCGGCTCCGATCAAAAATTTCCCACGATGGACTTCGAAAGACCCATCTGGTGCTTTGACACTAACCTCAACCCCGTTATCGTCCTGAGATAGTCTGGAGAGCTCTCGCTCACGGTGAAGCTCGAACCCATCGATAGCCAGTGCAATGTCGAGCCCGATTTCTATCGTCTTGTGCTGTTCCAGCTGTAAGGCATAGGGGTAGGTCAGCACATCTGAGATATCGCGATAATCAAATTCAGCGACAATGCGGTCGCTCGCTCGATCACGCCATTGGAAAAGGGGGGATTCAATTCCACGGTCAACGAGTACTGATGTCATTTCAAGCTTTTCAAGCAACATCAGCGTCGACGGGTGTAACGTTGACGCCCGGTGGTCGGCAGGAATTTCTGCGAGAATATCAAACATTTTTACCGGAATTCCAGCCTTCGACAAGGCTAACCCCGCGGTCATACCAACAGGCCCTGCCCCAGCGATCAAGATACAGTCGTTATTCGCCATTTCCTATTTTCCAGTGTCTACTTCTCACGATGCTTCCACGTATCCATGCCAGATTTATTGGCATCTAACCTTCGACGCCCAGATGATACTAACCAGACACCAGTGAAAATAACCCCGATACCCGCGATGTGATAGGTCTCAACTGCTTCACCAAGCAATATGACCGACAGAAAGACACCAATCATAGGGATAAGATATTGTGCAATACTGGCGACACTGGCCCCGACCACTGGGACCGCCCTATTCCATAAAAGGTATGAAATGAAAGATGGAAAGATGACCGCATAAATGATTATGGCGATATTATCAAAGTTCGTTTCAAATGTTTTACCCTGAATGAGATCGATCGCGTATAGCGGAGCCATAAGAATAACGGCAAAAATCGCCATAGAGGTAAGGAAGGCAAGTTCGCCCATTTCGGCCGGTTTCCACCTCAACATCACAGTGTAAACCGCCCAAGAAAAAAATCCGACTAACACCATGATGTCACCGACATTAAATGAAAATTGTGACAATACGGCTAGATCGGCGCGCGACACGATCACGAGTGTACCGAAGAACCCTAGCAATACACCAAGTGATTGTTTTCGCGTGATTGTCTCTCCCGTCATCAGGAAGGCAATACCAACGATCCATAGCGCACCAGAGGTATTCATAAGCGAGGCGTTGATAGCGACTGTAAACTGCAGGCCTACATAATATGGGACAGTAAAACCCACAATTCCGAAGAATCCAAACGCGACCAAGAGTTTCCAGTGCTTTAGGACGAGACGGCGCTGTTCCCAAGTCTCTCTCCCACCGATCGCGAGAAAACAAAGGACGACGAAAAACCAACGAATAAATGAAAGGGAAAATGGTGGCACGTTTCCTGATGCCATGCGCCCTGCGATCGAACTTCCCGCCCAGGAAAACGCCCCGATGACTAAAAAGAGAACCGCAACCCAATAGGGAATCGTCCATTTTGTCTTTGAGCACTCATCTTTAGCCAAGAAAATCCCCCATAATCTATGGTAAGCTAATGCGCGTCTAGTATCGGCACAACACATGCTTCTTGACACCATAGGCAGCTGAGAAGAACCTTTTATCGCGTGAAAAAAAATATTGAAACTTGGGATGCTGGGGGCGCGGATTTGCTAGCGTTATTTCGTGCACTGAAGGGCGACCTATTTTCTTTTAGGGAACTTGTTCCGGACGATTTAGCGCCGATGCGGGTAAAAGGTCTGGTCCATGCTCATGTAGCTATCCGTGGTACCAAGAAAATTTTGCGTATCCCGAGATCCGGTGCCTTTGGGCTCTCCCCAGCCGCGAATCTGAAATATCAGGCAGCCTGTTTCTCCCGTGCTTACCCTTGCGGCCATGTACCAGTGTTACATGCCATTATACCACCACAGGTTGGGATACCGTGGGGTGCTCTGATAATTTCGGAGATTGAAGGCTGTGTCCCGCGGCTTCCGGAAGAACTTGTTTCTATCGCGGAAGCTCTCGCGTCAATTCACTCATTACCGGTACCCGAAAAGGTTGATCAGCAGCCATTACCGTTCCACGCAGACCCAATAGCGGCCACCCTCAGAGTGATTGAGGCCCAGTCCCGGTATATGGATGACGCTGACATAACCCCCGCTTCTCGGCGCCAAATCGATGAAGAACTGGGGCGCGCCCATGATTTTGCTGCAAATGCCGATTGCTGCGATTTACCGATCACACTGGTCGGTACAGATACCCATCCCGGCAATTTTATGATTCAGTCGGATGGGACCGCTGTATTCGTCGATCTTGAGAAGATGCTGTATGGCGCACCGGCGATCGATCTAGCGCACGCGACCGTCTATACCTCCACGATGTGGGATTCGGATGTGGCCACAGTAATTAGTGACAAAGATGTTAACCTCTTCTACGAGGCGTATTTTTCTGAGCTAACGAGAGAACTAGGCGACCGTATCCGACCGTGGTGTGGACCCTTTAGAAGAATCACTTGGTTACGGACTACGACCTGGTGTGCAAAGTTGCGGGTAGAGTCTCGCGCAGGCGCGGCATGGTCCGGCTCTCACCACGACCCGGAATATATTGCTTCTGTGCATCGCCGTATTGATGATTATTTTGATCCAGAGACGATCGCCCAGATCCGCGAGGGCTTTAACGATGGCCAGAGTGCCTAGTTCGATCTCGGCTGGAATCGAAAAACGGGACTTTATTCGGTGAGGCCTTGCTGAGTAATTCATATCCTTCATCACCCCCGCGACTGGAGGCCAGCTGAGGCAGTCAAAATGAGATAACCGTTTCGGAGGTGGTCAGTGATTATCGCCCTTGGAAGCGAGCCTTTTTTTTCGCAATGAAGGAGGTCCATGCATTGCGGTAATCCTCTGTATCACCGTAGGAGGCCGCCCGGACGTATTGGGCCTCAGAATCATCACCTTCTATGCGAACTTTTCGGATAGCATCTTTATTAAACCGGTGAGCCAGCGGTGCGCCAACGCAAATACGCTCTACAGTTGCAGCTACTTCTTCGTCGAGCCCCCCGTCTGGCGCAATCCGGGTAATAATTCCGCGTTTCAGCGCTTCTTCTGTATTAAGGAATCGACCTTCAAGGACTAACTCGAGGGCTGCAGTCCGCCCGATTGCATTGACCAAAGTGTCCGCAAGCGCTGGGTCTAGGAAAATCCCCATATTCTTGACCGGTAAGCCAAAGGTCGAGCCGGGTGCTGCCACCCGTACGTCGCAGGCTAAAGCGATCTCCAAACCTCCGCCCAGGCAGAAACCCTCGATCCGCGCCACTGTTGGATGCAGGCATTGCTCAATCGCATGTATGGTGGCAATGGTTATATCGTTATATTCGCGTACCTTTCTGGAATCCTTTCGGAGTGTATCGAATTCGGAGATATCATTCCCAGATCCGAAGGCTTTACCCCCTGCGCCGGTAACAACAATGCAACGCAGACTTGTATCTTCGGATAATTCGCCGAAAATTTCACCGAGCTGGGACCATGAGCCTCGGTCCATCGCATTACGGCGCTCCGGGCGATTGATGGTTACAGTTGCGACGGCCCCGTCGCGGACACACAGAATTGTATTGCTCATTCGACCTTCGTAGAATGTTATTGAACGGCGTTTTACCACATTAAAGATGACATTATAGGTATCGTTTTATTTTAATGGACTGCGCTCTATTCAACGCAGATAGTTACTTCAATATCTTTGCCGTTAGGTGCGAAAATTTTCACGATTCTAAGCTTGGAGTCGCCGACATTTCGTTGTGCCAACGGTAAAAATCTCGAAGAAATTCCGTCCGGATCTTCCAGCTAGTCAAAAACCGCATTTCCGACTGCAACAATTTTGAAACTAGACAGCCATCATCTGGGGATCAGTCTTCCAATCCTCTCCACCCAATAGTAATTAGCAAACGCCGCATATCACTCCGGGTCCGTTTCGATTGAGAATTACCGGAGTTTTTCAAATGGTAACATCATCATGCACAAAAAATTCTGGCATGAAAGATTTGCTATCAGGGAGTGAACTGTTCGTTCAGGATACGATCCTCCAGCTTATGATCCGGGTCGAACAATAACGAAAATGACTTGTCGTTGCAGGCTCGCACCGTTACCCGTTTTACGTCGCGGATCTCAGTATAGTCGCCTACCGCACTTACGGGCCGTTTTCGCGGTTCCAGAACCTCTAGGGAGATTGATACAGAGGATGGTAGAAGTGCGCCGCGCCAACGGCGAGGTCGGAAAGCGCTGATCGGAGTAAGAGCCAGTAAGTTTGCGTCCAATGGAATGATGGGTCCATCCGCGGACAGGTTATAGGCGGTACTGCCTGCGGGCGTGGCAACTAATACTCCGTCGCAGATCAACTCGGACATTCGCACTCTACCATCGATCTTTATCCTCAACTTGGCAGCCTGCCGGGTCTCGCGCAGTAACGAAATCTCATTGATTGCGATTGAGGTGGTTTTATTACCGTGAATATCCTGCACTGCCATTTCCAGTGGTCGTAGTTTTACCGTTTCCGCAGAGGCAATCCGTTTTGTTAGGTTTGTCGCCCGAAACTCATTCATTAGAAACCCCACCGTACCCCGGTTCATACCGTATATAGGGATATCCTGATCAAGCCATGAATGGAGTGTCTCTAGCATGTGTCCGTCACCACCGAGTGCGACAATAACATCGGCTTCTTGTGGGACGACGTGCTGATATTTTTCTTTTAACGCTTTTACCGCTCTCCGCGCGGACTCAGACGTAGCAGCAACGAAACCGATTTTTTTTTCATCCATAGGATACTTCTGTATTGGTACCATGATCGGAGTATATCGCGCGTGTTGTTGGGCGCTAGTCTTTGCGACTCGTAAATTATTCCTTGGCCGTAATCAGAGACAGAGTCGAAGGGGCACGCCGGGGTCGTTCTTCACAAAATAACCATTCAATTTATCGAATAAAACCAGCCAACCGGTATCTGTTGGGGCGGCAAAGCCGGTTCGGATAAAAGCGCTCTCAGGCCTCTACGCTATCGGAATCTTCCTTACCGGATGCGATGTCCTCTAAAACTGATTTCTCCGCTCGGGCTTCTGCAATGGGTTCCACGGCCTTCTCTACGACTGCCAACAACTCCTCGTCTGGTGCTGCACCTTCTTCGAATACGACACCGACTTCGACGTTTTTATCTTCTATGCCGACAACTTCGCCGTCGCGGTTTATCCGCTGACCGCGGGCTTGCATTTCCGCCTCTTCCTCCGAGCGTGCGACATTTGCGATTACTTCAACTGATACCTCTGGATGCAGTTCGATACGCACGGTATGCATACCAACTGTTTTGATCGGGCGGTCCAATTTGATCTGTCGCCGATCTGCCGTTACTCCTGCCTCTGTGATGCCGTCGGCAATATCACGTGGCGTTACAGAACCATATAGTTGATCACTGTCACTTGCCTGGCGAACAATAACGATATTCAGTTTATCCATATCCTTTGAAATACGTTCTGCTTCTTCGCGATGTTCAAGGTTTTTAGCTTCTAATTGAGCACGCTGCTTCTCGAATGTTCCCCGATTAGAATCGGTTGCTCGCAGCGCTTTTTTGCGCGGTAGGAGGTAGTTGCGCGCGAAGCCAGGTTTGACGGTAACTACATCACCCATTTGCCCCAATTTTTCGATCCGTTCAAGAAGTATAACGTCCATTATTCGCTTCCTTTGTTCGAGCGACGCGCCTTCAAGCGGTCGCGAATTTGCAAACGAGACTCCAACACGCCGAGTACTGCAATTAACGCAGCGGGCCAATGTGCCAAAATCAAAAAAATATACATGAACGCCAGAGCAAAAAAGCGTCCAGACCACGCATTTGAGATACTATGCAGAACTGCCAGTCCTATAAAGAAAAAAGGTACGCTGGTTATTAACAATATATTTAAGCCGATAAACCCGATTTCACCTCCCGAAAATGTCAGAAGGGCACCTATAACAATTATCGCCACAGGCCATAAAGGAGCTTCAATATCGGAATAAACTGGTTTGGGTCGGATATTCTTACCTATGACCACGAGAAATCTCTGCGCGAGCACGCAATTGATAAGGCTCATCAGTATCCAAGATGCTGCTGCAACGCCAGGGAATATTGTCACCATCGTCATAATCATTGCATCAAAGACAGGCTGATCCGTATTGTTAAGGCCGGTTATTATTGTTTTGAGATAACCTTGGACCGCACCTCGAATGCCTCCTTCATTGTCCATGAAAACGACATAGCTTGCAAAAAATGCAGCGACAGCAAGCATCGATAGCCATACGAGAATTCGACCGACTGGATACCAAGCTACACCCCCCATATCATCGGCCCGGTTTCGCATGGCAAAAAAGATAACCATAATAACAGGTAGTGCCGATGTAATGATGAATAGACTTAACGTCCCTGCTCCAGGCGATAACAGGGCAACTAGCATCGCGGCACACGCCGCTGCGACGGCGGCTTGCGAGAGTCCTAAGGCCAATCCTGTTGCAGCAATTGGCAGTTGAGCGAAATAGGCTATCATTAATGCGCCGGGCGAACCGAGTGTTAACGAAAGATGAAGAACAGCAGAAACAACGCCCGCACCCAATGGAATGAGCATGGCGTTACGCACGGAACCCCAACTACCAGCTTCTTCGTGTTTCAGTTTATGATAAAGGGTAAAAGGGCAAGGTTGCGGGCACGCTTAATCGCCGATGCCAGCTCACGCTGCTTCTTGGCAGAGACTGCCGTAATACGGCTAGGCACGATTTTGCCCCGTTCAGACGTAAAACGCTGTAGCAGTTTAACGTTTTTGTAGTCAATTATCGGCGCGTTTTCCCCCGAAAATGGGCAGCTTTTTGGCCGACGAAAAAACGGTCTCCGGCTCATTCTTCGGTTTCCTTACTATCGATCTCAGCTTCGCTATTCGTTTCCGATTCATCCGCCAAGGATTCTTCAGACTTTGTCTCGACTGCAGTATCCATGGCTTCATCCTCAACGCCGTCGCGTCCACGTTCACGGTCGTCCCGACTATTCTTATTTTGCATCATCACCGAAGGGCCGTCCTCATGTTCGTCGACGCGGACGCTCATATAGCGCAAGACATCCTCGCTTAGCCTCATGTTCCGCTCCATTTCCGAAAGTGCAGCCGGGGGTGCGTCGATATTTAACAATGAATAATGACCCTTCCGGTTTTTCTTAATCCGGTAGGCAAACGATTTCAGACCCCAGTATTCATCCTTGGTGACAGTGCCACCATTTTCCTCGAGTATCTTGGTCCAGTCCGCCGTGAGGGCTTCGACCTGGGCCGGTGAAATATCTGGGCGTGCGATATACACGTTTTCGTATAGAGGCACCTTAATTACTCCTGGTTGGCATCTGGCACGTAGCCGTAGTCGGCATTTGTTTCAGGTAGACTTTTTCTTCCGATTTACCAATAGCGTCTTGGACAAGCGTCAGAAATGACGTACCGAACTATGAGGCGCCGGAATATACACATTTGATCAGCACGCGCAAGCAATCCTATCATGATTCGTGACACTATCTTGACTCCCATTTTTCACTCTATATGACTGAAAAAATTGGCTTCAATCGAGCAAAAAAATTCGGGGTAGGATAAATGGCGCGAGCATTGGTTTTTCCGGGACAAGGATCTCAGGCGGTAGGCATGGGAGAAGAATTGCTCGCGGCGTTCCCAATCGCTCGCGAAACATTGGAAGAGGTTGATGATGCGTTAGGCGAGAATTTGACTAAATTAATAACAGATGGCCCGATGGAAGAGCTGACGCTTACAGAGAACGCGCAGCCGGCCTTAATGGCAGTTAGCATGGCTATAATACGTGTCTTAGAAAAAGAAGGTGGCGTTAGAGTAGATGAAATTGCCACCTTTCTAGCGGGTCATTCTTTGGGTGAATATTCGGCCTTGGCTGCTGCCCGATCGTTTGGACTGGCGGATGCTGCGCGGTTACTTAGGATTCGCGGACAGGCAATGCAGGAGGCTGTGCCAGTAGGAAAAGGCGGTATGGCGGCTTTGCTGGGTGCTGAGCTTGATCAAGCCAAAGAAATCGCCATTGCTGCATCTGATGGAGAAATCTGCTCGGTGGCAAACGATAATGCCCCAGGACAAGTCGTTTTATCAGGCGCTATGGATGCAATCGACCGAGCTATCGAAATTGCTAGTGAGCGTGATATTCGGCGAACCGTCAAATTAGCGGTCAGTGCACCCTTCCACTGTAGTATGATGGCGCCTGCCGCTGAAATAATGGAGAGAGCGCTGAGTGAAGTAACGGTTGTTCGTCCACTTGTGCGGGTAATGACGAATGTCACGGCAGCGCCGGTAGACAATCCTGATGAAATTAAATCGCTATTGGTTGAACAAGTGACGTCCATGGTTCGGTGGCGCGAGAGCGTACTAGCCATGCGGGACGGCGGGGTGGACACACTGATTGAACTTGGGCCCGGTAAGGTGTTGTCCGGCTTGACCAAACGGATAGACCGCGATTTGAGGTCGATCAACGCTGCGACACCTGATGAGATCGAGGCCGTCCTCAAAACTTTATAGGAGCGAGCTAAATGTTTGACCTTTCAGATAAGAAGGCATTAATTACCGGCGCATCCGGAGGTATTGGTGGCGCGATAGGTAGAGCGCTGCATGCACAGGGAGCGACGGTTACACTGGCTGGACGAAGCAAGAAAGCATTGAATGACCTAGCGACGTTGCTGGGTGAGCGCACTCAAGTGGTAATAGGTGACCTAGGGAATTCTGAGAGTGCTGATGCTATGTTGTCCGATGCCTATGATGCAATGGACGGAATCGATATTTTGGTCAATAATGCAGGTTTGACTCGCGATAATATCGCATTGCGCATTAAGGATCAGGATTGGGAAGAGGTTATTAAAATAAACCTGACTGCTAGCTTCCGACTTTCACGCGCAGTTTTACGAGGCATGATGAAGGCTCGTTGGGGTCGTATAATTAATGTAACTTCCATAGTCGGCGTAACTGGGAACGCTGGACAGGCTAATTATTCCGCGTCTAAAGCAGGACTGATAGGCATGTCGAAGACGCTGGCGAGCGAGGTAGCAACCCGGGGTGTCACGGTCAACTGTATCGCACCTGGTTTCATTGCAACGGCGATGACCGAATCACTAGGGGAGGAACAACGCAAAAAATTGAGCGATGCTGTTCCCGCGGGACGGCTCGGAACCCCGGAAGACGTGGCCGCGTGCGCGGTATTTCTCGCCTCCCAAGAGGCGGCATACGTTACCGGTCAAACCTTGCATGTAAATGGTGGAATGGCCATGATATAGAACGTTCAGGGGTAAAGTCCCCTTTAATTGTCGAACCTCGAAAAATGTTAATTTCGGGTGAGGAGAAAACGAAACCAAAGGCCGGACCGACATTCGCTCGGATGCCGGTAAATTCCAGGGAAAGAATAATGAGTGATACCGCAGACCGGGTGAAAAAGATCGTCGTCGAGCATCTTGGTGTTGACGAGAGCAAAGTAACCGAAAACTCCAGCTTTATTGATGATCTAGGGGCGGACAGCCTCGATACGGTCGAACTCGTGATGGCATTCGAAGAGGAATTTGGCTGCGAGATTCCAGATGATGCCGCCGAAAAGATCCTTACCGTCAAAGACGCAATGGCTTTTATAGAGGAAAACGCTGGGTAGTAGGGGTCACCCTCCTTCTGGGCCTTTGCCCATATCGAGGAAATATTCCTGTAGGTGTGAGAGCATGGCCATGCAATTGAGACGTGTCGTTGTTACCGGTGTTGGCGCGATTACCCCGCTGGGTGCCAGCGTAGAATACGTCTGGAATCGCCTGTTAAAAAGTGAGTCCGGGGCGACGAAGATTGAAACTTTCGATACCGACGATCTAGCAGTTAAGATCGCTTGTCAGGTTCCCCTCGGTGATGGCACGAACGGTACATTCAATCCGGACGACCATGTAGCTCCTAAAGACCAGCGGAAGATGGATAAATTTATAATCTTTGCACTGGGAGCGGCAGCAGAAGCAATTGCTGATTCTGGGTGGAACGTTACTGAAGACGAAGATGCCTATCGGACTGGAGTGATGATTGGGTCGGGTATCGGCGGGCTCGAGACAATCTCAGAGGCGGCGATGCTAATGGCTCAAAAGGGTCCAAGGAGGATCTCGCCGTTCTTTATCCCGTCGAGCCTGATTAATCTTGCGTCGGGCCAGGTATCGATAAAATATGGTTACAAAGGGCCTAACCATGCCCCCGTGACTGCCTGTTCCACCGGTGCTCACGCTATAGGCGATGCGTCTCGTCTGATTGGGTTCGGAGATGCAGATGTTATGGTTGCAGGAGGAGCGGAGGCGGCTGTTTGCCGGCTAGGGTTAGCGGGTTTTGCGGCGGCCAGAGCTCTATCATCGAATTTTAACGAAGAACCTACACGCGCATCGCGTCCCTGGGATAAGGACAGGGACGGGTTCGTAATGGGTGAGGGTGCCGGGGTGGTCGTGTTAGAAGAATATGAACACGCCAAGGCCCGGGGTGCGCAAATCTACGCCGAAGTGGCCGGTTATGGTATGTCTGGAGACGCATATCATATCACCTCCCCACCTGAAGACGGTAACGGCGGTTACCGCGCAATGCAATCGGCCCTAAAGAACGCCGCCATGAATCCAGAAGATATTGACTACATTAATGCCCATGGTACTTCGACGCCGGTTGGTGACGAGATCGAATTGGGTGCTGTAAAACGCCTATTCAGCGATCATGCATATAATTTATCTATGTCCTCCACTAAATCGGCGATCGGGCATCTATTGGGAGCTGCTGGCGCGGTAGAGGCGATCTTCTCGGTGAAGGCGATCGAAAATGGCGTCGCACCGCCAACGCTTAACCTGGAAAACCCATCCGAAGGATGTGACATAGACCTTGTGGCTAACGAAGCGCGAATGCGACCAATAGACGCTGCGTTGTCTAATTCTTTCGGGTTCGGCGGCACAAACGCGTCTATCGTGTTTAAGAAGGTTTCCTGAAGTCAAATGCGGCGGTTTACCGCCCGCTTGCTAGCTATCCTAATATCGGCCGCTTTCGGCGCGGCTGGGGCGGGTATATTGTGGGTATGGGGATCATATCACGCGGATGGTCCAGCCACGCAACCGATAAAGTTGATAATCTCTAAAGGCGCTGGTGTTCAAGAGATAGCGGCACAACTTTTGTCATATGGCGTGATTGATAATGAACATCTTTTTGTACTCGGTGCGCGGTTTACCGAAACGGCTAGACGGATGCGTGCAGGAGAGTTCGTATTCCAACCTAAGATGAGTATTGATGAAATTATTAATCATTTGGTCAATGGAGAGTTAGTAAAACGCCGTATTACGATACCGGAGGGGTTATTGACCCGTGAGGTGGTATCCCTAGTCGCTGAGACAGAGGGCCTTGTAGGCGATGTACCGGTTGACCGGCCGGAAGGCATATATCTACCAGAGACCTATTTCTTTAGTTATGGTGATAAACGATCTTCGGTCTTATCGCGGATGGAAAAAGCAATGAACCTTGCTTTGGGAAAAGCTTGGGCTGCGAGGGGGAAAAAGATCACAATTACTTCTCCCCGAGAGGCTTTAATTCTCGCTTCGCTCATCGAGCGCGAAACGGGCATAAATGGCGAGCGGGCGCGGGTATCTAGCGTGTTTCATAATAGGCTGAGGTTAGGTATGCGCCTACAGTCTGACCCGACTGTAGCCTATGCAGTGACTGGCGGTAAGCGCCCTCTCGGTCGGCCGCTGACCCAGTCCGATCTGCAAATTTCTTCCCACTACAATACTTATAGGCACGCCGGAATGCCACCAGGTCCAATTGCAAATCCCGGCCTTGCAGCAATAATGGCAGCGGTCCGCCCGCGCGATTCTACAGACCTATATTTCGTCGCTGACGGTACAGGGGGTCATGCATTCGCGCGCACTCTCCATGATCATAACCAAAATGTGGCTAGATGGCGTGATATTCAAAGACGACGTGCTAACTGAAGGATACTCCGCGAGCGACTTTCAAGAGCTAGAATGATAGAATGTCCCCGGTCGGGAAACTTTATGGACAAACCAAAGAAGAGATCTTGTTGAAAGTAAAGAGCATGACTGGGTTCGCTCGACTGGACGGCGCGGCCGTTGGGTATAGTTGGGTATGGGAAGTCAAAAGTGTAAATTCGAAGAGTCTGGATCTCCGTTTTCGTCTGCCGCAGGGGTTTGACCAAATAGAGGCCGAGGTGCGCAAGCGCGTGGCCGATAGTTGTGCGCG
>CEUL01139111.1_pt1 | contig 19967 bp, 17 predicted proteins | sample 427021 | NCBI WGS metagenome assembly CEUL01 (sample SAMEA2622800, study PRJEB7988) | marine metagenome | isolation source: saline water (ENVO:00002010), including | reverse complement strand
AATAGGAATTACAAGCGCGCTAAATAGAGCTTTGACTTCTCCTCCATCACGTAAGAACCTTGAATTATTAAAAAGAGCAAACAGACTTAATATAAAGGCTAAAAAATATACCAAGGCCGAAGCACCATGGTCAAAGTCGTAAACTTTGTTGGCCAATATTAAACCAAAAACTGAGGAGTATAGAAATTTAGATACACGTGATGAAATTGCGACGTTTAAAGCATCACCCAAAAATAGAATAAAACTCAAGCTTAAAGTTGTTGGATTCAATAGTGCTAATGGAGCTAAAAATGATACTCCGATAGTAGATTTGTTCTTCGGCGAAAATGCAAAGGTCAACACCATCACTAAAGTGAAATATAAAGCATAGTGGCTCTTATTGATAACTGCATCATGAAGGAGCCCGTCAAAATTCAATGTGATACCAGTGGGATTTCCAAGTACAAAGAACATTATCAGTGAAGTGACAGCTATGCCTAGAGTGAAAATTAGGTTAGGCTTTTTAAAAGGCTGTACATACAGAACTACGCTGCCAATGATAAAAATCAAATTTAACATTAATGACCCCACCACATAATAACAAGTAGGGTTATTGAAACATAACTTACAAACCTCAGGGTGATTAAGTGAATATTTTCTCCATCCTCAGACTCTGTGAATCTCACTGGAGCAGAGATTCTATTATGTTTGATTTCCTGTTTAAGAGGATAGGGTTTAAAGCTCGATTTCAGCTCTAGGTATGAACCTAAATTATCAAGAAGCTTAAAAGCATGATGCCTTTGAAGTATATTCTCCTTTAAAGCTGGGGTCATTTTAATTACGAGAAACATATTAATTATGATCCAGACGAAAATCATGAAACTTAATAGACTGATTTCAGCGGTCAATGCCAAAAGAATAAATGAGAGATTAATGAGTAGATTCTCTAACCTGTTAAGGAAAGCATTATGAAGAAATCCCAAAGTCAGAATCCCCAACAAGAGAATTTTAGAATATTCAAAAGACCCTAGAGAGCCATCACTTACAAGCTTAACAATCGTTAGGAGTACAAAGTAAAGTGCCCAATGGTTATTGAGATCTTGTTTTTTAACCATATTTTGCTTTTGGATGAAGAAAAGATAAAGAGATATTACACTAATCAAATAAAAGGTAATTGTTTGCATTGAACAAAATCCCAAGAATAGAATCACAGGTACAGTATAGTCAACATTGAAAATTTTAGATTTATAATGCTTGTAAAATGCTACAGATGACATGACTAAAGCTGTTGAGCTGAGAAAATAGAACTCAAAGTCTATTTCCTTTTTATAAAGATAGGATTGCTCTAAATAAAGACCTAGTGGGAATCCCAAAAAATAGAATCCGGATATGATGAATTCATGTTTTTTTAACCTGGTTAAGAGAAGGGCTACAAGTAAACTAATCGTCAAAATCATTTAAGTCTTCTGGGTTTTCATTTTGGTATTTAAATAGATATATATACAAACCGCCAATAGCAGATAATGCAGTTGCGGTGAAAAAGTACAACAATGCTTCATTTGACCCAAAGTCCGATCCTTCCTTCCTCAATGTAAGTGTAACTATAGAAAGACTAAAATAAATAATTGCTTTATACCTATTCAATACAAGTCTAGTTCCAAAAAAATTTAGAAACGATAAAAAGAGAAACGAGTAGAGAACTAAGTCCATTCTTTCCCCCTTTTTAGAAATACCATTAAAAGAAAGATCGACATTAAGATATTATATTTATCTTTTTGAGCTAGTTCCCACCACACAGGCAAGCTAGGTACTGTATAGACTAGGTGGACCATAATAATAAATAGTAAACCAGAAAAAATACTTACACCTAGCTTAATATATTTGTTTTTTGCAACTACCCTCGAAAGTTTTATTTCTTTTTTACGGGCAACGAAGTAAGTCATGTGAAAAGTTGTTATAATTATGAAAATCGCCAAAGCAGTACCCAGTTCCAATTTTCGCACCAGTAAAGCAAGAACGCAAAAGCTCAAAATCATATCTGAAAACAACACAACACGATGTGTTCTAACTAAATAAGAAATAAGGCCGAAAATGAGAATAAAAGCACCGATTACCTGTTCAAACATTTAACGCCTTTAAACTAACAGTGACCGCCAAGACACACACTATAAGTTTATCAAGTTTTTCATTTATTAAACGGGACTTAATCAAAATGGTTTCGAAGTTTATGATATTCAAAAAGATCTCTATTATTAGACTTAACAAGAGCACTAAAATAAAAAGTTCACTTTTCAACAAAGCGTTTAATTTTAGTAAGTGCATTGTCATGAAGCTTGCGTTTAGTGACATTCTAGTGCAAGAGAACACTTTAAAGTAAAACTGATTAGAGTGGTTCTTATTTTGAACGTTTCGATAAAAGAAAAAATAAAGAGTTACCTGAAACAGAATAAATAAAAAGAATTCTGAAAGCACTGTCTTACCTTCAGGGCTAGTTAAGCTTACGCCTGTGAATATTAATAAAAGCGAAGTGTAGACAAGGGACAAATCATGCAATTCTGCAGCAAGATTAACTCTTTGCTCATTAAAGCATTTAGTGATTTTAAATAGCATTATACCCACAAACCCGTATATCATTGTAAAAGTATAAAAGTATTCCAAGTCTGCATTGGCCAATTGGTTAGTATATATTCTAAATAAGAATGAGAATGAAAGAATCGAAAGTGCGGTTAAAGTTGAATAAGTTAAAAAGACTTCAAAAGGCACGAAGTCTTTAGACTTAAAGCTTTCATTCAATCCACGACTTGTAGCTATGTTCGCACTTGAAATGACCTCTAATCCTTTTTTGACTTGAGAAAACTTTGGCAAGTATGTAAAGAATGCTGCCACAAATGGGAGAAACAGCATTAAAACAACACCAGCTAATAACTCATATGGCTCTATCATTGTTCCTCCTAAAAGTTGGAGCATTTGAATAGATCAAAAAAACTACAATAAATATTAGAATCAATGGGTCATACTTAGGCCCGTAGGCTTTGATGTGGGAAAATAGGATTGCAGCTAAAAACACATTTGTTAGACTAATTAAATAGGTTCTATATTTATTTTTGCTTTCAGAAAATATTTTCTTCTTTAAGCGGAACTCTGGCCTAACAAATATGAAGGTGAAAAAGATGGAAAAGAAGCATATCATTCCCATGAACAATGAAATTTTTTTAACATCCATGTTATCACTTTTTAATTAAACCGCTATAGTGAGACAAACCATAGTGTATAATGGAAAATTGAATTAAAAAAGTCTTATTAATGAAACTAAATATTGAAGCCAAAATTTTAGAGCACCGTAGAAATAACCCAAATTCGAACTTCACTCTTAACGGACTGAATCATGAACAGTGGTATTTAATATACGACAACTTCTTAAAGAGCTCTTTGAAAAGTGATAAAAAACATCAGGTATATGTCTTCGAGACCGAAGAGCAAGCTGAAAGATTTTATGCTTCGGTAAAGTTGAATAATCCCACTCTATACTATCCTGATATAGGGCAAAATATATACAGTGGTGCTTTTAGTTCAGAAAGAGCACTCAACGACAGACTATTGTGTTTAAATAAATTACATAATACAGATGAATCATACTTGGTAGTCACTACTTTTAACGCTCTAATGACTAAAGTTCCATCCAATTCATTTTTTCAAATTGGAAGCTTCAAAATTGAAATAAGCGACATTATCAGTCCATTTGATTTATCCTCAAAACTGACTTCACTCGGATATCAGTCAATGCCTTCAACGGAAGAACCTGGAACCTTCTCGAAGAAAGGTGAAATCTTTGATATTTATCCTTTGTCCGGCAATCCTATTCGCCTTCATTACTTTGACGATATGGTTGAGGAAATTTACGAGATAGATCCTTCCACAATGAGAACCAATAAAAATAGACCATTGGAGGAAGTCTCTATCTACCCAATGGCAGGTTTTGCCCTTTCTTCCGACAACATAACCAATTTTAAATCTAAGATTCCAAGGCCTCCCTTGAATCATAAATTTAAGCGTGAAATTAGAGAAAACTACTTTAATAAGCTTGACGAGAATACCTTTCCGCCAAATTTCCCTATGTTTTTTTCACTTTTTTTTGAAGAACTTACATGTCTCTACAGGCTATTAATAGAGAATGCCACCTTTCACTTTTTTAACCTTGATGAGGCTCTTAAATCATTTACATTGGCAATGGAAGAATACAATGAGTTATTTGATTTATCTGCAGCTGAAGAAGATTCCCAAGAATTGTTTCCAAGTCCAAAAGATCTCTATTTCTCATATACTCAACAAGATCACGGTGCATTCATTATTAATGATATTTCCTTTAGTAGTGATTTAAATGATGGGAAGCAAGCTAGTATATCCTTAGGAATTGAGCAACTTCAAACCTTTCTAAGTCATTCTAATATTGTTAGCTCCAAAACTAATAAAACTGAATTTATTCAGACATTATTTAAAACAATCTTGGAAAAGGCACATGCCAAGGAAGTGTGGATTGGATATAAAAATGAAGCAACCTTGGAAAAGATTCAAAATGTTTTAAAGGCCTTTCAAACAGTAAACACTAACCATATTAAATTTCTAAACTTTGATTTATCAGAGGGTTTCGTCTACTCAAATGAACAACTTTATTTTCTTTCTGAGTCAGACTTCTTTATTCACAAGGTTTCAAAAGCAAAGAAGAAAAGTAAAACCACCCAAGATGTGTTTGCAGATCAATTATCTTCTCTTAGTCCAGGAGACTATGTAGTTCATAAAGCACATGGGATTGGAAAATACTTAGGGATGGAGACGGTAGAGCTTGGATCACAGGTTGGCGAGTTTATTGTTTTAGAATATCACGATCAAGACAAGGTTTATGTACCAGTATACAAACTTGATCTTATTCAAAAGCACTCTAATTCAACGGCCACAATAAAGGTGGCAAATCTAAAGTCCAAAAAATTTGATCTTGAAAAGCAAAGGGCATCCAAATCTGTCAAAAAGCTTGCTTTTGATTTAATTGAGCTCCAGGCACAAAGAGAACTTAAGAAAGGTTTTAAGTTTTCAGAGCCCGATGAACTTTATGAAGACTTTGAAAGAAAGTTTCCCTTTGAAGAAACAGAAGACCAACTAAAAGCTATTCAAGATGTATTAGATGACATGACAAGTGAAAAGCCTATGGATAGGCTCATATGCGGTGATGTTGGCTTTGGAAAAACTGAAATTGCCATGCGTGCATCATTTAAAGCAGTTCTTGATCACAAGCAAACTGCAGTACTCGTTCCAACAACCGTTCTCGCATTTCAGCATTACAATACTATGATCGAAAGATTCAAAGACTTTCCGGTTAATATTGCTTATGTATCAAGGTTTAAGTCACCTAAGGAAACAAACCAAATCCTAGAAGATCTAGAAGCTGGCAAGATTGATATTATTGTGGGTACCCATAAACTGTTGTCCGATAAAGTTAAGTTTCAAGACTTGGGTCTGTTAATTATTGATGAAGAGCAGAGATTTGGTGTAACACATAAAGAAAAGCTTAAAACTCTAAAGCAGAATATTGATTGTCTAACCATGACTGCGACGCCTATTCCTAGAACGCTCCAAATGTCTTTTTTAGGAATTAAAGATTTTTCATTAATTCAGACACCCCCGCCAAAAAGGCAATCAATTAAAACTTATTTAATAAAAGAAGATCCTGCCACCTTAAAAAGGGCCATAGACAAAGAGCTAACTAGGGGTGGGCAAGTATTTGTAGTCCATAATAAAGTTCATGACATGGAAGAGTTTACTGCCAAGATTCAAAAACTTTCCCCCACTGCTAAAGTCATGTTCGCACACGGTCAAATGGCCGAAAAAGAACTTGAGAAAAGGATCACACATTTTTATGAGCGTAAGTTTGATGTTTTAGTCTCAACTACCATCATCGAATCCGGTATTGATATACCCTCTGCAAATACCATGATTGTAGATAGAGCTGATACATATGGTTTATCTCAATTGCATCAACTTAGGGGTAGAATTGGTCGATCAGATAAAAAAGCTTACGCTTATTTTATGGTTCCAAATGACAGACTCTTATCAAGCATAGCCACCAAAAGATTAAGGGCCCTACAAACTTATGCAGATATTGGAGCCGGTTTTTCACTGGCAACCTCAGATCTCGAGATTAGAGGCTCAGGTGATATTTTGGGTGCTGAGCAGTCCGGGCATATAGGTAATATTGGTCTTGAACTTTATATGGAGCTATTGCAAGAGGCCATTGCTGAGTTAAAACATGAAACTGTTTCTCATAAGCAGCTAATTGAAATGCAAACTCCATTTCACACAAATATTCCAGAGTCTTATATCCCTGATACGGGTACTAGACTAAAGTATTATAAAAGATTATCTAACGCTTCAAAGACAGAGGTTCTAGATACGATTGCAGAAGAACTTCAAGATCTTTATGGCCTTCATCCTGAAAGTTTAACTAATCTGATAACTATTCTCGAGAGTCGTATTACTTTATCCAAAATAAGTCTCAATCAGGTTAAAGTGGGGAAGAAACTCATTACTTTGTCATTTAACAGGGATGAACTTGAGCAAAACACTTCATTAAGAGATAAGGTTATAGGATTCTGTATGCAACGGCCTAAAGTTTATAAAATGAATCCTGACTTTAGTGTTCAGTGCAAATTTGCCGAAATAGTTGAGCCTTCTACTCTGCTGGACTTTTCGAAACATATTGCACAGCAAATGGATCCATGTTAGCGTTTTTATTACTAAGGTATAGTTCAACCTCACCCATAGGAACATTAAAATGAGAATTCTAATTACTGCTTGTTTGATCTTTGCAAACCTTTCTCTAGCAAACGAGAAAGATGACTCTGTAGTCGCTGTTGTTAATGGCAAGAAAATTAAAAAATCTACCCTCTATAAATATCACCAAGACAATTTAAAGTTCGTAAGGGCCCAAAAGAAAGTAACACTTGAGTCTTCACTAAACGATCTTATTAACAGAATCATCGGAATCGATAAAGCAAGATCAAATAATTTGCATAAAGATCCTATCGTAGTAAACAAGATGAATGATATTTTGTATCATGCTCAGATTTCCAAAGATCTAGAGGGAGAACTCCAGAAAATCAAAGTTAGCGATAAAGAAGTAAAGCAACACTATAAAAATCACCCGGAATATCGTACTGCCCATATTCTTTTTAGGCTTCCCGCAAATCCTACAGAAGAGGATGTAAAGAATGCATTTGAAAAGGCCGTCAAGGTTCACTCAGAAGTTGTTAAAAAGCCAGATACTTTCGTTGACTACGCTGTAAGATTCTCCCAATCGTCTACGGGCATTGATGGGGGAGATCTGGGCTATCTACCTCACACAAGATTATCACCAGAATTTTATGAAAGTATTAAGGGTAAAAAGAAAGATACAATTATCGCTCCTTTTAGAACTCAATACGGTTTCCACATTGTTAAAATCTTAGGTGAGAAAACAGCTGAACAGATCAATACCGACATGTACAAGAAGATTATATATGATATTAAAAGAGACAAGATTGTTGAAAATTATTTCGACAATTTGAGAAAGAAGGCCAAAATAAAGGTCTATAAAAATAAATTGAAATAAATATGAAAAAAATTCTTTCCTGCGCTCTTATACTTTTTTTGACACACAACGCTGTCAATGCCAAACTTATTGACAAAATTGCCGGCGTCATCAATGAGAAAGTTTACTCACTCTCAGAACTGCAGAGAGTAAAAAGCACAGTCGAGGCCAGAAGAGAAATTTCCCCACTCATATATAATAAGTCCAAATACTCAGAGCAAGAAGTTTTAGATCTCCTTCAAAGACAATTCATTATAAAAGACAAGCTTTCCGAAATGGGACTTGTCATAAGCGATGATGCCGTCGAGTCTAGAATCAATGAAACTGAAAGACGTTTAGGGCTTAAGCGCTCTGATCTTTTAAACTTTCTGGAGTCAAAGGGCTTAACCTTTAATGAGTATTTTGAGCTTATCAGAGATGCCATGGAGTACAACCTCTTCAACACGCGCATTATCGTACCTTTAGTTAACATCACTGATCAAGAGATTAAGAACTACTATTACAATTTAAAGTCCAACAATACTGCTTTATCATTTAAGTACCACTTGCTTGATTTCTCTATTGAAAGTAATAAACTTAGCCCGGAATTGGCGAAGAGATTACCGACAATACTGGAAGAATACCAAAAAACTGGAATGCTGCCTAAAGAGTTAAGCAGTATCGAAACTAGTGACCGTGGAAAGCTGAACGGTGAAGACCTTCCATCAGAGTTAAATAAAATCTTGAAAAATACAAATGAAGGATCATTTACAAGACCATATAATATTGGCGGTATTATCCATGTCTTCTATGTAAAAACTAAAGATCTCACAGAGTCCAAAGATTTTCTCAACATGAAAGAGCAAATCTACAACCAATTATTTATGAGCCGCTCTAAGTCTATTATAGATAACTGGTTCGAGCGAGAAGAGTCTAATTACTATATCTTAGAAAACATCTAGTTATGATACGAGTAACTCAAGGACATGAGAGGGGTGTTGGCCTTGAGATTTTCTTTAAATCATTTATCTGTCTTAAAAAAACTCATCAAGCCCTCTTCATCTTATACTGTCATCGCAAAACTCTAGTCGAGTGTTTAACGTTAACCAACCTACCTTTTAATCTAATCGATGATCAGGTGAAGATTTTATCCAACACCCTTAAAGTTAAATTCGTCGATCATAAGTTATCTCAGACAACTGATTCGCTAAATGAAGCTTTAAAGAACATGAAAAATGAAGATGTACTTCTTACTCTGCCAAGCTCCAAGGATCAAATCGTTTGTAAAAACCGAGTCTACAAAGGATACACTGACTTTCTAAGAGCATTATATCCATCCAATCACATTGTTATGAGTTTTGTCGCACCACAGTTTAATGTAGCACTGCTTACAGATCATATAGCTCTAAAAGACATAGAAAAACATTTAACACCAAATATCTTTCTCAATAGAACGCTGGCCTCAATAAAGAATTTCCTTTCAATTAAACCTATAAAGGACGTTTATATTGCAGGCATTAACCCCCACTGCGGTGAGGATGGAATTATCAGTGGATATGATTCCTTGTTGCAGGATGAAGTTCTTCGTATAGAAGAACAATTCCCAAAGCTCAAAATTAAAGGATTAATTCCTGGTGACACCATTCTTTTTAATGCTCAGAGTGATTCATCGCTTTTTATCTTTACTTCCCATGACCAGGCACTTGGTCCGTTTAAACGTCTTAATGGGCTAACCGGAATTAATTTAACTCTTGGTCTACCATTCAAAAGAGTTAGTGTTGACCATGGCACTGCATTCGATCTTTATGGAAAAAATAAGGCAAGCTATCAAGGAATGAGCTATTTGTTGGAAGAAATTATTTCTTGGGCATAAAAAAACCCCGCATTCACGGGGTTGTTTGTTTTTTAAATTTTAAAAAATTATTAAGCTATCTTTCCAGCCAAAGTAAATGCGATAACTAGAGCGTAGATAACAAGTGATTCGATTAGTGCAAGACCAATAATCATTGGTGTTTGAATCTTTGATTGAGCACCTGGGTTTCTTGCGATTCCTTCAAGAGCAGCAGCAGCAGTCTTACCTTGAGCAAGAGCTCCACCAAATCCAACAATTCCTAGTACCAAAGCAGCAGATAGTGCGTACATTGCGTTAGCTTCCATTTTATTCTCCTTTAAAAATTAATGAACCGAATTAATGATCACCATGATCGTGATGTTCAACAGCGGTTCCGATATAAATCATTGTTAATAGTGTAAATACAAATGCTTGGATGAAACTTACGAATATCCCTAGTGCATAGAATGGCACTGGAACAAGGTAAGGAACCAACTCAGAAAAAATAGAAAGAACCAAGTGGTCACCTTCCATGTTTCCTTTAAGCCTCAAACCAAGTGAAATAGGTCTAACGGCGTGGGAGATTAATTCAATAATCAACATTAATGGTGCTAGGCCAATTACTGGACCTAGAAAGTGCTTAATGTGTCCTACAACACCTTGCACCTTAATACCTTGATAGTTATAGAACAAAAATACAAAAATACCCATCGCTAGGGTAGTGTTTAAATTATCAGTTGGTGGAAGAAATCCTGGAATAATACCAATTAGGTTATTAAAAAAGATTACCATGAAGATTGTGATTAAAAGAGTGAAATATTTTTTCGCGTCTTTTTCTCCCATGATATTCTTTGCTAGGTCATACATAAAATCGCCAAAAGACTCAAAAACGTTTCTAAAACTAAAGCCTCTGTCAGGAACAATACCAGCCTCTATTGAAGAAGCCTTTGCGCGGTATACAAAACCAGCAACTAAAAATAACATGCATACAAATGCGTATGTTACAGTATGTGAGGGAATGTGTAGGCTATGTGCAATTCCACCCAACCAAGTGAAACCACCCGCAGCTAGTGCAGAGGTTGAAACTAAGCCTGAAATCAAAGCTATAAACATCTTCATCGGTATATTTCCTTAATTTTTTTTACTATCACTTTTAATACTAATAGCAAGAATAATCAATTGAAATATGTAGGTTGCAAGACATATTATTAGGTGATTGGGCATTGTCTGCATTGCGTAAACAAATACGGCTGCTAAAACAAAAAACTTTATCACCAGGAGGAAAGATTTTTTCTGTGCATTTATCAATGCCTTCACACCTAGAACAAGAAAAATTTGGTTTACCAGTACTCCAAAATAAAAAATCACAATTGCCAGGGTAGGCTTCATGTTCGTTAAATACGCAAGTGCACCAAAATTAAGCAAAGATAGTACGGTATAAATACTTTTATTCATCTGATACATCTTTGTTTTTTCTCAAATGCTTAAACATTAGAAAGAAAATATTAAAAATGACAGCAAGAATAATAATTAAACCTGTCATATTGCTAACTAAATTTTGTTCAATCAATTTGTAAACTACTGCGGCAACTGCAAGGATTGAGCTTGGCAAGGCTAGTGCTAGAGCCATAACGGCCAGTAGATTTTTATCCATTATCTTTTCCTAGCAACTCTTCGTTCATAAAGTGAATTTAATCTGTTTTCTATAACTTCAGGATTGGGATACTCACCAATAATTGAGTAATAAATATTGTATGCCTCTTTCAATTTTTCTGCACTTTCATATGCATTTGCTATTAGGAATTTAGCCTGAACGATTTTATCCTTTCTTTTTTCCCTTTTAAGAAATTCAAACCAGAAATTTACTGCAGAATCACAATCTCTTAAATAAAATTTTGTAAGACCCAAATAGTAGAAACTTTCAACTCCTACGTGGTTAACTGATGTTCTGGTTAATTCTTTAAATATTTTGTCGCTGAGAGAGTAATTTTTTAAGTGAAACTCACAAAGTGCATATCTAAAAGTATAAAATTCTTGCCTTTCAAGTTTTGGTAAGAAATCCATTAAGCTTTTGTATGCCTTTTTTGCCCTCTTATAGTCCTTATACTTCTCAAAGTATATCGCCCCCATTTTTTCCATTGCGTTTTTTTGCCATAGAGGCTCATTTGAGGCGTCTATTATGGTCTGAAGATGGCTTAATGCCTTTTTAGAGTCGTTTAGATAAAGAGAGTAAATCTCACCAAGCTGATAGTTAATTTTTATTTGGATTGTTTTTGAAGGTTTTGTTTTAAGTATATCCTCATAGACCTTAACTGCCTTTGAAAATTCCTGTTTTGTAATTAAATCCTGAGCCTTTAATATGTCTTTATGGAGCCCGGAAGTGAAATCACATCCGGACAACATAAATATTAAAAAGATAAATTTAGCTATCTGTTTCTTCATCAGAATCTAAAATATTTTCCACTGCTACAACAGCTTCGCCATCTTTAAGATTAATCAAGCGAACACCTTGAGTGTTTCTTCCTAACAATGAAATTCCAGATATTTTTGTTCTAATAACCTGCCCACTGTTAGTAATAATCATTAAATCATCACTTTCACTTACCGGCTTTATTTGAACAATTTCTCCAGTTTTATCATTAAGCTTCATAGCAATAATGCCTTTTCCACCTCGTGATTGTTTTCGGTATTCGGAGGTTGAAGAACGCTTTCCGTAACCTTTTTCAGTTACGCTAAGAATCTCTACGCCGTCCTCAATTATTTCCATCCCAATAACTCTTTCATCGTCATTTAGGGTAATACCTTTAACACCTTGTGCCACTCTTCCCATAGGCCTGCAGTCAGACTCAGCAAATCTTATTATTTTTCCAGAAGAAGAGCAGATCAATACATCTTTCTTACCATCTGTAACTCTTACACTTAATACCGAGTCATCGTCTTGAACTTTAATAGCTCTAATTCCCGACTGCTTAACATTTGCATATTCTGAAAGTTTGGACTTTTTAATTAATCCTTTTTCAGTAGCAATAACGAGGTAATGTTTGTCAAAGTCCTTTGGTACTGTTGCTATCTCGCGTACTTTTTCATCCGACTTTAGTGGAATGAGGTTAACAATGTTTCTACCTTTGCTAGTTCGACTGCCCTCTGGAATTTGATAAACTTTAAGAGTGTAAACGGTTCCTTTATCAGTAAAGAACATCAATTGATCATGAGTTTCAGCAGTGAAGATACTAGTGAAGAAGTCATCCTCAGTAGCACTGCCTTTTACACCTTTTCCACCACGTTTTTGGGCCTTGTAGGTATCTAGAGGCATTCTTTTTAAATAACCTTTATGAGTAATGGTTACAATCACTTCTTCATTTGCAATCAAGTCTTCAATTTGAATTTCATCAGCTTTGGCGATTATTTCAGTTCTTCTCTCATCTCCATAGGACTCTAAAATCTCTTCAAATTCATCCCTAATAATTCCTCTAATCAGATCTTCTGAGTCTAAAATTTCCTCAAGTCTTGCAATTTCCTTCATAATCGCTTCGTAATCAGCAATGATTTTATCACGCTCAAGACCAGTCAATCTCTGAAGCCTCATGTCAAGGATTGCTTGGGCTTGAATTTCAGAAAGCGTGTACTTATCTATTAGTTTTGATTTTGCTTGTGACGGCCCTTCAGACTTCTTGATCAATTCAACAATTTCATCAATATTTTCTACAGCAACTTTTAGACCTTCTAAAATGTGAGCTCTTGCTTTGGCCTTTTTAAGCTCGTACATCGTACGTCTAATTACAACTTCACGTCTGTGATCGATAAAGCATTGAAGCTGTTCTTTCAAATTCATAACTTTAGGTTGGCCATTATGAATAGAAAGGAAAATGATACCAAACGATACTTGAAGTTGGGTCATTTTATAGAGCTTGTTCAAGATGATATTTGCAGGCTCGCCGCGCTTAATATCAATAACAATTCTTATTCCAAGCTTACTTGATTCATCTCTGATGTCGCTGATACCAGTAATGTCTTTATCATTCACTAGCTTAGCAATTTTTTCGATTAGTTTTGCCTTGTTAACTTGATAAGGAATTTCATTGATAACAATACGTTCTCTTTCTTGCTTTCCATGAACTTCGATATCCGCTTTCGCTCTTATTTGAATAACTCCTTTACCCGTATGGTAGGCCGATTTAATTCCAGCAGTTCCGTGAATAGCCGCTCCAGTAGGGAAGTCTGGACCCGGAATAATTTCCATCAAACTATCAATAGAAGTATCGGGCTCATCCAAAAGAATTTTTAATCCATTTACGATCTCTGTTAGGTTATGTGGCGGGATGTTGGTTGCCATACCAACTGCAATACCTGCCGATCCATTTATAAGAAGATTTGGAACTTTTGTTGGTAAGACTCTCGGTTCTAGAAACTTTTCATCATAGTTGGGTTGCCAATCAACAGTCTCTTTATCGATGTCTTTTAACATTTCCTCAGCAAGTTTTTTCATTCTTACTTCGGTGTACCTCATTGCTGCAGCATTATCTCCATCAATAGATCCAAAGTTACCCTGGCCATCTACGACTGGATATCGCATAGAAAAATCCTGTGCCAAACGAACAATTGCTCCATATACAGCTGAGTCACCATGTGGGTGATATTTACCAATTACGTCGCCTACAACCCTTGCTGACTTTAAAAAAGGCTTGTTGTGATAATTGTTCAACATATGCATGGCATAGAGAACTCTTCTATGTACAGGCTTTAGTCCATCCTTTACGTCCGGAAGCGCACGACTCACGATTACTGACATCGCATAGTGTAAGAAACACTCTCTCATTTCATCTTGTATTAGAAGAGGAGCAATATTTCCGTGATTGTGGTTTGGTGTGTTGTTATTTTCGTCGCTCATTTTTAACTATCCTCTTAAATATCCAAGTTTCTAACATTTAATGCATTGTTTTCAACAAATTCCCTACGTGGCTCAACATTGTCGCCCATCAAGACTGAAAAGACTTGGTCTGCATCAATGGTGTCCTCAATAGTTACTTGCATTAATGTTCTATTTTCTGGATTCATAGTGGTTTCCCACAATTGATCAGGATTCATTTCTCCAAGACCCTTATAACGCTGAATGTATGCACCCTGCTTGGCAAGGGCCACAACGAATTCAGAGAATTCATTTAAATTTTCAAATGTGTCTTCGCTTTTTTCAGTTTTAATTTCAAATTTTGAGGTTAAATGTTTCTTAATGCCCTCAAAGTGATTGATTAAATCTTGATACTCGGCCGAATCAACAAAATTGGAAGTTATTTTAAACTTTTTAGTTCTCAATGAGTTAGATACTGACACAATCAAAAAGTGTGAGTCATGTTTAGGATCTTCTTGAATTTCAAATTTGTATTTCTTTAAAGATGTTTTTTCAGTCTTTGAGAAGTGCTCACTTAGTTCTGCCACTATTTTTTGAAGCATTTCTTTTGACTTCATAGATTGCACATCTAAAGTTTTTTGTTCAATGATCTTGCTCAAAAAATCTTTATCGAAATGTCTATCGTAAGAATTAATATGCGAATAGTAAGATTTGTACTTATTAAGAAGCTTTTTCACTTCATCTACTGGCTCGTCTTTACCATCGATTTTTACAGTTGCATCATCTAAAGCAACAGCGATTAAATACTTCTCAAGGGCTTTTTCATCTTTTAAATATCTTTCTGTTTTGCCCTTCTTATATTTAAACAATGGTGGTTGGGCAATGTAGATGTAGCCTCTTTCTATTAATTCTGGAAATTGTCTATAAAGTAGAGTTAGAAGTAGGGTACGGATATGGCTTCCATCGACGTCTGCATCAGTCATAATTACTATCTTGTGATAGCGAAGTTTTGAAACATCGAAATTGTCTTTTCCAATTCCCGTCCCCAAGGCCTGAACCAGCATTTTTATTTCATCGTTTCCAAGCATTTTGTCATATCGTGCTTTTTCAACGTTCAAGATCTTTCCTTTCAAAGGTAAAACCGCTTGATGCTTTCTATCTCTACCTTGCTTAGCCGAACCACCTGCTGAATCACCCTCGACTATGTAGATTTCAGAAAGTTCAGGTTTTTTTGACTGGCAATCAGCCATTTTGCCTGGAAGACCTGCAAAATCCAAAGCGGATTTTCTTCTAGTAAGTTCACGTGCCTTTCTTGCAGCTTCTCTAGCAGCAGCAGCGTCTGCTGATTTTTTTAAGATAGTTTTTGCTACGCCAGGATTTTCTTCAAGATATATTTTTAATTTTTCACCAACTAGTGAATTTACAATTCCCTCGACTTCAGAAGAACCTAATTTGTCCTTTGTTTGGCCCTCAAATTGTGGATTGGCCAACTTTGCTGAAACAATTGCAGTAAGACCTTCTCTCATATCATCGCCGGTTAGAGTTGTTTTTCCCTTTAAAACATTATTCTCTTTGGCGTAGGCATTCATAACTCTTGTTAAAGCCGTTTTAAAACCGGAAATGTGAGTACCACCCCCTGGGGTGTTAATATTGTTGGCGTATCCAGTAAGTGTTTCAGAATAGCTATCAGTCCACTGCATAGCAATTTCTACTTCGTAGTCATCTTTTGAGTGGAAAAAATAAATTGGTTTTTTATGAACAGCTGTTTTAGCTCTATTTAGATAAGTGACAAATTCGGCTAAACCACCTTCAAAGTGAAATGTTTCTTTTTTGTCATTTCGTTCATCTTTTATGGCGATTTTTAGGCCTCTATTCAAAAATGCCATTTCTCTAAATCGGTTAGCCAATCTGTCGTAATCAAATTCCTGAATCTCAAAAAGAGATGGATCTAGCTTAAAAGTTACAGCTGTTCCTGTATCCCCTTCGTCGCACTCACCAATTACTTTTAAAGGAGCTTTAACAACGCCTGCATTAAATTCCACAGCATGTACTTTTCCATGCTTTTTTATTTCTAGTTTAAGCCATGAGGACATTGCATTAACTACGGCTGCACCTACACCATGAAGACCGCCTGAGACCTTATACGCTCCACCTTCTTCATTAAATTTTCCACCAGCATGCAGCTTCGTATAAACAATCTCAGCAGCAGAAACGCCTTCACCAGAATGAATATCAACAGGTATTCCTCTACCATCATCAACAACTGTAACTGAGTTATCTACGTGGATTATTATCTTAATCTCGTTACAAAACCCTGCAAGAGCCTCATCGACAGCGTTATCGACAATCTCATAGACACAGTGGTGGAAACCCCTTACTCCTGTGTCACCGATATACATACCAGGTCTTTTTCTTACTGCCTCTAGGCCTTCCAAGACTTTAATCTTGTCAGCACCATACTCTGAATTTACCTTTGAAATTGATTCAGGCGTCTGATCCATGTGTTGAACTCCCTCTCTTCGCGTGGATTAAAGATTTCCTATTCATCCACTATCAACATAAATTTTGTTGGAATTTTTAATTTTTTCCAATTCTTGTTTAAAATTTTCATTAGCTGTCGTGATTATTACTTGAAAGTTTTTTGCTTCCAAGTACTCAATTAAGTTCTTCCACCGACGGCTATCCAACTCCCCAGAAACATCGTCAATTAATACAATAGGGTAGGAGCTAAATTTATATCTAAAAAGCTCTATATAGGCAAATATGAGGCTCAAATAGCTCATTTTTTGTTGGCCCAAAGAGCAGAATTCAAATGAATTGAAACCATCAAAAAGAAACATATAATCATCTAAGTGAATTCCATAGGTTGTACGCCCATTAATGTCATCCTTTTGTAGGTTTCTTCTATAGTAGTCCCTAATTTCTTCTTGCGTTGCTCCAATAAATTCCGATTGCAGCTGCAGTTGCAGATCATGCACTTGTTCAAAAATAATTTTAAAAGTCATCTTACAATATGGACGCAGCTGATCCACAAATTCCATCCTTAAATCAGTTACAATCTTTGAGTAATAGGCCAATTGATCATCAATGGCCTCCACTTGTTGAAGGTAACTAGAGGGCTTTTTAGATAACAGTTGATTTCTAAATTTTAAAGATTGGTTGTAACGAGATAGTACGTCTTTATACTCTTTGGAAATCAAAGAAAGGTGTTGATCCACCCAATTCCTACGAAAAGAAGCTGTAGTATGAAAACCGTACGAGTCAAACGGGTTAATAAAAACAGAAGCTATCTTTGGCTTTGATTTTATCGGACGTGAGTTTAGATTCCAAACAGAGTTTTCTGAAGAAACTTTGCCAGATAGTGAAAACTTTTGCTCATTATCCGTTAACCAAACTGAATTAAATAATATTTCGGATTTTTCACATTCGACGCTTAATATTTGTGGAAAACTAGTGTTTTTACGAAAAGATTTCTTATTACAAAGAAAAAATATAGCCTCTAAAATATTAGTTTTACCATTTCCATTCTCGCCAAATATACAATTTATAGTCGGCGAAAAATCAATTACGTTTGAGTTCAAGTTTCGAAAATTATCAACTTGTAACTTCTCTAATTTATAAAACTCCATCTAGAGCTTTAAAGGCATTATAATTCCAAGAAAGTCTGGTTCAGCGTCAGATCTAACAACCACCGGACTTAGTTCATTGTTAAATTCATATATAACTTCATCAACATCCAAAACCATTAAAGATTCAATCATATACTTTGCATTGAACCCTATTTCCATTTCTTCACCCTCGTATTCAACAGGGACAGTTTCCTTTGCATGTCCAAGAGAAGGGTGGTTAGCTGAAACTGTTAGGAGTCCGTTGGAGACACCTACTTTAATTCCATTAGTTTTTTCATTTGAGAGGATCTTAATTCTTTTAACTGCGTTCAAAAGGGCATTTTTATCCACAATCATAGAATAAGAAGTCTTTGATGGAATAACTGTTTGGTACTTAGGATATTCCCTAGCAATTAATCGTACAGATAAAAAGTATTCATCGTTAGCTGACAAGTATAGAAAAGATTCATCTAAAGATACTGTAAGCGTACTTTCAGCAAATGCATCAGCTATTTTTTTAATTTCAGAAATTCCCTTTCTAGGGATAATCACACCATCAAGCAAGCTTTGATTTTCAGAGTGAAAATCATGCACGTCTAACAACGCGAGCCTATGTCCATCAATAGCAACAGTTCTTAATTTTCCATCGATTTGCTGTGCATAAATTCCGTTTAAGTTTATACGAGTTTCATCATTAGAAATTGCATGAGATGTCTTGCTAATAATATTTGAAAAATCTCTCGATTTTAATTGAAAGGGTTTTCCACTATTTTCAAAGTTAACTTGTGGATATTCATCAGAATTAGTTATTAAAAGTGAATAATTAATTTTCTCACAATTTAATTCTAAAATATTATTTTCCTGATTAATGTCCATTTCTACATCAGCATTAGGTAATTCTTTTAGAATTTCGTAAAAGTTCTTAGTGTTGATGCAAAAGCTACCATCCTCTGAAATCTTTGAGTCCAAAATTACTTTTGCTGTTACCTCTAGATCTGTAGCTACCAGTTCTAGCCTGCCATTTTCAGCATTAATCAAACAATTAGTTAGAATTGGTCTTGCATTTTTTTTATCAATTACGGTTAAAACTTTATTTAAACCATCTCTCAAAACACTTGAATTAATATTTATTTTCATAAACTCACTCTACCTTTTCAATACAGGTTATAAGCCGAAAGACAATAGATTTGCAAGGCAGGATTAGCGAAGCTTTTCTTATATATCTTTATATATATATATAATTGATTATTATAAGAGATGTGGATTGTTAATAAGTTTATAAAGTCCAATAATTTTAATTATTTAGAGCGTTAGGTTTTCCAGCCCTATCTTGAAAACATCGTAACTAGGATGTATTTAGCGCGTATATTCTTACAGTTTTCTTTTTTATAAATGGTTATTAACGGCCTTTCCACATAGTTATCAACATATAATTAAAATGAGTTTAATAGCGCCAAGTCGTTTGGACATTTTGAGGTACTTTTTCCACAAGTTTTCAAGATTGTGGAAAAGCAAAACTTTTTTTTACACAAATACTTTTCCACATCGTGTGGATTTGTTGAAAACACGGTGTGAGTATCCATTTTGCCTAGCCATGATAAAAAAAAAGCGGCTTGTTGTAAGCCGCTTTATGTTTAAAAATTGTAAAAGAATTTTTACAAGTTTGATTCAATCTCATAAATTTGCTGAGTTATTTTAGAGTCTCTTTTAGAGAGATCCTCTATTTTTTTCACTCCATGGATAACTGTCGAATGGTCTCTGTTATCGAAATAATCTCCAATTTCTTCAAGAGTCAGTTTTAATATTTTATGGCTCATATGCATCGCTATGTGTCTCGCAAGGGCAACTTCTTTCTTACGGGTTTTTCCTCTTATATCGCCTAAAGGAAGCGAGAAATAGGCCGCTACAGCTTCGGTTATGCCTACTATGTCTAAAACCTTCTCTTCATTAAAGTTGTGAAGGTTTAGCTGTTGCTTGGCTATTTCTAGGTCGATATCCACGTTCATGAGGTCAGAGTATGCTCCAAGTTTAACTAGCTTTCCTTCAAGTTCTCTAACATTGCTTTTTACAGAACTTGCAATGAGATTAATTACTTCATCATCTAAG
>CEUL01020153.1_pt1 | contig 19997 bp, 23 predicted proteins | sample 427021 | NCBI WGS metagenome assembly CEUL01 (sample SAMEA2622800, study PRJEB7988) | marine metagenome | isolation source: saline water (ENVO:00002010), including | reverse complement strand
CTATGAGAGGTAGAGCTGGTCAGATAGTAGGTCAAGGGTTCTCAGGTAATAAAACACAGTTAGGTGTTAAGATGAGTATCACTGTGAAGAAACAAGGTTGTGCTAATCTCAAAGCAATACTAGAAGAAGATAAATTAACATTTAAAGATTTTGAAATACTTCAAGAGCTTACAACTTTCATCCAGAGAAAGCAAGCATGGGAAGCAGATGAAGGATATCATGATGACTTGGTAATGTGTATGGTTCTCTTTGCATGGTTGTGTATGCAAGAGTATTTCAAGGAGATGACTGATCAAGATGTTCGTAGAAGAATATATGAGGAACAACGAAATCAAATAGAACAGGACATGGCTCCATTTGGATTTATTGATGATGGACTAGGTGATGATTCATTCATAGAAGATGGATCCATCTGGGAATATGGTACTACACAAGAAGACGTAACTTATATGCTTCCTGATAGGTAATGGATTTAGAACAGCAGTTTGACTTAGAACACTTGCTGTTTAAGCAAAGGAAATGTAGATCTTGTGGAAGAACAAAAGATCTATTGGATGATTTTTATTTGATTAGAAAGAATAGAAGTAGGTTGGCTTCTTCATATTCATATGAATGTAAGGTATGTACAGTTGAGAGAGTAGTGAAAACCAGAAAAAGTAAAAAGAAAAATAGACCTAGACCTTTACCTCCATACCTAGCAGACTATCCAGACTGGTAGTTCATGCACTGTTTCCCCGTCTGAGAGTTACTATTTTCTAAATAAGTATAGACAATTTTAGCGATCATTTATCGGGAGTAACTAAACATGGCAAGTCAAATCTCGCCTGGTGTTATTGTCAAGGAAAGAGACCTTACAACTGGTACTGTTGTTAACGCTGCGTCAAATACTGCTGCAGTAGTTTCAACATTCCAAAAGGGTCCAGTCGGACAAATCACCACGATAGCTTCACAAAGAGAATTAGTAGATACATTTGGATCACCAGGTGATTCTAATGCTGATGATTTCTTTGTAGCCTCAGAATTTTTAAACTACGGTGGTCGCCTTTCAGTGGTAAGAGCCGAGACAGGAGCAGTTAACGCTGGTGCTGCAGCAATTATTAAGAACAAGGTAGACTACGAATCACGTATAGAAGGTTCATCTCCAGCATGGAAATGGGCAGCTCAAACTCCAGGTATTTGGGGTAACGACTTTGATGTTGTTGTAGCAGACCGTGGTGCTGATCAATACGTTACTTTTGCTTCTGCACCTGCAGGAATTGCAGCTGGAACAAACTTAACATTCAGTTCTGGTAAATCTGCCGAGGTTCTTTCATGGGATGCTGGATCATTAACTGGTGCTGTTATACTAGATGATCCTTCAGTTCGTGTTACTTCTACTGATACGCTTGACACTCCCGACACAGGTCAAGTAAGTGGTGTAGCAGTTAACAATGCTGGTGCATCATATACAACAGCAACATCTCTTGCTACAACAGGTGGTGGTGGAACTGGTGCTAAGGTAGACATCGTTGTAACAACTGGTAATCCAGAAGGTTTAACAGTTACAAATGGTGGTTCAACATACGGTGCTACAGGTACTGCAGTTGCTACTACAGGTGGTAATGGTTCAGGTCTTACACTCGACTTCACTTCTACTGGTGGTGTTATTGATAGCGTAACTGTCGCTAACGCTGGTGATGGTCAATACCAAGTTAACGATGTAGTTACAATCACAGGTGGTGGTAACAACGCACAAATAACTGTTACATCTGTAAGAGGAGCAATCACTTCTGTTTCTATAACTGGTGGTGACGCTGGTGTTGGTTATAGTGTTGGTGATACACTATCAGTTACTCAGGCTGGTGCATCTTCAGGTACAGTAGATGTTTCTGCAGTTCAAGATACAACAATCGCTGTTACAGTAGAAGACTGGTGGACTAACACAAATACAGATGGTACTAAGTCTGGTGCTGACGATGGTAAGATTAAACTATCTGCTATCGGTCCTCGTCCTGGTACTTCTGCGTATGCAGCAAACTTAGGATTATCTTATGACGAAGTTCATATTGGTGTTGTAGAGAGATCATCTAAGAGTGTTGTAGAAAGACTACAATATCTTTCTAAGTTCAGTGATGGTAAAACATCAGAAGGAGCTTCTTCTTACTATCCAACATATGTTAAGGAAGTTTCTAACTACGTTTACTTTGGTTCACATGTAGCTGCTGCACACAACCCTAGCACTTCTGGTGCTGGACTTGCTGCTGGTAGTGCTGCTACTGCTGGTTCTTCAGGAGATAAGTTACAACTCTTCGGTGTTGTTAATACATCACTTGCTGGTGGTACTGATGACTATGCATACACAACTGCAGAGTTTAGTACAGGACTTCAAGAGTTCAATGATACAGAAACAGTTGATGTTGACTTCATCCTTATGGGTGGTTCAATGGGAACTGAAGCAGATTCTAAGTTGAAAGCTGCTGCATGTATCACTACTGCTAACCTAAGAAAAGATGCTGTTGCATTCGTTTCTGCACATAAAGGTGCTCAGGTTTCTGGAACTGTTGCTCTTTCAAGAAAAGATCAGAAGGATAACACAGTTAACTTCTTCTCAACATTAAGTTCTTCTTCATACGCAGTATTTGATAGCGGTTATAAGTATTTCTATGATCGTTTTAATGATAAGTATCGTTATATTCCTTGTAACGGTGACGTTGCTGGTCTATGTGTTGCAACTTCTACAACACTTGATGACTGGTTCTCACCTGCTGGACTATCACGTGGTGGAGTTCGTAACGCTATTAAACTAGCATACAACCCAACTTCAGCAGATAGAGATGAACTTTATCAGAATAGAATCAATCCAATTGTTTCTTTCCCTGGTCAAGGCATCACACTATTTGGTGATAAGACTGCATTATCTTCACCTTCTGCATTCGACAGAATTAATGTTCGTAGACTCTTTATCAATATTGAGGAGAGAGCAGAAGCACTTGCTAAGGCAGTTATCTTTGAACAAAATGATGAGACTACAAGAGCTGGTTTCAACAATGCACTTTCTTCTTACCTTTCTGAGGTACAATCTGGAAGAGGCATTACCGATTACTTAGTAGTATGTGATGAGTCAAATAATACACCTAGTGTTATTGACCGTAATGAATTTGTTGCCGAGGTTTATATTAAGCCTACACGCTCTATCAACTACATTACATTATCATTTGTCGCTACGAGATCTGGAGTTTCCTTCAGCGAAGTCGTAGGTCGTTCTTAATCCATAACCACAAACTCGTAGGAAGGTAAATTAAAATGGCTATTAATTCAAACGTATCACAGTTTCTTAGTAAGATCAAACAGGGTGTTAAACCCAATATGTATCAGGTCAGTGTTAACTGGCCAGATGCATTAGGTCAAGGAAAAGGAACCACAGATAAGGATCTAGTCGATATCCTTTGTAAGTCTGCAGCTTTACCTGCATCAAACTTAGGTGTTATCGAAGTTCCATTCAGAGGACGTTCAGTAAAAATCGCAGGTGATCGCACCTTCGATACATGGTCTGCAACATTCATTAATGATGAAGACATGAAAATTCGTGCTTACTTTGAAGAGTGGTTAGCAGATATTAATTCTCATGAGAATAATGCATCTCCATTATTCAGACCACAAACATCAGCCGAAGGTTACATGGCTAACCTTAAGGTTGCACAACTTGAAAAGAATGCAACTACTAACGGTGGTGTTATTAGAGAATATACTCTACACCATGCATTCCCAACTAGTGTTTCACAAATCGACCTTGCTTATGATAGCAATGATCAGGTTTCTGAATTCTCAGTTGAGTTCCAACTATCATACTGGACAGCAATATCTAAGGAAGCTGCAGAGTCATCTCCTCCAGATGTTAAAGAAACCGTATCAGTTTAACTGGTATAAATAGTATAGTTGGTTAGACGAATAATATAATGAGTCAACTATTTGGATTCCAAATTAACAAAAAAGGGGAACGGAAGGGTCAATCTCCCGTTCCTCCAAATGCTGAAGACGGTGTTGCCGTAGCAGCAGGTGGTTATTTTGGCACATATGTTGAAACTGATGCACAGGCAAGAAACGAGTTTGATCTCATTAAAAGGTATAGAGATATGTCTCTACACCCAGAATGTGATTCTGCTGTTGATGATATTGTTAACGAGTTTGTGGTTAATGACGCTAACGATACCTGTGTACAAATTGATTTAACAAATTTGGAAGTGGGAGCTTCCGTAAAGAAAAGGATCCGAGAAGAGTTTGAGTACATCAAGCGTCTTCTCGGTTTTGATATGAAAGCCCATGAAATTATACGTAATTGGTATGTAGATGGTAGGGCATATTACCATAAAGTAATAGATTTAGCGAAACCAACAGAAGGAATTACTGAGCTTCGCTACATTGACCCAATGAAAATAAGAAGGGTCAGACAGAAGATTAAGAAGGTAGAAGATCCAACAACTGTACGTGGTACTGCCCTTGAACATGAGTGGGGAGACTACGTAGATTATTACATTTACAATCCACAAGGCTTCGGTAGACAGTCGTCATTAATTGGTACTGGAGATTTTGCTGGTAATCAAGGAATTAGATTAGCATTTGATTCTGTTACATTTGTCCACTCTGGATTGATGGACATGAACAGAAGGATGCATCTTAGTTTCTTGCATAAAGGAATCAAGTCACTCAATCAACTTAGAATGATTGAAGATGCTCTGGTCATCTATCGTTTATCTCGTGCACCAGAAAGAAGAATATTTTACATTGATGTAGGTAACCTTCCAAAGGTAAAAGCGGAACAATATCTACGTGATGTAATGTCTCGCTACAGGAATAAGCTTGTCTATGATGCACAGACAGGTGAGATCAGAGATGATAAAAAGCATATGAGTATGCTTGAGGATTTCTGGTTACCTCGTAGAGAGGGTGGTCGTGGAACTGAAATCACTACACTACCTGGCGGACAAAACTTAGGAGAGCTTAAGGATGTTGAATACTTTAAGAAAAAATTATATAATTCTCTTAACCTTCCTCCCTCTCGTCTTACTGACGATAACAAAGGTTTTAATCTCGGAAAAACTACTGAAGTTCTTAGAGATGAACTTAAGTTCAGTAAGTTTATCGGTAGACTCCGCAAAAGATTTAGTGGAATATTCCATGATGTTCTCAAAACTCAGTTAATTTTAAAAGGAGTTATTGCTCCTGATGATTGGGATGATATGCAAGAGCATATCCAGTATGATTACATACACGACAATCATTTCAATGAATTAAAAGAGCTTGAGATGGAAACCCAGAGGATTGCTCTAGTAACACAGATGGATCCTTATGTGGGTAAATATTATTCTGTTGATTATGTTCGCCGTAATATTCTTGGTCATAAAGAACAAGATATTAAGGAACAAGATAAGCAGATGAAGAAGGAGATTGATATGGGTATCGTAATGGATCCAATCGATGTTAATACATTCGATACAATGGATCGTCAGAATGATGCCTTTGCTCCAGAGATCGATGCACAAAATGCTGAAGACGATCACAAGAGAGATATGGAACAGGCAAAGCAGCAAGCTAAATTGAAACCTGCTCCAACCAAAACCACTAGTAATACTAAATAAAAAATAGTCATGGAACAATCGAACCCTAACGCTGAAATTCTTTCAGTAGTTGATACTCTTAAAGACGGCAAAAGAGCTGATGCATTAGATGCAATATCAGATCTTCTTTATGGTCGTGCTGCAGAGGCAATCAAGAGTTACAAGCAGGTAGTTGCCAAGACTTTTTTTGATGAACCACAGGTAGAGGAACCATCCAATGAAACTGATAACGGAACAGATTGAAGATGTAAAGGTCATCACTGAAGGTAAAGGTGATGATAAAAAACTGTACATCGAAGGTGTATTTTTACAAGCAGAATTAAAGAACCGTAATGGTAGGATCTACCCCTTTAAAGTTCTTGAAACCGAAGTAAATAGATACAATGAAGAATACGTTAAAACAAAACGTGCTCTTGGGGAGTTGGGCCATCCTGATGGTCCTACTGTTAATCTTGACAGGGTTTCCCACAGAATCACATCGCTTTCTGCAGAAGGTTCTAACTTCATCGGAAAAGCTCAGATCTTAGACACACCAATGGGTAAGATCGCTAAGTCTCTTTTGGGAGAGGGTGTTCAGTTGGGTGTATCATCTAGAGGAATGGGTAGCATCGACAAAAAAGAAGATGCTAGTTATGTAATGGATGATTTCATGTTAGCAACAGCAGCAGATATAGTTGCTGATCCTTCCGCACCTGATGCATTTGTTAATGGTATCATGGAAGGTAGGGAGTGGGTTTGGAACAACGGTATTCTTAAGGAAACCGAAGTTGCTAAATACCAGAGTTATGTGAGCAAGTCTACTCACAAAAATCTTGAGGAAAGAACACTTAAAGTGTTTGAGCATTTCCTTTCAGGATTGTAAATCTATAAATAAACTTAGACTTATTGTACGAATCTTAGGGGAAACTCAAATGTCAGATATGTTAAACGAAAAGTTTGCGGAATTCGTTAGTGAGAATGAAAAAGTTCTTTCTGAGGCTGGACAAGATCCAATGCCTAGTGTTTCTGCGGCTGTTCTTCCATCAAACCCACCAGCACCTGGTGCGGTAACAGGTGAACCCAAGAGGGATTCCCACAAAGATCCACAACCTAGTGTTGGGACAGATGCTGCTCAGGCAGGTCAGTCAATAACCGACAACGGAGGTCCAAGACCTGATGGAAATGATGAAGGTGAAGATAATCCAGGTGCTAAGGCTGCTGCCCCCGTTGGAGCCAAAGGAGCACAATCAGATGGTACAGCACAAACCGCAAATATAAACGATGCTGGTGATCAAGGAGCAACACCTTCTGTAGGTACTGCTGCTGCTTATGGTACTACTACTGGTCCTGACGTACAATATCCAGTTAAGCCTTCATTCGAGGAAGTTGACGTAGCTGACGATGTTAAAGCTCTCCTTGAAGGTACAGAACTCTCTGAAGAGTTTGCTGAGAAAGCCAAGACAATCTTCGAGGCTGCTATTAAAGCAAAACTTGCAGAAGAGCATACAAAGCTTGTAGAACACTTTGCCAAAGAATCTGCTGAGAAAATTGAGTCTGCTAAGGCAGAACTTGCAGAGGAAGTTAATGGCACAGTTAACTACGCCATCGGTAGATGGGTTGAAGAGAATCAAATCGCCCTAGACCGTGGTATAAAGAATGAGATTACAGAAGACTTCATAGCAGGTCTGAAGAATCTCTTTGAAGAGCACTACATTTCTATCCCCGATGAGAAAGTCGATGTGGTAGAAGGTATGGCTGACCAAATTCGTAAAATGGAAGAACGCCTTGACGAACAGGTTAAGGATAATGTGAAACTTCAAACTCGTCTAGATGAGAACACAAAGAAAGTTATTCTGAATACTATTTCAGAAGGATTGGTGGATACTCAGAAAGACAAACTAGCTGCACTTGCAGAAGGAATTGAATTTACTTCAGAGGAAGAATATTCCAAGAAGATCAATACTCTCAAGGAAAGCTACTTCAAAGGAGATGCTCCTAAAGTAGCATCTGCAGCAGATGAAACTCCTGTCGAGGAAGTTGCAAACACACCAGCTATGAACGCTTATGTGGATGCTCTTAGTCGTTGGGAATAAATCACAAACAATTAACGATATTCTCATAGAGGTATAATCGCATGTTTAATGCAAAAGCCCTAACAGAGAAGTGGGATCCTGTTCTTAGTCACGAAGGCAGTTCTGCCATCAAAGACAATTATAAGAAAGCGGTTACCGCAGTTCTGTTAGAAAACCAAGAAAGATTCCTTCGTGAAGAGAAGGGAATGTTAAACGAAGTCGCCGTGAACGCTCTCGGTGCAAGTACTGTATCCCCTGCTGGATCAGCACTCGGTAACGCTAATACAGCTGGACTAGCTGGTTTCGACCCAGTTCTCATCAGCTTGATTCGCCGTTCAATGCCTAATCTAGTTGCATATGATATCTGTGGTGTTCAGCCTATGTCTGGACCTACTGGATTGATCTTTGCAATGAGATCACGTTACGAGAACCAAGGTGGAGAGGAAGCACTCTTCAACGAGGCAGACACAGGATTCTCTGCTGGTGGAGACACCAACAAGGGAGACTATGCTGTTCGTGAAGGAGACGGTACTTCAGCTTCTGGTAACTCTTTATCTGATGGTAACAACCCTGCACTTCTTAATGATTCCTCACCAGGAACATATGAGGTTGCTGCTGGAATGTCTAGGGAAGACCTAGAAACAATGGGTGACACAGGAAACTTATTCCGTGAGATGTCATTCAGCATTGAGAAGACTTCTGTGACTGCTAAGTCCAGAGCCCTCAAAGCAGAGTACACCTTAGAACTAGCTCAAGACTTGAAAGCTATTCATGGATTAGATGCAGAGCAAGAACTTGCTAACATCCTATCTTCTGAAGTGCTTGCTGAAATCAACCGTGAGGTTGTTCGTAGAGTCTATAGCGTTGCTAAGAAAGGTGCTGCTAATAACGTAGCAACTGCTGGTGTATTCGACCTAGACGTTGATTCAAACGGTAGATGGTCAGTTGAGAAATTCAAGGGACTCCTATTCCAAATCGAGAGAGATTGTAACGCAATCGCACAAGAGACTCGTAGAGGAAAGGGTAACTTCTTGATGTGTTCTGCTGACGTTGCTAGTGCTCTAGCAATGGCTGGTGTACTTGACTATAGTTCTGGTTTAACTGGTGCTGGTGGTCCTTCCATCGGTGAAGTTGATGATACTGGAAATCTTCTAGTTGGTACAATCAACGGACGCATTAAGGTCTACGTTGACCCTTATGCTGCTAATCTATCTGATAAGCACTACTATGTTGTTGGTTATAAGGGAACTTCTCCTTATGACGCTGGATTATTCTATTGCCCATATGTACCTCTACAAATGGTTCGCAGTATTGATCCTAACAACTTCCAACCAAAAATTGGATTCAAGACACGTTATGGTATGGTTTCAAACCCATTCGTTACAACTAACGGTGCATACAATGGTACTCCTGATGGAGAGACCCTCACCGCTAATGCTAACATGTACTACAGACGTGTACAAGTTACTAACCTCATGTAAATCGAGGTTACGATACTCATACAAAGCACCCGAAAGGGTGCTTTTTTATTACCTATATACTTGATACGTGTTATAATTATTATGCAAAAGAGTTACATGCAGTACCTTATTTGGTCGTCTATTGTTTATCAACTTGAAAGGGGTGGTGATACACACTCACCATACTACAACAATGCATATGCAACCATGAAAGCACATGAACCAACCCCAACGACCTGATCCTCCATTTCCTCGTTACCCTGAATACATGAACGGTAGACTTAAAAAAGTAGATATGACTTCTAGACTTATGCACATTAAGACAGGCATAGAGACTAAGCAGTGGTATCCTCAATGGTCTGATAAAGAAAGATGGGCTGCACAGCAAGCTCTAAATAATGTATTAGATGTACTAGACGAATATTATTACTAATGTTAGAGAAGATACTACTCTTCGCTTCACCCATAGTATCTGCTGCTACCATTGCCTCAGTTATTGCGGTCAAGAGTTGGAAGAAAAAGAAAGCACCAAACATTCATGTTACTTGGGATGACGATGATGATGACTACACTGGTGGACCTGGAGAAGGTCCGTATTGGTGGTATACTAAATAAAGTATAGCTTGGGAAGTTGACCGTGGCCTCTGAATGGTATAAAGAGCAACTAACAAACAGAAACTATCTCTCACCTCTTGGTTTCCAATTAGAATTGGAACTTTTTAAAGGGGTGGATTTCTTTTGTCAGGCAGCAAATATACCAGACATTCAAATGCCTGTTACTGAAGTACCCTCAAGGTTCCGTGAACTACCTATCATACCTGGTGGTGGAGTTACTTTTGGAGACTTTCAGGTAAGGTTCATTATAGATGAATCTTTAGTTAACTACAACTCAATCCATAAATGGATTCGTGGTAATGGTAATGCTGGATCTAGTGAAGAAGTTCCAGATAATCCAGAGTATAGTAGAGGTCAGTTGTTAGTTACAACTTCAAACTTCAACACAAACTTCATTGTTAATTTCACAGGACTATTTCCTACCTCCCTCACAGGGGTAGACTTTGATGCATCATTAGACCAACAGGAATATTTGACTGCAGATGTTACGTTTAAGTACCATTATTATACTATAACTGATCGATCATTAAATGAACTTTGAAACTCTTCGTAATCGCTTTGATACAATTAGATCTGAATGGGAAGTCGATAGTGAAGTAGACTTTCAATTCAAAGATAAAGCTTACAGTACTGACTTAGGGAAGTTAGCATTAGAGATCCCTTTTCAGCACAATAAATATTTAAACCATTACATTGACTTACAACAGATCAAAACGTCTTTAGAGTTTGAGGTTCGTAGGATAGTCAAGGAGAAAAAAGAATACTACGGTGGCGAGGCAGATGCTAAAGTATATGCTGAGAAACCTTTTGGTGGTAGGATATCTACTCAAGATAAAATGAAAACTTATATCGAGGCAGACAGTGATGTTATCAATGTCGAAGCTAAGGTAAAGTACATTGATCAGATGCTATACTTTCTTGACTGTGTAATGAAGCAAGTATCTAATAGAGGATTTCAGATCAAGTCAGCAATCGAATGGGAAAAGTTCATTAACGGGACTGACTAATGACTGATATAGTAGTTCAGAAAAAGAATGAAGTGTTCATAAAGGTTCATGGGGATCAGCATGTTCATCATGAGCTTGCGGATTATTTTTCATTTGAAGTACCAGAAGCAAAGTTCCTAAAAAGAAATCCCAGATATAAGTACTGGGATGGAATGATTCATTTATATTCACCTGCTACAGGAGAACTATATCATGGTCTATATGATCAACTAGAGGAATGGGCTGATGAGCATCGATATAATATACAGCACGTAGGCAACGAGACATACGGTAAGGTTAGAGAGGTAAACGACTTCGTTTCACCTCGTGGTGTTAAGACCTTCGTGGATAAAATATCCAAAATAAAACCCCGTCCCTACCAATACAAGGCAGTGTACGAGGCTCTTAAACATAATAGAAAGCTTTTCTTATCTCCTACTGGTTCGGGTAAATCTCTTATGATCTACTCCCTCGTCAGATACTACACCGCTTCCAGCAAGAAAACGCTGATCATCGTTCCCACTACTAGTCTGGTTGAGCAGATGGTCAACGACTTTATTGAATATGGTTGGGATGCTGAGTCTCATGTTCATAAGATTTACAGTGGTAAGGATAAGAATACGAATAAAGATGTTATTATATCAACTTGGCAATCGATTCATAAGTTTCCTAAGAGGTACTTTGATGATATAGACTGTGTTATTGGAGATGAGGCTCATCTATTTAAAGCCAAGTCATTAACAAGTATAATGACCAAACTACATAACGCCAAGTATAGGTTTGGTTTCACTGGAACCTTGGATGGTACTCAGACCCACAAGTGGGTACTGGAAGGACTCTTTGGTTCATGTGAGCAAGTAACCAAGACAGATGATCTAATCAAGTCTGGATACCTTTCTAAGTTTAGGATCAAAATCCTGTTTTGTAAACACCCAGCTCAGGGTTTCGAGACATACCAAGATGAGATTGATTACTTGGTCAGTCACAAAGGTCGTAATAACCTCATCAAGAATTTGGTAAGAGACTTAGATGGTAACACGCTTGTCTTGTTTAATTATATCGAAAAGCATGGTGAACCGTTGCACGAATTGATAAATAATTCTATAGATTCTGATCGGAAACTATTTTTTGTTCACGGCGGTACTGATGTTCAGGATCGTGAGGAGGTAAGACAGATCACGGAGCTCGAAGACAATGCAGTTATCATTGCGTCATACGGTACTTTTAGTACTGGGATTAATATTAAGCGGCTTCATAATATCATCTTCGCATCTCCCAGTAAATCACGTATTAGAAATTTACAATCCATTGGTAGAGTACTTAGGAAGGGAGAAGGTAAAGAACTAGCAACCTTATATGATATTGCTGATGATATAGGTGGTAGAAACTACACACTTAAACATCTAGACGAAAGAGTTAACATCTATAAAGGGGAGAACTTTAAATATGAAGTCATCAGAATAAATCTACAATAATGGAAGACGAATTCTTTGCTACTATCAAGTTTGTCTCTGGGGAAGAGATCATCTGTAGGATATCTAATTGTCCTGAAGATGAGGTCGTCCTGATTTTTGAGCCTATGAAAGTAGAGATGGTAAGACATAAACATAAGAAGCTTCAGGTTCAAGGTTTTGGTCTTACTGAATGGATGCACTCAACTTTTGATGACTCGTTTTTTATTCCCAAAAAACATATATTAACTATGACTGAGTGTGATGAAAAGATTAGAGCTTTCTATTTAAAATGTGTTTCTGAAGATAAGAAAGCAAAGCATCTTAATAAACATATAAATGAAGGCAAAGCTCCAGTGGATCCAAATAAAATAATTCCTGGATATGTAGGATCCGTTCCCGAAGCTAGAAAGTTACTAGAGAAGATCTTTAAAACTAGCTAACATTCCTTTGAACCACCACAAGGTGAATTGTACTGGGTTTCTGGATCGCCGTCAAGCATTGTTACGAATCTTAAACATTGCTTTTTGTACATAGGTATGCTATACTTCTTACAGGATTTAGAAAGATATGGCTAAGAGAGCAAAAACTGAGTACTATGTAAACAACAAGGAACTCTTAGAAGCAATGACTGTCTATAGAGAGAGGGTCATCTATGCTAGAGAACATGAAAAAGATAAACCAAGAGTACCTAACTACATAGGAGAGTGCTTTCTAAAGATTGCTACCCACCTATCATACAAGCCTAACTTTGTTAACTACCCTTTTAGGGAAGACATGATCTGTGATGGTATAGAGAACTGCTTACAGTATATCGATAACTTTGATCCTGAGAAATCTTCTAATCCTTTTGCTTACTTCACTCAGATCATATACTATGCTTTCTTGAGACGTATTCAAAAAGAGAAGAAGCAACTAGAGATCAAACAAAAGATCCTAGATCATTCTGATTCTGCTACAGTAATGCATGTTGATGATACTGGGGTTGTAGGTCTAAATGCTTCTAAGTCTGATATGAATAGTATTAAAGAAAACATAGAAATCAAAATGAACCGATGAGCGAACCAGAAGATCACTTACCTCAACATCTGAATGATCTATGGGAAGACATGGATCGTTTGAATGCAATGTATGAAGAACTCATGTGGGATCATGAAGTTCCACTTGAATTCATAGCAGACTATAAAAACAATCGTATTATTATAAAACCATATGGAACTCCTTGAAGTACAACTAGCAGTAGTACAAAAGATGAGAGAATTATATCCAGATACCAGAGCAGTATATGAAATTAACACAAGACGTTATAGACAAAATTCAAGAAGCCATGCTTCATACTAAAATGAATGGTGATATGAACTGGTTAGATGGTGATGAGATTGATGTATGTCTTGGTGGTACATTTGCTGGTGATAAATTTATTTCAATTATAAACAGGACACGTAGCAATACTACTAAAAAATGAAGCTTGCTATCATTACAGATCAGCACCTAGATGGTCGCAAAGGTTCAGTACACTTTTGGAATTTTTTCCAACGATTTTATGATGAGATATTTTTCCCTACTCTTGAACGAGAGGGTATCACCACTATCCTTGATTTGGGTGATACATTTGATAACAGAAAGTCTTTGGACTTTAATACTTTTGCAAGGATTAAGACTAACTATTTCGACAGACTTAGAGCATATGATGTACACATGATTCTAGGGAATCATACGACATACTATAAGAATAGTAGTCATATTAATTCCCCTGAGTTGTTGTTAGAACAGTACGATAATATCAAGATCTACAGTGAACCACATGAGCTCTCATTTGATAGCAAGAACTTTCTATTGTTGCCTTGGATTAATACTGCTAATGTAGATAGATCTGAGTGGTTTATAAACAATAGCAATGCTGATATATGTGCTGGACATCTAGAGATAGATGGGTTTGAGGTTACACCTGGTATGCATTTTGATGGTGGACGTACTATAAAAGAGTTTAATAGATTTGATCGTGTATGGTCAGGTCACTTCCATCATAGATCTAAGAAGAGTAATGTCCAGTACCTAGGTAATCCCTATCAGATGTTCTGGAACGATTACAAGGATCAAAGAGGATTTCATATCTATGATACAGAGACTGATAGGTTGAGATTCATTAAGAACCCATATGAGATCTTCAGTAAGATATACTATAATGATGTTGAGCATGATTATAGTGAGTTTGATACTAAAAGGTATGCTGATCAGTTTATAAAATTGATCGTAGAGGAGAAGACTAATTACTCACAGTTTGATTCTATTTTAGATAGACTATACCAGTCGGGAGTTCATGATGTTAAGATCGTAGAAACCCTTGTAGACACTGACTTGGATGAAGATGTTGAGATCAATGTTAAGGATACTCTAACTCTTCTCAATGAATATATTGATGAAGCAGAGATAGCAGTAGACAAAACAGATCTAAAGAAATTGATGCAATCTCTATACATAGAGTCATGCGAGGTTGTATGAACATGTTTATCCTCACTCTAGCTGGACAACCACAACAGGTCTTTTCTGTGACTGGACCTGATGATGAACAGGTTGTGCCTATGTTTGAGGCAGAGGAAGATGCTGAGAGATATGTTTATCTTGTAGATGAGTTAAATGATCCATCAACTCCTGAACTTGACGTGCAAGAAGTTGAAGGAAGTGCTATAATGAAAGCTTGTGACCATCAAGAAACAAATTATGTTGTCTATTCTAAAGATGATTTGATTATTCCACCACGTATTTTATGATTATATTTGAAAAGGTTCGTTGGAAGAATTTCCTTAGTACTGGGAATACCTATTCTGAAATTGATTTAACTAGAGCTAAAACTAATCTTATCGTTGGAAATAACGGTGCAGGTAAGTCAACCATCTTAGATGCGTTGACCTTTGCTTTGTTTGGAAGAGGGTTTCGTAAGATTAGTAAATCTGCATTGGTTAATAGTATCAATGAGAAGGATTGTATTGCTGAAGTAGAGTTTCATATTGGTAATAATAAGTATACAGTTGTACGTGGTATTAAACCTAACAAGTTTATCATCTACATGAATGGACAACCTTTAGATCAGGATCATACAGTAGCAATACAGCAGAAGAATCTAGAACAGAACATACTACGAATGTCGTACAAGTCATTCACACAGGTTGTGATACTTGGATCATCTACGTTTGTTCCTTTCATGCGATTACCTGGTGCACAACGTAGAGAGATCATTGAGGATATCTTAGACATTCAAATCTTCTCTGTTATGAATGATGTTTTACGTGTTAAGGTTAGAGAGAATAAAGAAGAACTGCTGAGCTTAGAAGGTCAATTTGAAATACAGAGACAAAGGATTGAACTTCAAAAGAATTATATGTATGAGATAGAGAAGAAGACACAGAGTGAGATTGATAGAAAGAAGGAGAAGATAAAGGAACTTAATGCAGATGAGAAAGTTTCTTTGGATGCAATAGAGGTTCAGAATACAGAAGCTGCTAGATTGCAATTAGAATTACAGGAATTAGCAGATGTATCTAAGAAGTTAAAGAAACTTTATTCATTTAGAACAAAGGTATCACAGAAGATTAAGAATTGTCATAAGGAGCATAAGTTCTTTAAAGACAATCATGTATGCCCTACTTGTACACAGGATCTATCTGAAGAATTTAGAGCAGTAAAGATAGAAGAAGGTAACACTCAGATAGGTGAGCTTGAGGGTGGGTTTAAAGAATTAGAAGTTGCTATTATAGATGAGGAGAATAGAGAAACAAAATTTACTGAACTCAGTGGTAAGGTTATTGATATTAATTCAAAGATTAGTCAATTCAATTTTCAAATCAATACTGTAAGAAGTACTATTAAAGATATTGAGAATGAGATAGATGATCTTACTAAGGATTCTGCAAATAAGAAAGCAGAGTTTGAGAAACTTAAGAGTCTTATAGAAACTGGTAATACTACTAAACAGTCTATTGCTTCTACTAAGAAGGATAAAGATACATTACATGTTGCTGGCCAGTTATTAAAGGATAGTGGTATTAAGACTAGAATCATTAAGACATACCTTCCTACAATGAATAAACTGATTAATCAGTATCTACAAGGTATGGACTTCTATGTTAATTTTACTTTAGATGAGAACTTTGAGGAGACTATTAAGTCTAGATATAGAGATGTGTTTTCATACGAGTCATTTAGTGAAGGAGAAAAGGCACGTATTGATATAGCATTGTTGCTTACTTGGCGTAGCGTTGCTAAGCTTAAGAATAGCGTAGACACTAATCTTCTTATACTCGATGAAATCTTTGACGGCTCGCTTGATCAATCTGGTTCTTCTGACCTTGGTTGGATCTTACGTAATTTCGATGATAGCACAAATGTATTTGTGATATCTCATAAGGAATCTATGACTGATAAGTTTGAAAGAACTCTTACTGTAGAGAAACCTAAGAACTATAGCATGATCAATGAATATTAATTTCCAACCATTCTTTTGTTCTGGTTACGTACAAACCTTCATGTCTCCTGAGCATAGAAAAGAATTAGATGATATTATTATTAATTCTGATAGGAGCAAACAGGCTGCTACTGCTGGTGTACAGGATGATTGTTTTAATATACCAGAAGCTTCTAGTTTACTGAGACCATACGTTGTAGGTCTTGCTAATGCTTATAGGGTTCAGTATAAGGATTATACTGATGAGTATGAGATTGAGATGGCTAAGGTCATGCATCCACATATAGGTTTTGAGAATCTAAAGATGGATGACCCTTGGGTTAACATTACTTCAAAGAATCTATATAATCCACCACACAATCACTATGGGATCTATAGTTATATTATCTTTCATAAGATACCATTTACTTTAGAAGAAGAAAGAAGTCTTCCTTTCCATAGGAATACTTCTAAAGAATCTTTTCCAGGATGCCCATACTTTATACACCCTACTCATTATGGTGGTGTGTATGTACAGAACGTGGCTGTTGACAAGGGAGCAGAAGGTGCTATTATACTATTCCCTTCTAGGATCCATCATGGGGTTAATCCATTCCATAGTACAGATGAGAACAGGGTCACCATTGCTGGTAATGTGACGGTTTAGAAAGTGGACACTACTGGTTGAAGTGTCCCTAATATGATGTATTATAGGTACATAAGACACGAACAGCATGACTCTACAGCACGAAATTAAAGGAAACCTTGCAAGATTGCTTGCTACTGAGAACCTTATAGTAGAGCATAACAGCACTTGCACAACAGCATCATTTGATGTACAGAGAAGAGTACTTGAACTACCACAGTGGGACTTCGCTACAAACACTGTGTATGATCTTTTAGTAGGTCACGAGGTAGGACATGCATTATATACACCCAACTATGATTGGACACAGGATGCAGACTGCCCTAAAGATTATATCAATGTGATTGAGGATGTACGCATCGAGAAATTGATGAAGCGTAAGTATCCTGGTCTCACTAAGACTTTTGCTAGAGGTTATGCAGAGCTTGATGATAGAGATTTCTTTGAGATTGGTGGTGAGGATTTAAAAACCTTCCTCTTAATTGATCGTATCAATCTTAATGCTAAGGTTGGTGCTACTGCTATGATTCCATTTACAGCAGAAGAAATGGTCTTTGTTCTTAAAGCAGAATCTGCAGAAACATTTGAAGAAGTTATTGAGATTGCAAAAGAAGTATATGCTTATCAGAAGCAGATGGAAGAGAATGCTGCAAAAGAATCTCTACCTAACAATTCATCTAAAGAAGGAACTGGTGAGTTAGAGAATCAGCAGTCAGAACCAACACCTGAAACTGAAGAGACTGATCAAACTTCTTCTGATGGAAGTGGTGATGATGAAGAAGAAGGTGAAGGTGATGATGATACTACACAAGGATCTAATAGAGGTGGTGATCACAACTCAGATCAATCACGTACACAGAAAGCATTTGATGAGCAAACCAAGAAATTGAATGCAAACAATTATAACAGTCGTACAATATCTTATGTTGAGTTACCTAAAAATCTTAATATAAACAATATTGTTGTTGACTGGACTGAAGTACATGATTGGATAGATTCTGGTAGAAAAGATTTCGTAGCAAGTGCTGAACATCTTAAGGATTTTGTATCTAAGAATGTACCAGAACATAAAGGTAATGTAGAATCTTTTGTTTACAGTTCACCTGATGCAGAGTATCGTAAGTTCCGCAAGCAATCACAAAAGGAGGTAAACTATCTTGTTAAAGAATTTGAGTGCAGAAAGTCTGCCAGTGCTTATGCTCGTGCTGCTACTAGTAGGACTGGAGTACTGGACACAGCGAGGTTACACACTTACAAATATAACGAAGACCTTTTCAAGAAGATAACAGTCTTACCTGATGGTAAGAATCATGGTCTTATATTTGTTTTAGATTGGTCTGGATCTATGGCTCCTACAATCTATTCAACTGTTAAGCAGCTATTAAATCTTACTGCCTTCTGTAAGAAAGTTCAGATTCCATTTGAAGTTTATGCTTTCACAAATGAGTGGAGAATAGTTAATAGAATTAAAAACAATCCTAATACTCCACCTGGTAATTATAGATGGGAAAGAGACAATGAGGAAGTTGAACCTGTAATAGGAGAAATCTATGTTGATAGTAATAATTTCAACATGGTTAATCTTATATCATCTCGTAGTAATGCACGTAACTATGAGAGACAGTGCATCAATGTTTGGAGAGAAGCTTGGCTTTATCAAGGTCATAGAAATAGTTTCTATTCACCAACAGTAGGATTAGAATTATCAGGTACTCCATTGAATGAAGCAATTGTTTCACTCAATAGCATCATACCAACATTCAAGAAAGAGAATGATCTAGAGAAAGTTAATGTATGCATTCTTACTGATGGTGAGAGTAGCATGATAACTTATGGTAGAAAAACTTATAGTTACGATGGAGATGAGGAGAGAGTATCTTGCTCTAGAATGGGTGAGGCAAATGCTTTACGTGATCGTAAGACTGGTAGAGTTTATCCTCAATTCCGTGATTCTTATACAGAAGTAACAACAACTTTGATATCTCAAGTTAAAGATCGTAATCCTGGTGTTAACATAGTAGGGTTTAGAATCCTTCCTGGTGGACACTTACAAAACTTTGTACATCGTTACAGTACTTCAAACTACTATGATATACAAAAGCAATGGAGGAAGGATAAGGCAGTTGTTATCCCTAATCCTATGGGATTCACTGAACTCTATGCCCTTCAGGATAAATCTTTAGAAACTGAAGTTGAATTTGAAGTTAAGGAAGGTGCTAAGAAGGGTGATATTTCCAGAGCATTCAAGAAGATGCTAGGAAGTAAGTCCAACAACAAGAAGATCCTAAGTTCATTCATAGGGATGGTCAGTTAACAAACTGTCCTTCCCTTCCCCAAAAATCCAAACAATCCATTATACTTATAACATACAGAACAAAATCCAATGCCTTTCGCTCCATCACCAGTAACCACAGAAGATATAAAGGGTTACTTACAAGAAAAATTCGGAACAGAGATCAATGCATCTCAGTTACGTCAAGCTTCTGCTCACTTTGATCTAGGTTATCAAACTGTTAGCAAGCGTTTAAAAGATTTTAAAGTAGGTCTAGGTAAGTGGAACCTTACTGTTGCTGAGAAGTTGGAGAGAGTCTATGAAGGACTACCAGCAACACCAGCAGTAGAGCAGAATCTAGTTCCACAGAAAGATCCAAACTATGTACCTTTCGGTAACTTCTCTGATGTAAAGAAAATCATCAGTTCCAAAATGTTCTATCCTACATTCATTACTGGACTATCTGGTAATGGTAAGACAC
>CEUL01020079.1_pt1 | contig 20027 bp, 19 predicted proteins | sample 427021 | NCBI WGS metagenome assembly CEUL01 (sample SAMEA2622800, study PRJEB7988) | marine metagenome | isolation source: saline water (ENVO:00002010), including | reverse complement strand
TTGTTAATATGAAGAAGATTAAATTATTTGATCCATTAATTGATTTTCAAGAAAAAATTGCGATTAATAGAGTCTTAGATTCAAAATATTGGGCCAGTGGTTCTGGTGAGGGATATGTAAAAAAATTTGAAAATTTATTTTGTAATTATGTTAATTCAAAGAAATGTATAGCTGTGAATAGTGGAACATCAGCATTACATTTGGCATTATCATTATTTGATATTAAAAATAAAGAAGTAATTTTACCATCAATAACATTTGCATCTACAGCACATGCAATTTTATACAATGGAGGAATACCTATCTTTGCAGATATACTTCCCGATACACTATGTTTAGATCCTAAATCAGTTTTAGAGAAACTTTCTAAAAAAACTAAGATGGTTATACCAGTTCATTTTGCAGGAATGTCATGTGAAATGAATAAATTGAAAAAAATTGCTAAGACAAACAATCTCAAAATTGTAGAAGATGCAGCTCATGCAGCAGGTTCAGAATATAAAAAGAAAAAAATTGGTTCTATTGGAGATGCTGTTTGTTTTAGTTTTCATCCAGTGAAAAATTTAGCAATGCCAAGTGGTGGTGCAATAACATTAAATGGAAATAATTTAAAAAAATTTGAAGAATTATTAAAAATTAGACGATGGTGTGGAATATCTAATAGAATAGGATATAGATATGATATTGATGAAATTGGATGGAATTTTTATATGAATGAATTTTCGGCTTCAATGGGAATTGTGCAATTAAAAAAATTGAATAAAATGAATAAAATACGCAAAAAAATTGCTAAGATGTATTCAGAACATATAGAGTTACAAAATAAAATGCAGTTTGATGAAAGTTGTTCATATCACATTTATTGGATACAAGTAAAAAATAGAAATTCATTTATGAAGAAAATGAGAGAGAATGGAATTGAAACTGGAATTCATTACAGACCATTACATAAAATGAAATTATTTTCAAAGAAACAAAAACTTCCCGTAACGGATAAAGTTGAGAATGAAATTGTTTCCATTCCAATTCATCCAAATTTATCAGAAAGAGATGTTGAGAAAATAATTACACTTACCAATAAATTGTCATAACCAAAGAAATTATTCAAAGGAAGTTATACCTTCACCCTTTTGAATATCTTCAGTGGCAATTTTATTATTTACACTTAAAACATATCTACCAGCCAAGCCTCGTTTTTTATTACCAGGTCGTAAAACCTCAAAGTTAAAACCCTCAATAAGTTTTTCACCTTTTTTAATTTCTTTGATAGCCTGTAATGATCGAGTAGCAAATTGACGTAATTCTTTTTCATCATCTAGAATTGTTTTTTTTCCAGAACCAAGTGAATTTTCGGTATTTCTTATTGAAGTAATCATTAGGCTAAGTTCGTTGGGAGATAATGCAAATTTATGGTCTGGTCCAGGTAGATTTTTGTCGAGGGTGAAGTGTTTTTCAATCACTGATGCACCTAAGGCAGTAGCTACTGTAGGTGCCAATAGAGGATTTTCTGAATGATCTGATAATCCAGTAGGGAGATTATATCGTTCACGAATTTCTGGAATAGTTAACAAATTCAAAGAGTTTACAGGACAAGGATATTTTGAAGTGCATTGTAAAATGGTTATATCATCACAACCATTATCATTGAGAAATTTTATTGCAAAATCAATATCCTCAAAGTCACTAGCTCCAGTAGATAAAATTACAGGTTTTTTAGTTTTTGCAATAAATTCCAATAATCGTACATGATTGATTTCAAATGAGGCAATTTTGTGTATTTTTACAAATGGATCCACTGCTTTCGCATCTTCAGTTGAAAAAGGTGTTGACATAAATAGAATATTTTTGTCTTCACAGTAATTAGCCAACTCAGGAATCATTTCATGTGGCATTGACAAATATTCAAAAATATCATTAATTTTTTGAGTATTACCAGATTCAGATAGATAATTACTAATTCCGGCATTTTCAACATAAACATTTTCTGATTTGAAAGTTTGAAACTTTACTGCATTTGCTCCAGACTTTACAGCAATATCAATTAGTTTCTTGGCTTGAGATAGATCATCATCATATGAACCACATTTCCAATTTGAGCCAGCTTCTGCAATAATAAAACATTTGCTTTGTATCATATTATTAATTTTCCAAATTAATTAATCCCGAATTAACAATTATTTTCTTTAATTCAGAAACAGATAATCTTTCGGCACTTTCTGATGAATATAATGTTGAATCATCATTTAGTTTTTTAATACCTGGATAATTTTTTTCTATTTTAGAATTATTTGATATATCAAATGGTTCAATAATATACCTGCCTTCATAATCCCATGTACGATATAATTCATCAGGATTTAATAATAATTCGTGTAACTTTTCACCTTCACGAATACCAATAATTTGCTCATCAACATTTGTATCTAAAATATCTGTTAAGGCATTCTTGAGATCTAAAATATTATATGATTTTAATTTAGGAACAAAAACTTCAGAACCAAATGCCATTTCAGATGAGGTTAAAATGAAATTTAAGGCCTCATCCATAGTTAGAGTGTAACGAGTCATTGATTCATGGGTGATTGGAATACTTTTTTTATTTTTAATCATTTCAATAAATTTTGGTAAAACTGAACCACTACTACCCAAAACATTTCCATATCGTAAAGCGACAAAACGTGTTCTAGTTTTTTCTAAGTTCATATGATTTTGTGCAGTTACAAATAATTTTTCCATTAGTAGTTTTGTAGCACCATATGTATTAGACGGGTAAACTGCCTTATCGGTCCCTACACAAATTGATTTTTCAATATTATTTGAAAGTGATGCATCTATAACATTTTGAGAACCAATAACATTTGTTTCAATTCCTTCAAATGGATTGTATTCAATCTTAGGAACATGTTTCAATGCAGCAGTATGAAAAACGATATCAATATCTTCAAAGGCCTTATTTAATCTGCGTAAATCACGAATATCACCTAGAAGAAATCGCAATCTATCATCATTAAATTGTGATTCCATTTCAACTTGTTTACTTTCATTTCTACTAAAGATGCGTATAGTATCAACATCCATGGATAGTAATTTCTTTGTTAATGCCTGACCAAGAGAACCAGTTCCTCCAGTAATCAAAATTTTTTTTCCTTTAAACAACATATATTCAAAATAATAGGTGAATAAATAATCTTCTTATAATTTAGACTAGAAATGGAATATTATCTTTCAAAAGTATATTGAATTAGGTTAAACCCATTTTTTTTAAAAAAATCCATTGAGATTTTATTTTCGGGGCTAACGTTAGCTAAAAACCTTTTTCGAGGATTTTTTTTCATCAACATTTCCAATGCAATTTTACCGAAATTTTGTCTATGAGAAGTTTTTAAAAGAAAAATTCCAATTTCATCATTTTTTGATAAATATATAGATCCTACTTTTTGTTTGAAATTTAAAATTACATACCACTTAGTGTAAGGTTTTGATTTAATGAATTTTACATGAGTGGCGTACGATGGCATTTTTTTATGAGAGATATTTGCTTTAGGATCTCTCTCTTTCAATAATTCAAATAGAAATTTGAAATCATCCTTTGAAACGGATTTTAGACTAATGTTAGATTCTATTTTTTTCATAAATTTAATTAAATAATTATTGGTTAAATCTTTCTAATCTTTTCTAGAAGATGAAGAAAGAAATATTCATGACAAAAATACGATATGAAAATGAGTTAATATTAGAAATAATTTAAGAAACGTTCTATAAATTTAATTAATTAGTTTTTGACAATAAATTGTTAATCTAAAAAATTTCATGTTAATTTTTACATATGTGAAATATAATTATTCAATAACATCAAGTAATTTTTAAATTTTCTCAATAAATGCATCGGCTATTAAATCAAAATCATATTGATGTTTTGAAATATAGTTTTCCATTATTTTTGGATCAATTTTTGTATCTACTAAAAATCCACCATAATGAAATGTATCAGAAGCATCCAAAGATATTTTGATATAATTCACAGGAAAAGAAAGATTATCAATATCATTAATAAAATCATTAAAAACTCTTGATTCAAATTTACTTTCTAATGATTTTTTTATGATAGAAGGTAAATTTTCAAAAGATTTTACTCGTGTAACATTAGGAAGATGTGAAAAAGTGTTGTCAGAGAAAACTATTGATGGTTTGTTGTGGAATCCAGCTTCAATAGACGCAGTACCAGATATGGTCATGACTAATTTTGATTTTTTAATTAATTCATCCGAACTAAATGATGGGTGGATTAGTCTAACATTTGGCATATTCATTAATGTTCTATAAATTGCAATATCTCTCCAACTTCTTGCATACATTAGAGGATGTTCTTTGACGTACAACTTGTATTCGATAGGAAGAGCTTTTGCAATATTTTCTATAACTGTAATTTGATTTGTATAAAATGGTGCTAGAGTCAATAATGATGATTCCTGCTCAATATGTAATGGAAAATAAATGAAAGGAGTTTCTAAATCTATTTTTTTGAGAAGATTTGAATCAACAAATTTTTTTCGAAGTGAAGTTTTGAAGTATCCAGATAAATAATTCATAAAAACATCATATTTTGTTCTTCCATAGTAATTGAAATTATTTTTAGATGATGAATTAGAGGATAAAATGTATTTCATTGTTGCACGCATTAATTGTGTTCTAGAATTTAGAAATTTTTTAGAAATATCTTTTTGAGATAAGGTATTTTCAGAAAATTTTGATTGGGAAGTTATTGTTGTTTTAGATTTTTCATTTAATTCTTTTTCTAAAAGTTCATAATGCTCAGATACAATTACTTTGGAATTAGAAAAAACTCTGGCATTTCTTAGAAATAATGTTTTAATTCCAAGTTTTTTACAAATTAAAAAAAACAATTGATTATAGTGAAAAAATGGTAATTGTAAAATCACACAATCAGGTTTTATTTTAATTAAAAAGTTTTCAAATAATCTACATTCTTGTTCTAGAATAGATAAAATTTGATGATCTGTAAAATTATGAAATTCATTGAATTTGTAAAAATGTCTTTCACTAAATGCAATATCCCATAAATTTATTTCATATTTTTTTTCAAATTGTTTTAAATAATTAAGATCATAGTCATTTTTTACATGAATATGATGATGTAAAAATAATTTTTCTTTGAATTTTACAAATTTTTGGATGTTAAAAAATAATTCTGCCTTTTCTGGAACATCGATTATAGTAGAAATTTCAAAATTTTTCTTTTTGTTTATTGAATCAAGAAAACCAAATCTGGATAATTCATTATCTAACCAAATAATTATTTTTTTCATTGAGAATTACAAATACAAATTTTTATTAAATTTTGGAATATTCAGAAAAACAGGAGTATCAAAATTTTTTAAATATAAATAATTTTTTTTACTAAGTAATACAAGTGACATAATGATAAAAACTAGATCCGATATTAATTAATCTTACAGATAATTTATTAATTTACATAGGTTTTTTTAAATCCAAATTGAAGAAAAACACATAATGACTATAATAAAAGAACTTGAGAAATTTGGCTTTGCAATACAAAAGAATGTTATACCAATTTCAGAGTGTATAAAAATGTCTAAAGCATTAGATGAATTAAAATCAATTCAGAGTAAAAAAGGAATTCTAAAATCAACAGATGCTCAAACTGTAATAACCAATGTTCATTTAGAAAAACCTGAACTTTTTCTAAACAAAATTTCAATTCCTAAAGTAATGAAAATAGTTTCAAACGTTTTGAAAGATGAATTCATTTTGAGTAATTTTAATGCCAGTTTACCAGGAAAAACAGGAGGTAAAAGAACACATATTGATTCTAGAATACCAATTTCAGAATTTTCAAATACAATACAAATTGTTGCTACGTTATGCATAGATGAATTTACCAAAGATAATGGAGGTACTATTGTTTATCCAATGAGTCATGTTTCAAATCGAGATCCTCGAAATGTTAAAAATAAAAAATTTAAAAAAATTCATGTTAGTGCACCTAGAGGTTCAATAATTTATGTACTTGGACAAACGTGGCACGATGTTGGTCCTAATCTTAATGGTCAAAATAGATGGGGAATAATTGCATATTATTCTAGATGGTGGTTAAAACCAACTTTTGATTTTACAAAATGTGGGAAAAAAATTTTTGAACAATTAAACAATACGCAAAAAAAGCTAATGGGTTTTACATCAATTCCTCCAAAATATAATGAAGATAGAATAAAAACACTAATACCAATTCAAAAACTTCCAAAAAATTATCAAGAAAATTAAAAAATTATTTTTAATAAAAGTGAGATTAATATATTATGATAGAAATTAATCTAAGATGATAAAAAAATATACTAAAATAGAAAAAAATTATACTAAATCATTTCTTAATCAAAAAAATATTGCATATCCTGCAGAATATGTGATTAGAATTTTTAAAGGAGATTATCCAAATCTTAAATTATCAAAAAAATCATTTCATAATAAAAAAATTTGTGACATAAGTTGTGGAGATGGAAGAAATTTAGTATTTTTACATGATTGTGGATTTAGTCTGTATGGAACTGAAATTACAAAAGAAATAGTTAACAAAACTAAAAAAAATTTATTAAAACTAAAAATTAAACCTATTTTAAAAACAGGTACAAACTCAAACATTAAATTTGGAAACAATTTTTTTGATTACTTACTATCATGGAATTCAGTTTATTATATGGGAAAGGATCAATTAGAGTTTGAAGAACACGTTAAAGAATATTCCAGAGTATTAAAAAAGAATGGATATTTAGTGATGGCAATACCGAAATTAGCTTTTCATTATTTTAAAGGTTCAAAAAAAATAAAACCCGGTTATTGTATAATAAAAAATGATCCCTTAAAACTTAGAAATGGGCAGGTTTTACGATATTTTAAAAATAAAAACGAAATTAAAAGAGCATTTTCATCTAAGTTTAAGAATTTTATTTTTGGTTCTATTGAAGACGATTGTTTTGGATATAATTATCATTGGTATCTAGTTATTTGTCAGAAAAAATAATCATTTTGTAAATGCATATTAGGAAATTTATTTAAAGGGAATGGATTTTGATGGTTTATGAAAAAAACAGGATTACATTATGCATCAACTAAAGATGAAATAAAAAATCGTGAAGAATTTCAAAAAATTTTTAAGACAATACCTATTCCTGAAAGTGAAATTTTTCAAAATTTAGGATTATTCATTAATAGACAGAGTTGGTCTCGAATACTATTTTTGCATGAATTATATAAAAAAATTATTCCAATTCCAGGAAATATTTTTGAATTCGGAACAAGGTTTGGACAAATAATGTCATTTTACACATCCTTGAGAGGAATTTATGAACCATATAATTGGTCCAGAAAAATAATCGGATTTGATACGTTTGAAGGTTTTCCTAAAGAACCACATAAAAAAGATGGAGGCCATTCTGCAACCTCTAAAGGAGCATATTCTACTGAAAAAAATTATGAAGAAATTTTAGAAAAAATTCTGGAATATCACGAATCAGAGAATCCCATATCACATATCAAAAAATTTGAAATTGTTAAAGGAGATATAGAAAAAACACTAGATGGTTATTTGAATCAAAATCCACATACATTAATCGCATTGGCATATATTGATTTCAATTTATACGAACCAACAAAATATGTTCTAGAAAAAATTAAACCATTCTTAACAAAAGGTTCTATTTTAGCATTTGATGATATGAATCATGATACATTCCCTGGTGAAACAAGAGCTATAAGTGAGGTCTTAGGTCTTGAAAAAATTTCTTTAAGAAGAATGCCTTATCAGCCATGGGGTGCATATACTGTAATTGAATAATTTACTTAAAAAATATTAATTATCATCACTAAATTTTTTAAATTCAATTTTTTCATTATCAAATTTACATTCAGTTAAATGCAATACAAAATCTAAATGATAATCTTCATTAATTTTTCCACCCAATGCCGTATTTGAACCAAATCCAAAATGAACTGTTCCTAAACATCCCTCATCTAGAAGCATTTTACCAGATAACTCAGATTTATTATTTAATCCAATTCCAAATTCACCTAAAAAAACAGAATTATTTTTTAAATTCAAAATATTTGAAATTTTTTCTACAATGTTTTTTTGACCGGATATATTTTTTATTTCTCCATTACAAATATCAAGTGTTATATCAGATTTCAACAAACCAAGTTGTGGATGAGGTATGGAACCATCTACAACAATTTTACCATTTGATTTATGTTCAATTGGTGCAATATTACATTCAATATCAGGCGGAGATCCCAATTTTATTTCAGAGTTAACATAGCCAGGTGCAAAATTTCCATTTCTTCCAGATATAATCAATTCTAGATTAGTTCCAGATTTAGTTTTTATCAGAATTTTATCTGCTTTTGATAATTTTTTGGATAATTGAATAGCATTTTTTGCGATTTTTTTGAAATTGACTCTCAATGAAGGATGTTTGAGAATAGATTCTGAAAAATCAGGCAAGCTTAGATAACGACTTCCATGTTTTTCAGAAATAATTCGTTCTTTTGAATGAGCCATAGAATTTCTTGTTAATCCAACAATGAGATCAGACGAATTCATTAATTTTGAAATATTTTCAGGTAAAGATGCTCCATGTGATTTTAATGGTTCAATTGATACATGTTTGATTGAATAATTTTTTTCATTCAAAATACTTTCAAATAAAAGTCCAAGATGTTTTGTTTCATTATCGGTTATAACTAAAATAGATTCATTTTTTTGTAAATTTCCTAATTCAAATGTTATAATATTAATCGCTTCAAAAATTTGTGATTCTGACAAGTTTTTCATTTTAAAATGCGGTTGAACGAATTAGTTTATTAATTATATTTAATCCAGATTTTATTCTTTTTATATTTTCAGAACCAATTGATATTCGAATAAAATTATCACAGCTATCACCATAACCTATACCAGGAACAACACTAACGTTGTATTTTTCAAGTAATTTAGAACAGAAATCTTCAGAATTTAATTTAGATTCAGCAATTGAAACGAATACGTAGAATGTGGTTTCACCAGGAAGATATTTTAGATTAATTTTATCCATGAAGTTAATTACTTCCTTTCGTTTTGTTATTAATTTTGCAATCTGTGGTTTTGTTATTTGAATAATTTCGTCAAAATGTTTTTCTATATAATATTCAAGAATAGTGGGAGGACAAGTGATCAAATGTTGGTTAATTTTAAGTATTTGATTTATTAATTTATTATTTGTTATAATGTAACCTAATCTCCATCCTGAAATTCCAAAATTTTTTGATATCGAATTTACGATTATTGAATTTTCTTTTTTAGTATCCAAATTTCCAAATGATGTGAACTTATCATTATCATATACAAAATCACTATAAGCCTCATCAGAAAGAATGTATAAATTATATTTTTTAGCGATATTGTATAGATGAGACATCTCTTCTAAAGAATATAATTTACCTGTTGGATTATGTGGATTATTAACAATTATTAATTTTGTTTTTGACGTGATATAATCTTCAAAATCATAAATTGATTTATTCAAAGGTATACGGATTGGATTTCCATTTGCAAGTTTAATTTGTTCTGGGAAACTTACCCATGCAGGTTCATGAATTAAAACATCATCATCAGGATCTATTATTGCCATAAGACACATGTAAATAGCAATTTTAGAACCAGCAGTGATTAATATTTCATTTTCATAATCAAAAGCTACATCATATGTGTTTAAAAAATAATCACTAATCTTTTTTCTTAATTCAGGAATTCCTTTTGAATGGGAATAATGAAATAATTTTGGAAATGGTAAATCATCAAATGTAAATAGAGGCATATCAAAAAAAGCTTCACCTAACGACATTACAATAACATCTTCATTTTTTCGTTGTTTTTCATAGACTTGAGTGTTATAACGTATAGAAGTTGCTTCAATACTACGTTTAACAATTTTTGAAAGTGAATGTTTTTTAGATTTTATGTTGATTTTTTTATTATTTCTAGGAGATTTGTTGATATCGTTGGAGTTTATCAACCAAGAACGAATCTTATTTTTTTGTATTTTTCCATATGTTGCATGTGGAAATTGAGTAAGATTAACTATACGACTAGGTTGTTCTATTGTTGATAAATATTTTTTAGAGATTATGTTAAGCTCGTCCTTAATTTTTTCAAAATTTGATGTATCTTTGATTCTTATTACTGCAATAATTTCTTCACCTTGAAATTTATGAGGAATTCCAACAACTGCACATTCTAGAATATTTTTATTTTTATGAAAAAGATTTTCAATGTGTGCAGGACTGATATTTATTCCACCACGAATAATAAGATCTTTTTTTCTACCAGTGATGAATAAATTTTGTTTAATGATTTTTCCAAGATCTCCAGTTTTGAACCATCCTTTGTTAGTTAAATGTGAATTATTTGAAACGTCAAGCATTTTAGTTAGATAAGGAGTTTTTACAAGGATTTCTCCTTCTTGTCCATCAGATATTTTCTTACCTTGATTATCTTCAATCTTAATTTGGATATTTGGGAGAAGTTGACCTAATCCATCATTGGAAGTAATATTTTTTTGATTAACTGCGGATATGAATAATGTTTCAGATAATCCATAGTTTTCTTGCACTTTAATACCATAATTTTTTTCAAATTCATTTTTTATAGGTGATGGTAATGGGGCAGTTCCACATAAAATTAATTTTATATTTTTTTTACAATAAATTTTTCCTTTGTTTGTACGGTCTAATTCTAACAGAATAGACATAATGCTAGGAACTAACCATAATGTGTCAACTGAATTTTTTTTAATTGGTTCCCAAAATGACATAGCTAAAGAGGGATTGAAAACATTTGTTAGTACAACACTTGAATTCAAAACATATGGAAGTATTAACAAATTATAATATCCACCAAGATACATTAGCGAAAGAAAATTACAAAATCTATTTCTATGAGTTATTTTCATCATTGTACCAAAGGAGAGTGCATTATTCACTAGATCTTTTATAGAATGAGGAATTGCTTTTGGTTTCGAGGTAGTTCCAGAAGAATAAATTAAACACATTTCATCATTTTGAGAAACATTTTGAAATGAAATTGGTTTTTTTAGTGTAGGCAATGTTTCAAGATTAATAAAATAATTTAGTGCTGATTTTCTTTTTTTATTTTTTGTATAGTTTAGGTAAATAGTTTTTAAATTATTAAATAAATTTGGAGAGAATTTATCTTTAGTATCTTCATTTAAGACTATTCCTGAAGAATTACTATTTTTTATTATATGATTAATTTCAGTTTGTGACAAATTAGAATTAACTGGAACCACAGAAATTCCACAATAGAGACATCCAAAATAAAAATAAACTGTAGAAACAGAATTATCAAGAAGTACAGTTATTCGATCACCCTTCTTGAAACCAAAGTCTTTCAGTAATTTTCCTATTCCATTTGCTTTTTCATCCAGAGTTTTATAGCTAATTTTGTTATTGGAATTATCATCAATGAGGAATATTCGTTTTGAATTTTTTTTATGAATTTTCTTAAGAACAGTTATGGCATCCATTAGTTAAATAAATTGAATTTTGTTATTATAAAAAACATTAGTATAAATCATATTTCCAGATTAATTTGTGACCAGTAAATTTATCAAAAGTGAATGTTTTCAAAAAAAATAATTAGTAATAAATAAAATTAAGTAAAGAAGGCTTATCTTATGGAACCAAAATTATGGTTAATTAGATGGTTTGAAGAAAATTCTCAAACAGATAAATTAAATGTGAAAAAAAAAATTAATGAAAATTATTTTGAAAAGGGTTGGATTGATTCTCTAAAATTCATTGATTTGATTACACAAATTGAAGAAGAGTTTTCTATAAGATTTTCTAATGATGAATTTCAAGATAGAAAATTTTCTACAATTGAAGGATTAGCAAAAATAATTGAGAGAAAAAATGTTAAAAAATGATTATAATTATGATGACATAATTTCTTCTTTGAGAAATGTGGGATTAATAGAGGGAGATTCAGTTTTTATTCATAGTAATTTAGGATTCTTTGGTAGATTAAAGGATGCAAAAAACTCTCAAGATTACAATAGATTTTTTAAAAATGCAATTTTTGATGTGATTGGAGAAAATGGTACGATAGTTACTCCAACATTTTCCTATTCATTTTGTAATTCAGAAAGATTTGATGTAGAACAAACACCAGGAGTATGTGGAATATTTTCAGAATTTATACGAAGAGATATTACATCAGTAAGATCTAATGATCCAAATTTTTCTATATCAGCAATAGGTAAATTTGCAAATTTTTTTACTGAAAATTGCGCTACACATTCATTTGGAAAATTTTCTTTTTGGGAGAGATTTTTAACTAAAAAAGGTAAAATATGTAATTTCAATTTTGATTCAGCATCTACTTTTTTTCATTATATTGAAAAAATTTTGAATGTGAGTTATAGATTTGATAAAAAATTTCAAGGTGAGTTAAAAATTGGAGATAAGTATGAACAGAAAGAATTTGAACACTTCGTCTATGACAAAGATAACTCAAATCACATACCTAATTTTGAAAAATTTCATAATAGAGCCATACAATTGAAAAAGGTAAAAATTTCTGATTTAGGCAGAGGTCAAATCACATGTATAACTGCAGATGACACCATAAATATAATTAAAAATGAAATTAAGATTCAGCCTAATTTTTTAATCAATGGTCAAATTTAAACAAGATTTATTTTTCTATAGAAAGAAATTCAACGATTTCCCCACAAGTATTTTTACAAAAAAATATTGCAAACCTATTTTCACCTACATTTAATAATTCTATATCAGTTGTATAGTAACCAGCCTCATCTAATGATTTTTTTTCTGAAACAATTGAATTTGTTAAAAATGCAATACATGAAATTCCATGATTATTTAAAAATGTAGTATTAGTTTGTTTTTCAGTAAGTGTAATACTATGTGTTTTATTATTCAGCACTGAATTGAAAATTAAAATTGAATCATTTTCTGAATTTGAAGAAAAACCTAATTTTTTCCAAAATATTTTACTTGTTTCAATATTTGTAGTGAATATTTCAACATCAGTGAATTGAAAATTTTCATAGTCATTTTTGTTTTCGTTAACTTTTTCAAGATTGAATAAAAGCTGTTGATGATCGTTGAGTAAATCACCAAATTTAGGTCTTAGAAATGTTTCTTCCTTCATATTTATTTCATCATACTGAACAACTTCTATGTTGAAATTTTGTTTAGATTCAAGTAGAGCAAGTTTATGATTAGTTGAAAAATTACTCATTAGATCATTTTTTATTAGTAAATTTTTTTGTTGACTTTCAATAAGTTTGATTTTATAACCTAATTCAATCAAATTTTTAATCATCATATCAAAATTAGTTGTACATATCGTTAGATGAGATATCTGCAGAATCAAGTTTCTATTTATCGTAATTTGATTTAGATTTAAGAATAACTGTCAATGAGTAATTAATCTAACTTTTTATTAGTAATGGCAAAACTGCAAATTTATGAAATTATTAGTTACTGGAGGGTTAGGTTTCATTGGTAGTAATTTTATCATAAAAATATTAGAGAACAAGGATATTTCTGTAACAAATGTTGATGCAGAATTATATGGTGCAGATCATAAAAATTTATCACTAATTGAAAATTCCGAACGATATAATTTTGTGAAAGGTAACATATCAAATAAAAAATTCATGGAAGAACAAATAGAAGAATGTGATGCGGTAATTAATTTTGCAGCAGAATCACATGTGGATAGAAGTATAAACAATGCAGACCCATTTTTAGTATCTAATATCAGAGGAGCATTTACAATATTGGATATAATTACAAGACAAAAAAAACGTATGATTCAGATATCTACTGACGAAGTGTTTGGAAGCTTGATGGAAGGAACTGCTAATGAACATACAAAATTTAATCCTTCTAGTCCTTATGCAGCAACAAAAGCAGCTGCAGAATTACTAATTAATTCTTATTCAACTACATTTGATTCAGATGTAGTAATAACTAGATGTACAAATAATTTTGGACCAAGACAATTTGTTGAAAAATTAATACCAAAAACTATATTTTTAGCAAATAAAGATCTCAAAATTCCAATATACGGTACTGGTAAAAATATTCGAGATTGGATTTTTGTAGACAATCATTGTGAAGCAATTGAAACTGTGCTTTTTAACGGCAAGTCAGGTGAATCATATAATATTTCTGCGGATAATGAAATAGACAACCTTACGATTGTTAAAAAAATACTGGAGATGATGAATAAATCAGAAAATTTGATTGATTTTGTAGAGGATAGACCTGGTCATGACTTTAGGTATAGTATGACATCACAGAAGATTTCTAACGAATTAAATTGGAAAATAAATACTAATTTTGAAAATGGTTTGGAAAAAACAATTCAGTGGTATTTAGAAAATTCTAAACAATTTGATAATATTTCACAAACAGTTTTAGACCCAACACCATGGAAAACGAAATGAGTAGAATATGAAAGGGATAATTTTACACGGAGGTCATGGAACACGCTTGAGACCATTAACGCATACTGGCCCAAAACAACTATTACCTATTGCAAATAAGCCAATGTCACAATTTTGTTTGGAGGCAATAGCTGAAACAGGAATTACTGAAATTGCGATAATTATTGGAGGAATAGGTTCTAACAAAGTACGTGAATATTATGGGGACGGAAAAAAATTTGATGTTAAAATTACCTATATCGAACAAGATGAACCTAAAGGAATTGCACATGCGATAAGATTGTGTAAAGAATTTGTAGAAAATGAAAAATTTCTTGTTTTTCTTGGAGATAATATAATACAGAAATCCATTAATGGTTTTGTAGAGAAATTTAGGAGTTCAAATTTTGATGCGACCGTTTTATTATGTGAAGTAGACGATCCATCAAGATTTGGTATTGCAGACATTAAAAATGAAAAAATTTTAAAAATTACTGAAAAACCAAAAAATCCAACATCAAATCTAGCAGTAACAGGAATTTATCTATTAACACCGTTAATTTTTGAGATAATTGATAATTTGAAACCATCATGGAGAAATGAATTAGAGATAACTGATGCGTTAGATAGTTTATTGAAGAAAAATAATAATATCAGTTATGAAATGATTTCAGATTATTGGAAAGATACAGGCACGCCCGAAGATATTATTCATGCAAACGGAGAGATTATAAAGAAAATGTTAGAGGATTCGAAAAAAGACCACATAATTGGGAAAGAAACTGTAATTGAATCAAATGTAAAAATTAATGGACCAGTGATAATTGGTCATAACTGTCACATTTCTTCAGGTTCATCAATTGGTCCGAATGTCAGTATAGGAAATAATTCAATAATTGCTATGTCAAATTTAGAAAATTCAATAATTATGGATAATTGTAAAATTAATTGTTCAATAGAAATCAAAGACAGTATAATTGCAAGCAATTCAGAAATCAAAGATGAAACAAGAAGTAAGAAAGTTTTTCTTCTCGGAGAAGGCTCGAAAGTATCGATTTGAGAGAAATTTTTGATTAGTAACAGTAAATATCATTAGGATGAATGATTGATCTATGAACAAATTTCCTCTTGTAACTATTATTATTCTAAATTATAATGCAGGAGAATTATTAGTCAATTGTGTAAATTCTTTAGAGAATTCAACATACAAAAATTTAGAGATAATAGTTGTAGATAATATTTCAACAGATAACAGTCAAAAAAAATGCAAAGAGAGATTTCCAAGAGTCAAATTAATTCAGAATGATAAGAATCTAGGATATTGTGGCGGAAACAATGTAGGAATTAATGAAGCAAATGGAAAATATATTTTGATAATGAATCCAGACACAATAATTGAACCTAATTGTATTGATGAATTAATTTCTTCGTATGAAAAATGTGGCGAGGGTTTGTACCAACCAAAAATTATTTCATTAAACGAAAAAAACATTATACAAAGTACAGGAAATATGATTCATGTTTTTGGGTTTGGGTTTGCTAGAGATAAAGGAAACAAAGTTACCAATAAGATTGAAAGTATTGAAAAAATAGGATATGCTTCAGGAACTTGTCTCTTTACATCTAGAGATGTAATAGAAAAAGTGGGACTGTTAGATGAATTTCTTTTTCTATATCATGATGATTTGGATTTTGGTTGGAGAGCAGCACAAATTGGAATAAATTCGTATTATGTACCAAAAGCTATAGTATCTCATGTGGAAAGTTATTCGTTGAAATGGTCATCTAAAAAATTCTACTGGTTAGAAAGAAATAGAAAATATTGTCTTCTCACCCACTACTCAAAAAATACTTATGAAAAAATGCGCTTCTCATTAATTTTAGTTGATTTATTTGTCTGGGGATTTTATATCTCAAAAGGTTTTCTTGTTGAAAAAATCAAGGCAGAATTAGATATTAAAAGGAATAAAAAATTTATAGAAAAAAAATATCTCGAATTAGAAAATAAAAAAATTATTTCTGATTTTGATTTAATAAAAAAATTTCCAGATGAAATTTTTGTTCCAATAAATGTATCACAAAAATCAGTGAATTCCATATTTAATTCAATATTGACAAAATTAAGTAAAAAAATAAAAAAAAATATTATTTAATTTTTTCAGATATTACAACGGCTACTGCAATTCCATTATCATGAGATACTGAAACAAGAAATCTATAATTGTTATTGGAATTTAGAATTTTTATTATTGGCTTTGAATTAGAATGTAATGTTTCAATATCTGAAAAAAATAATTTTTGATGAATGGATTTGATTGTGGCTTCCTTAATAGCAAATTTTGCTGCAAACTTTTCATAACAATTAGCAGATTTCAGACAGAAATTAATTTCATTACCAGAAAAAATTTTTTTATAAAAATTTTTATTTTCTTTAAATGGTTTGTTTTTGAATTTTTCTATACTAGAAATATCAATTCCAATTCCAAAATTTTCAATCATCTCTAACAATTATTCTTCCTTCTCCATAAAGAAGAATATCTTTTTGTTTGTTACTTATTTTTGATTCAATTTTAATTATTTTAGTTGATTCGCTTTTATCAGTCACAACACTTGAAACAGTAATTTTATCTCCTATAAAACAAGGATTTCGAAATTCAAGTGTTTGTGAGGCATATATCGCATATTTACCTGGAATATACATTCCAACCATTCTCGACAAGAATGATGCAAGTAACATTCCATGAACAATTTTTCTTTCAAATTTAGTTGATTTAGCAAATTCATCGTTTACATGTATAGGGCTAAAATCTCCAGATATTTTTGAAAAATCATCCACTAAGGATGCAGTTATGTTTACATCAAATTCTTTAGTTAACCCTATTTCAATTTCTTCAAAAGTTAATTCAGAATAATTTTTGGACATTAAGAAACATCATAATTTTTGAGATGTCGTTTGATATCTGCCACGTTTTTTACATCAGTAATTTCTGAGATTGTAAATTTAACTTTAAAGTGATTTTCAAGTTCATCTACCAAAACTAATCCATTAAAAGAATCCCAAGATTCAATATTTTCTGGACTAGATTGATCATTTACTTCAGATTCAGGAATTGAGAATACTTTAGCAACTATTTCATTTACATCATCAATCATTCAATTTCAACCTTCAAGTGTTTTGGTAATTTTATTTCATTATTTAATTTATAGATCCAATTTTCACCTTCTTTTTTGAATCCATAATCAGACAAAAAATTTTCTGCAGGTTTGTTTTTTTGAGTTGGTAAGAAACTCGCTTGAATTTCTTCTACCCCATTACTTTTTGCATCAATTAGAATTTGAGATAAGATACCATTTTCAACACCTCTTCCCATTATTCTACAACTCAAAAGAAATGTATCAATATACCATACTTTATCCCGCTTATTGATAATATATACGCCAGTAATTCCATTATCACCAAATTTGTCTAATACTTGTGCACAACCCACAATAAATTCATCATTATTTGTAAAATTTTTAATTTCTTCTTCTTGATATCTTTTTGTTGTTAAATTAAACTGATTTGTTTTTAATGTAAGTTGAGAAATTCTTGGTATTAAAAACTCATTAGATTTTTTCATTTTTACTGTAATGTCCAATTGTTCAAGAAAGTCATCCAAATTCGATATGGATTTCTCAAGATCTTTTCTTTCACGTTGTTGTGCATACATTTGACCTCTTTTGATATCTTCATTAGTTCTTTGTAGAACGCTAAAGTCATTAAGATCCTTTAGAATGGATGAAAATTGTGATGGATCGTCGGGTAATTCAATAGTTAATACTTGAGGAAATTCTTGCTTTATTCGTTCTCGATTTAGTTTATCATCATCAAAAAATACAATACTATCCAGTCCAATATTTATCTCATCAGCAATTTGTTTTAGATTTTCTGCTTTATCATTCCAATTAATTTTGATGTTAGCAAAATTTTTTTTTCTCAGAATCATATCAGGATGTTCTTTAATCACTTGTAGTGCATCATCAGGATTGTTTTTACTATTAATGGCTAAAATTATTCCTTGATTCCACAGAGATAATAATTCTTTTTGGAAATCTACAAATGCCTTTCCGTTAGATGAGTGACCTAATTCAATTCCATCAAAGCCATCTTCTCCAACTACACCTCCCCATAAAGTATTATCCAGATCCAAAACAATACATTTACGATTTGTTCCAGTAATTGGTTTAATGTAACTCATTAAGTCATAAGCAAAATATGGTAAAAAATTTAGAGCGATTTGGATATCGCCTACATGAAATTGCCTGTAATCAAAAATATTTTTTTCACCATGTTTTGAAATAAACTGGTTAAAATCATAAACATATATCGACGGATGTGTTTTTGCAATGTCACGAAGTGATTTATTTAATTCCTCAATCATTTCATGAAATCCAAAATTGGATTTACTTTCAATAATACTATGTGGAGAATAAAATGGAATGTTGAAATTACTAATTATTAATTTAGAATTTAGGTTTTTTTCAAAACATTGTATTAAATTTTCAATATATGCAATTTTTTCTTTTACTAATGATTTTCTTTGATCATCAGACATATCATATGGGAAATAGAAATTTTCTCCAAGGAGATTTCTAACATCTATTATCAAGAATGTCAGATCCGGAGAAAATTGATAGTATTCACTTTGCGTATCAAGAAGTTCCTGAGTGTATTGATTGTAACCACTCACATATGATGAATATCTAACTCCAAGTTCAGAGCATTTTACATGTAAAATTTCACTTAAACCATTTAGTGTAAAACTAGATAATATTGCAACTTTGAGTTTTTTATTAAATTTTAGATCATCGATGTTTTTGGACTGAGATATGTACTCCGAAAGTGTTTTTTCCAATTTTCTATATTAAAAAAGATTGTTTCAACAATAAATATTATGTATGAATTCTACTATTTTTTATCAGTAAGCTTTAGATTTTGAAAAATTGCGTTAATCATGATTAGTATGAATAATGATGAAAATGATGCTTTTCCAATTAATGAAAAGGAAGTCATGGATTACTATGGATATTCAGGTAGTTTTGGAAGATTTAAAATGAAAATAAAATTTCTAAAAGGGTGGATCTTACATTCTTTAGCATATTCATCACCATTATCAAATTTTGCAATTTCTATGCAAAGAAATAGAGGAGTTAAAATTGGAAAAAATTGTCATTTTAATCCATATGTTTTAATTGATTTAATTTATCCAAAGATGATTGAAATTGGGAATAATGTTACACTTGGATCACATTCAATGATTTTTGCGCATAGTAATCCATCAGCAAATCTATTTTTAAAACAAGGAGAATTTCCTAGGAAGATATCAAAAGTTGTAATAAAATCAGGTGCGGTAATTAATCCAGGTGCAATAATTATAGCGGGAGTTACAATTGGTGAAAATTCAATCATTTCACCAAGAAGTGTTGTAACTCAAG
>CEUL01040480.1_pt1 | contig 20267 bp, 20 predicted proteins | sample 427021 | NCBI WGS metagenome assembly CEUL01 (sample SAMEA2622800, study PRJEB7988) | marine metagenome | isolation source: saline water (ENVO:00002010), including | reverse complement strand
GATATATATGATGCTAAAAAAGATTTATATAATGTTTTAGAAGCTAATAGAATAAATTTAAATAGTCTTAGCATAGTTGAAGAGGTTCCAAAGTGGTATCATCCAGCTAGGTCTGCTTCAGTAAAATTGGGTAAGACAGTATTAGGTTACTTTGGAGAGTTGCATCCTAAATATACTGATCAATATGGTAAGAGAATTGTGTGTTTTGAGCTTTTTCATAATAAATTACCTAAAATTAATAAAAATAAATATAATAAGGAGCATGTTTCATATAGCTTGATGCCTATAAAAAGAGATTTTGCTTTTTTAACTGAAATTTATACTTTATCTGAAGATATAATTAAGTCGATTAAAAAATCTCTAGATTCTTTTACTCAAGTTCAATTATTGGAAATTAATTTATTTGATGTGTATATGGATAAATTATCTTCTACAAAACATAAATCTATAGCTGTAGAAGTTGTTATGCAGCCTTTAGAAAAAACTTTAAAAGATAGTGAAATACAGAATATTTGCAGTGCTATTATAGATAATGTGAAAAAGAATACTAAAGCTGAATTAAGAGAATAATTAGGAGAGGTGGCCGAGCGGTCGAAGGCGCACGCTTGGAAAGCGTGTATACAGGAAACTGTATCGTGGGTTCGAATCCCATCCTCTCCGCCACTGTAAACTATTATAATTAAGTATTAATTTATATATTGAAAATTTATAAGTTCCAATTTCTTGTGTCCCAAATTGGGGCACTATTTTTTTTTCCAAAATCTAAAATATTATCTATATCTTCCTCTTTTACAGAAAATTTATGAATATCTTTTAAAGTTTTTAATTGTTTTAAATCATCAAAACCTAGAACAATTTTACTAGAGGGAATTATTCTTTTTACACAAGCTATGGCCAAAATTAAAGGAGGAATATTTAAATCTTTAGATATATTTTGGAAAAAACTAACACATTTTTTACATTCTTTTAAAGAATTAGGTATCTCATTAACGTTCATTAAGATAAGCCCTTGAACAAATATTGATCTTATCTGAACTTCACCTCCTTTATTACAAAATTCTTGTAATTCTTTAGAACGAATTATTGCTTGATTAAATATATTACCAGGTGTTTGTATTATTTTAATATTAGGATGTTCTAATATTTCACTTTTCTCATAAATTGATAAACCAAATTTCGAAATAATATTTTTATATAAAATATCGTTAATAAACTCTTTAACAGTATCGTTTTTCCAGTCTTTTGAGTGGTGAAGCAATAGCCCTTTAATATTTTTCATATTTAAGTCTTTTAAAATTTGATTAAAAATTATTTTTAATTTTATATTTTTATAATTATTTAATTTTGGGATTTTTGTATAAATATTAGGTAAATAATTTTCTTTTTTTGACCATTCACCTATTACCCGATGAGCATCTTTATATGCGAAAGCGGTATCAAAGTTTATAAAATTATTTTTTTTTGCATAATTAAGAAAATTTATACTTTTAGATAAACTATGGTTATGATTCTTATTAGCAATACCGTACTTTGAAGAAAGTTGAGCAGTACCTATAATTATGTCCTTTTTAATATTATTTAATTGCATTTTATAATCTTTCTTCAAAATATAATAAAATATACTTCTGGAATAATATGAAACCTTATTATATTATAGCTATATCATTTCATCTGGGCGATACAAATAATTATGTTCAATTTTTTCTCAATTTTCAAAAGAGTTTTTTATCTATTTTACAGAATACAAGATATAGAAAATAGACTATCTGAGGTAGAAGATTTTATTGATAGGGATAATTATTTTAAAGATAAAGAGTTTAATATTAATAGTGATAATAAAAATCAACTAAAAGGTATTTGGAAGAGAATTGATAATTTTAAAAATTATAAAAGAATTAGAACAATGTGCAGTCATCAAGGAATATTATATTGTGGTTGTGACGACACTCCTGATAAAGGCGCAATTCAGAAATATGTAAAAGGTAAGTGGATAAACATCAGTATCCCTGAGGTAGTAGATGAGGTTGTTAATATTGCTGCTCACGCTGGAAACATTTTTGTTTGCACCTCAAGTAAAATTAATGGCGCAAGCGTATGGATAGTTAATAAGGATAAATTGGTAAAAAAAGGTAATTGGAAAAATTACTATGCAGCTATGGGAATATGTAGTTTTAAAGATAAACTATATGTATCTTTAGTTCCATATTCTAAAAATGAAGTTGGTGGCCCTATTCTTAGTTATGATGGAGCTGAATGGACTGTTATATTAGATGATCATCCATACTTTTATTTTTATTCATTAACTCAACATAATGATAGTTTGTATGCAACCTCTATTTCTTATGGGTTTTTTGGAGGTCATCTGTTATCTATAGATATATCAAATAATAGTTATAATATTTCGGTGGGATATAATATAAAAAATAATAAAAATAAAATTTCTCATTTATTAAGAACTTTTTCTCATTCAACAGGATTATATGTGGTAGGTAATTTAGTTCTGCCTAATACAAGAAATTTGTATAGTATATTTAAATTTAATAATAATGAATTACAAAGAGCTCCTATAATAAAAAACAACTATAGAAATTTTTATAGTTATAACGCAATTTTATTTTATAAAAATAAATTAATTATAGGAACTGGAGGAAGGCCAGCAGGAAACGCCAGAGTTTTAGTGCTTGATGAAAATGATTGGTATTTAATTGGAGGAGATGGAGTTTTTAATTCATGGTCGAGTAAGATTTATAAGAAGCTTAATTATAAAATGCAAGCAAAGTCTGCAGCCGAGTACGTCTATAGCTTGTGCGAACATAATGGAAAAATTATTGCTGGTTTTGGTGCTTCTAAAGGTAATGGCCAAGTCTGGGAATTTGAATCTAAGGATTAAAAATTCTTATGGTTTTATCAAATATATTATAGTTTAATATTATTTATAGGTATTTAAATGTTTGAAAATAAATTCATAAGAAATTTTGCAATAATTGCTCATATTGATCATGGTAAATCTACACTCTCGGATAGATTAATTGAATTTTGTGGTAACTTAAGTTCTAGAGAAATGAAAGATCAGGTGCTCGATTCCATGGACCTAGAAAGGGAGAGAGGTATAACAATTAAGGCTCAAACTATAAGGTTAAACTATAAAGCTGCAAATGGGGATAAATATATTTTTAATTTAATAGATACTCCTGGCCATGTTGATTTTTCATATGAGGTTTCAAGGTCTTTAGCAGCATGTGAAGGAGCAATTCTTCTAGTTGATGCTAGTCAGGGGGTGGAAGCACAGACTTTAGCTAATACTTGGCTTGCTTTAGAAACTAATTTAGAAATTTTACCCGTTTTAAATAAAGTAGATTTACCTTCTTCTGACCCAGAGAGAGTAAAATCTCAAATTAAGGATTTAATAGGATTAGATCCAACTAATATTGATAGTGTTTCCGGAAAAACTGGAGAGGGTGTAGAAAGTTTAATTAATACTATTATTACTAAGTTGCCTGCTCCAAAGGGTTCTTCAAATAATGCATTAAAAGTTCTACTGATAGATGCTTGGTATGACCCTTATTTGGGGGTAATGGTTTTAGTAAGAGTTCATGAAGGTATATTAAAAAAAGGTATGAAAGTATCTTTAATGAAGGCTAAAAATGAATATCAAATAGAGCAAATTGGAATTTTAGACCCTAAACCCAAAATGGTAGCAAGTTTAGAAGCAGGAGAAGTAGGTTTTTTTACTGCTGCAATTAAGAGTGTCTCTGAGGCATGGGTTGGTGATACAATTACTGATTTAAAACGTCCTGCATCGGAAGCTTTACCTGGTTTTAAAGAGAGTATACCAGTAGTATTTTGCGGTCTTTTTCCTACAGATGCTGGAGATTTTGACAAGCTTAGAGAATCTCTTTCTAAGCTTCAGTTAAATGATACTTCTTTTCATTTTGAAATGGAATCAAGTGCAGCTTTAGGATTAGGTTTTAGATGTGGATTCCTAGGGTTATTACATTTAGAAATTATACAAGAAAGATTGGAAAGAGAATTTGATTTGGATTTAGTTACTACCGCCCCAAGTGTCATATATGAATTAAATATGAAAAATGAACAAGTTAATAAGATACATAACCCTGCTGATTGGCCTGATATTTCAAGTATAAATATAATTAAAGAGCCTTGGATTAGGGCAACAATATTTAGTCCCGACGATTATTTAGGAAAAATACTAAAGTTATGTAATGAAAAGAGAGGTAGCCAAGTTGAGTTAAGTTATGTAGGTGCGAGGGTAATGGTTGTATACGATCTACCTTTAAATGAAGTAATATTTGATTTTAATGATAGTCTTAAATCTATGAGCAGAGGTTATGCTAGTTTTGATTATGAAATAAAAGAATATAGAGAAGGTAATCTAGTAAAAGTAGGTATGTTAATAAACTCTGAGAGTGTTGATAGTTTATCATTTATTGTTCATAAAGACAGCGCCGATACAAGAGCTAGAGCTATTTGTGAAAAACTAAAAGAATTAATTCCTAGACAGTTATTTAAAATTGCAATTCAAGCTACAATTGGTGGAAAAGTAATTGCTAGGGAGACAGTTAGTGCTCTCAGAAAGGATGTAACCGCTAAATGCTATGGTGGAGATATTACTAGAAAGAAGAAACTATTAGAAAAACAAAAAAAAGGAAAAAAAAGAATGAAGCAAGTTGGTAATGTTGACATTCCTCAAGAAGCATTTTTGGCAGCCTTAAAAGTGGATTTAGGTAAAGGCTAAGTATTACTTTTTACTCCAAATATTATATAAAAATAATGCTAAGACAATTATTATATAGCCAAATATTGATATGCTTAAATTTAAAAAATTTATTAGAGTTGAATCTAACATTTGAGGCAAGTGAATAAAATCAATACTGGTTTCAAATGTTTTTTGTAATCCTATTACTATATTAGGATTTAAATCATATAAAATTTTTCCAAGAATAGGTAGTTCAAAAAACAAATCTAAGATAATGATGCTTAATAAAAGTAATAATAATATAAAGTTTATTATGTTTTTCATGATTATTAGACTATAAAATATAAAACATTAGCATATTTATTATATAAAGGAAAATTTATGATATCATATATTCAAATTATCCAATTAGTCGGGTTTGCATTTTTAATGTCCACAGGACAGATGCTTTTTAAAAAAACTGCTATTACTATTAAAGACTTAAGTGAAAATATGGGTGAAGCTGCTGGTATTATAGACTCAATAATAAGAGCAATACAGATTCCTTGGTTTTATTTTGCTTTGATTGTATACGGCTTAGCTACCGTGTTGTGGCTTTATATTCTTCAAAGAATTCCTTTATCTATAGCTTACCCATTTTCTGCTCTTGCAATGTTAATTGTTCCTATATTTTCTTTTCTAATTTTTAAAGAAAAATTAAGTTATTCATATTTTATGGGTTCTATATTAATAGTTTCTGGAATTGCAATTATTTCTAGGTAGATAATTAATAATTACTTATATAGCCAATTTTTTTCTATTCTTTGACCTTTTTTAATTTCAACATTTGATTTAAAACCGATTATACTTTCTTTGCTTTGTATGCCTGTGCTCGGTCTTAATAAAATTATATCTTCTAATCTTATTTTAGTATTTGCACGTATTTTATTTTTAGCATGCCATGACCTTCTAGCTACATCTGCTGTATTTTTTTCTAAACTATGTGGAATTTTTTTTCCATTTCCTAAAGCAGTTTCAAGGCTTCTAATATCTTTTATTAAATTAGTTAGCTCTTTTGGATTTGCGGATGCGCTTTGATCTGGACCTGAAAATTTTTTATTTAATGTAAAGTGTTTTTCTATGATATTAGCTCCGAGACTAACAGCAGCGATAGAAGCAAAGTTGCCAAGACTATGATCGGAATAGCCTACATCGCATTTAAAGCTTTTAAGTAGTGTTGAAATAGCATTTAAGTTTAAAGTTTCTTTAGGCGCTGGGTATAGTGAGGTGCAATGCAATAAGCTTATATTTACTGTTTTATTATGTTTTTTTATAATTTTAAATGCTTCTTTTACTTCCATCATATTACTCATTCCAGTAGAAAGTATTATTGGTAAGTTACATTTTGATGCTTCAATTAAATATGGATAGTTTGTTATTTCTCCAGAAGGAATTTTGATTTTTTTCATACCTAAAGATATTAAATATTTAAGTAATTCAATATCAAATGCTGTACATAAGAATTCAATATTTTGTTTTTGACATTCTTTGTAAAGACTTGCTAAGTCACTTTTTGATAGAGTTAAGTCTTTTAAAACATTTTTTTGTAAGTTTTCACTGGTTTCTTTTATTTGATAATTTGCACTTTTAGCAGAATTAGAAACTAATTTTTTTATTTCAAATGCTTGAAATTTTATACAGTTGGCACCAGCCATTTTGGCAGCTTTAATCATACTTTTCGCAATACTTAATTTGCCGTTATGATTTACACCTGCCTCAGCTATAATAAAAGTATTGAATATTTTATTTTGCATCATTTTTCCTAATTTTTAAAATTTAGCTGGTTCTCTTCCAGGATATGTAGTTGCATATATTCTTTTTTTTATTTCAGTTTTACTCATATTTTTATTTAATTGGAGAAATTCTTGAAAATCTTTTCTGGTTTTTATAGCACCTGACCATTTGAAGCTATTATTTGGAGTTATTTTTTTCCCAATACTTATATCATTAAGAAATAATATATATAATTCTAAAATATAAAGATAGGCTCTTTGAGTTAATGAGTAAACGCTCTCATTCTTATTGATTTTAAATCTTTTTACATTAATTATTCCGCCAGAGTCAATTTTGTCATCCATAATATGAAAAGTTATGCCATAATTTTTTTCTTGTGAGTATATTGCATAGTTTGTACAACCTATTCCTCTTCTTTCAGGAGGTCCAGGATGGAAATTAACACTTATGATTTTTGCTTTTTTTATTAACTTATAGGGTATAAGGTGAGGAAATAGGTATGAAATTATTATATCTCCTCTCCAATCCATAATATTACTTGGGATTTTTTCATTAGGTGAAGATAGATGAATTTTGGTTTTATTAAATTTTTCTTTACAAAGTTCAGCACATAAATTTGTAAGTACATCATTTTTTTTACCCAAGAATAATATTTTATAGTTCAATTTTATTTCCTTAAAATTTTTAAAAAGAGTTTACAAACACGAGTGTTCATGATACGAACATTAGTGTTCATATTAAGAACAACTTTGATATTAGTAATTACTATAAAGGTGTCAAGTCTTGAGTAAAAGTAGTGAAAATTTGATTAATCCTGGAAAGAATGAAGAATTAATTAGAGAAGTGTTAGAAGTAGTTGAAAAAGATGATAACTTAACTCAAAGAACACTTTCTAATAAACTTGGTATAGCATTAGGTTTAGCTAATACTTATTTGAAAAGATGCGTAGAAAAAGGCTTAATTAAGATACAGCATGCTCCGCGTAATCGGTATTTATATTATTTGACTCCTAAAGGTTTTTCTGAAAAGGCGAGATTGACAGGAGAATATTTAAAATATTCTTTTGATTTTTATAGAAAAGCAAAAAAAGAATATTTAGATATTATTGATTATTGTCATAGAAGTAAATTTAAAAAAGTTGTGTTATCTGATTTATCAGAGTTAGCAGAGGTATCAATATTAGCTTCTTATGATACATCTGTTGAAATAGTTGGTATTTTAAGCAACAAAAAAGATAAGTTTTTTGGTGTGCCAGTTAATAAAAATATTAAAGTCTTTGGAAAATGGGATGTAGTTATTTTGACCACTATGAATGATATAGATAATAGGTATTTAGAATTAATAAAAAATATAAGTGAAGATAAAATTATAATTCCTAAAATGCTAGGCACAAGACGGAGTATTAATATAAATGATTAATTGGTATGCTATAAATACAAAGTCAAATTTAGAAAATTATGTAATAGAACAACTAAATAAAGATGGTTATATTACCTATATTCCAAAATTTATCGCTACTGTAAGCCATGCTCGAAAAGTTAAAAAAGTTATGAAACCACTCTTTCCAGGTTATTTTTTTGTTCTTATAGAAGAAAACTCCCACGATTTTAGAAAAATTAATTTTACACATGGAGTAATATCTATTTTAAGCGCTGGTCTAGAGCCTATTAAAATAAAACAATCAATAATAGATAACCTGAAGAAGTTAGAAAATGAAAAGGGTAACATTAGGATTAACAAAGCTTTTAATTATTTTGAAGGTATGAAAATAAAATTAACTGACGGAATTTTTAGAGGCAAAATAGGATCTTTTGCAGGGATTAAGAATACTGAAACTATATTAGTTTTACTAGATGTATTAGGTAGATCTATAAAAGTTCCTGTATTAGAAAGTACTACTACTCCAGTTAATTAACTGGAGCTAGTTTGTAGCTTAATATCTAAATAAATAGGGTTTCACCCTAATGGCGGAAGCGTGTTTAAAGAGCAAATAAAATTTATATTTATATTTCTTAATAATAAGTTAATAACTTGTGATACAATACTTCCATTTGTAGTGGACTTAAAAAAACATAACCCAGGATTAAAAATTAAATTTATTACATTTGATCTAGCTACTTTAGATATAATTAATAAAAATACTAATTTAATAAATATTATTAATGAATATGGAACCATAAACGTATTAGGTTGGTTAAAAAATGATTATATTAGTATAGTTCGAATATTTTTTAAGGTAACTCATATTTTAAAAATTATATTATTCTCTCTTTTATTTAACTGTAAGAATATTCATTTCAAAGGCTTAGAACGTTTTCCTTTTAATTTAATTTATTTGTTTAATAAAAAGAAAACGTTTCTATTTGAAAGTAATTGTTGGGGATATTCTTTAGATGTAGTGAATACAGATAAGATGTTTTATGTGAATAGAATAGCAGGTGAAGAAATAGAATTAAAATCTTATAATTATTTAGTAGCTTTTAGTGAAGATTGGCCACAGCTTAAATTTTATAATAAAAATAATAAAAATAAAAAAAATAAATATTTAATATCATCAACTAGAATATCTGAAAATTGGCTTAATATTTGTAAAAAACAAGCAAATATTCTTTCTCATAATAAACCAGAATGGATGTCAGAAAAATTTAAAAATAATAAGAAAATTATATATGTATTAGGATATCTAGGTAAGTTTAATACTATACACAAAGATTCTACAGGAGAAAGTTTGCTTTATGACACTTTAGTTTTAATTTTAAAAAATACTAATCATATTATTTTATTGAAACCTCATGCGATCACCGATATTTCTTTATTGACTTCAATTATTAATAAGATAAACACTAATAGGATATTTATAACTTATAACCATATGGCAGTAATTTCACATTATTGTAATTATGCTCTAGCAAATTATTTTAGTTACGCTCTTACAGATGCGTGGGTCAATGGTTTGAAAACTATAGAATATACAATATACGATGAAGAAGTATTAAGTTATACTGGAGGTAAATCTATTGAACCTAAATATATCGATAATTTTATAAACGACAAGCCAGAAGAATTATTAAAAGAACTTAATGAGGAATATATAAAGTTTAAGAGAAATCATTCTTTAGAATTTAGTAAAAATTCTAAAGAACTAATAAAAGTTCTTGTAGCCTAAAATTAATATGTGGAAAGTATTTTTTTAAATTAAATTCTAATAAATCATGAAAAAAATTATTAAAACTGAATTAATAAATATCTGTATACAGGGATTAGGATATGTTGGTGCTGCGACTATAGCTGCAGTTGCCAGAGCTAAAGATAATAAAGGCAATCCTATATATAATGTTATAGGTCTAGATATTAATAATAAGTCTGGTAGACAAAGAATAGATTCAATAAATAGAGGCCATTTCCCTTTTCAAGCCCAAGATCAAGAATTATTGAAATCTATAAAAAATGCACATAAAGAAAAAAGGCTTATAGCTAGTTACGATGTGAGATATATAAAAAAAGCAGATATAATAGTTATAAATATCCCTCTAGATGTTAATTGGAAGAATAAATTACCTTATGTAAAATTTGATAATTTTGATAAAGCTATAGTTGATATTGGTAATAATATGAAAGCTGATGCTTTAATTATAGTAGAGACTACTGTTCCTCCAGGAACTTGTGAAAAAAGAATATTGCCAATTCTATTAAATTGTTTTGATAAAAGAAAAATTTCTTCAAAAAAAATAAATTTATCACATTCTTATGAAAGAGTGATGCCTGGGCCAGATTATCTAGATTCAATAATAAATAATTGGAGGGTTTACTCGGGCTATACTAATAAATCTGCCAATTTATGTAAAAAATTTTTAAGTACTATAATAAATATAAATAAATATCCATTAACTAAGCTTTCATCTTTAACTTCTTCAGAAATGGCAAAAATAATGGAAAATAGTTATAGGGCTGTGAATATTGCTTTTATAGAAGAGTGGGCTAGATTTTCAGAAAAAATAGGTATAAATAGTTTCGAAATCATAAATTCAATAAGAAAAAGGCCAACGCATAATAATATTAGGCAACCAGGGTTTGGGGTAGGTGGATATTGTCTTACAAAGGATCCATATTTTGCATCTTTATCAGCTAGACAACTTTTTAATATTAAAAATCTAAAATTTCCTTTTAGTGAATTAGGAGTCAGTACAAATGATAAAATGCCTATAGAAAATATTAAAATTTTAAAAAAAGTAATTAAAACATTTAAAAATAAAAATATACTATTATTAGGTGCTACTTACAGGTCAGAAGTAGATGATTTAAGAAACTCACCTTCAGAAACATTTGTTTCAGAGATATTAAAATTAGGTGCTAAAGTGGATATTCATGACCCATATGTAAAAAAATGGGATGTATTTAAAATGAAAATTTTAAATTCTATGCCAGAAATTAATAAATACGATGCAGTTGTTTTGGCTGTAAGTCATAAGTTTTACACAAATTTTAAATTCATTGAATGGATAGGTAACAAAGGCATAATATTTATGGATGCTAATAATATCTTGGCAGAAAAAGTTTATAATAAAATTAAAAAAAATGGAAATAAAGTAATAGTTACTGGTAGGGGTGATTTATAAATGAAGATATTAATTACTGGTGGAGCAGGTTTTATTGGATTGCATCTTGCAAATTTTTTATTAAAAAATCATCATAAAGTTGATTTATTAGATAATTTTTCCAGAGGGAAATTAGATGATGAATTAACTTTATTGTCTGAAAATAATCAAATAAGTATAATTAATGCTGATTTAAAGCAAAATAATATACTAAATCAATTAGATACCGATTATGATTTAATTTTTCACTTTGCTGCAATTTTAGGAGTTCAAAATGTTTTGGACCAGCCCTATAAAGTTTTAGATTCTAATATGCTTTTAACTTCCAATGCAATTAGAATTGCAAAAAATCAGAAATCATTAAATTGTTTTATATTTTCATCAACTAGCGAAGTTTATGCAGGGTCTTTAGAGAATAATTTATTAGAGATACCTACTCCAGAAGACTCTTTAATAGTATTGCCTGATAATCAAAAGCCAAGAACATCATATATGTTGTCAAAGATATATGGAGAGGCCATGTGTATACATTCTTCAATTCCGTATCTAATTGTGAGGCCACACAATATATATGGTCCTAGAATGGGGATGTCACATGTTATTCCTCAATTAATTGAAAAAGCTTACAAAGAAATAAATAACGGAAAGTTAAATGTTTATTCACTAGAACATACCAGAACATTTTGTTATGTAGCTGATGCCGTAGAACAAATGTATGCATTAATTATGAATACAAAATCAAGAAATCAAGTATATAATATTGGTTGCCAATTTCCAGAAATAACTATTGAAGAATTATCAAATAAGATAGTTAAATTAATAGGAAAAAAATTAACTTTAAATTCTCTTGGAACATCTGAAGGGTCACCATCTAGGAGGTGTCCTGATATGAGTTATACTAATGCTATGACAAATTTTAAAAACAAGGTTTCTATAGATGAGGGTTTAGGATTTACATATAAGTGGTATAAAAAAAATTATTTAAAAAATAGATGAAAAAAAATAATAAAATTATATGTGTTATTCAAGCTAGAATGGGATCTACTAGATTGCCAGGCAAGTCCTTAAAGAAAATAATAGGTAAGCCTATGCTTGAGTTAATTATACATAATATAATAGAATCAAAATATGTTTCTAAATATATAGTTGCCACCTCTAGTTCTGTTAAAGATGATGAAATATATGATCTATGTAATAAATTAAAAATAGATTGTTATAGAGGAAGTGAGCTAGACGTTTTGTCAAGATTTGAAATGATTTCACAAAAATATAATGCTGATTTAATTATTCGTCTCACTGGAGATAATCCTTTTGTAGAGAAATGCTTAATTGATGATATTTTAGATAATTATTTTAAAAATTTTGATGGATATGATTATGTCAATAATATAGATAATTCTGGTTATGCTTATGGGCTTAATGTAGAAATATTTAGAAGGGTGGCTCTTGATAAATTAAAAAATAATATTAACATTGACAATTTAGATCGTGAACATGTAACTAGATATTTTCGTAATAATAAGGATAAATTTAAAACTGGCGTAATAAAGACAAAAAAGAAATTTAAATACACATATGTTACAGTAGATACTAAAAAAGATTTTCATAATGCAAAGAAAATTATGAAAGAAATCATAAATCGTAAGATAAATTATACTTATACTGATTTAATAAAGGAAGAGTCTTAATATGCAAATAGAAAAAACAAGCAAAATAATTAAGATAAATTTATGAAAAATAATTCAATAAAAACATAATATAATTTATAAACAAAGGGCTTTTATAAGATAGAAGAACTTCAAATTGTTTTAGATATGAAAAAATTCAGTAAAAAAAAATTAAAACCATTGACTGAAAATTCCATAAGGCCAAAGAACCTTATGGATGGTCAGAAAAAAGCTATGAATGCAGATATAGAATGGCTAAAGAATAGGTCCATAGATTTTATAGATATTGATTGTCCTGCTTGTGGAAGTAGTAATAGTAAGCTTTTATATAAAAAATATTATTTACGTCACTTACTTTGTAAAAATTGCTTAACGCAGTATGTTAGTCCTAGACCTACAAAAGCTTTATTAGCAGATTTTTATAAAAATTCCTTAAATTATGCTTATTGGGCAAAGTATATTTTTTCTGCTAGTGCAGACGTTAGAAAAGAAAAAATTTTTAAACCTAGGGCTCAATCTCTAATTAATTGCCTCAAAAAGAAAAAAATAAAAGGTAAATTATTAGAAATAGGAGCAGCTTATGGATATTTTTGTGAAGAAATAAAAAAATTTAAATATTTTGATAAAGTTATTGGAATAGAACCTACGCCTGATTTAGCAAAAATATTAAGAAGTAAAAATATAGATGTAATAGAGAGTTCTTATGAAGAAGCCAAACTTATTTTTAAATTTGATGCTATAGTAAATTTTGAAGTTATAGAGCATTTATTTAATCCAAAGGAATTTTTACAATGGTGTTTTAATAATTTAAATCCAGGTGGATGTCTTTATTTGACTTGCCCTAATATAGGAGGATTCGAAACGACAGTTCTCGGAAAAGAGTCTGATACAGTAGATCATGAACATTTGAATCTATTTAATACAACATCTATTAAAGAGCTAGTTGAGAATGTAGGTTTTGAAAAAGTAGTTGTAACAACACCAGGAGTACTAGATTTTGATATAGTAAAGCAATCGTATTTATCTAAAAAAATAAATAAAAATAGATTAGGGTCTTTCTTACTTAGCTTAATAGAATCTAAAAGTTCAGATGTAGAGAAAAAATTTCAACAGTATTTAATTAAATCTAATAACTCTACTCATATGATGTTACTAGCTTATAAACCATTGCAATGAGAGATAAATTTTATTTAATATTTAACGTAAAAAGTTCAAATATATTTGATATATTATGATAGGAATTATTAATTTAGAGACTTCAAACTTGTCATCCGTTATTAATGCAATGAACTTTATTAGTTCAAGGTTTTTGATTATTAAAACTAGGGAAGATTTAAAAGTAGTTGATAAAATAATTCTACCTGGAGTTGGAACTTTTGGTGATGGTATTAAAAGTCTTCATAATCAGAACTTATATGGTCAAATAGTAGAAGAAGTGAAAAAAAATAAAAAGCCAATATTAGGTATATGTCTAGGATTACAAATGTTTTTTGAGGAAAGTGAAGAAAGCAAGAATATAAAAGGTTTAGGATTAATTGATGGTAGTGTAAAAAAGCTATCGCACTCAGATTTATACTCGATACCTAGGATTGGCTGGGCAAGTAGCAAAGTGCGAAATAATTTTTTGGGTCTTGAAAAGAATCAATCGGTAGATTTTTATTACATCCACAGCTATTTAGTTGAACCAATTGACCCGAATATAATTTATGTTACTACCGAAGAAGATATACCTTCATGTATTAAATCAGAAAATATTTATGGGTGTCAGTTTCACCCTGAAAAAAGTCATAATATAGGTATTAATATTCTTAAACAATTTAGTATTTTATAGGATAAGTATGAGAAAAAGAGTTATTCCATGTATATTCTTGAAAAATGGTATGATTATTAGAAGTCAAGAATTTAAAATTCATAAAGTAATTGGAAATCCCATTAATCAAGTTAAAAGATATAGTGATTGGGCCGTTGATGAAATTATATATATAGATATAAGCAAATCTGGAGAATATCACAATAAAAGATCAGACCACAAAATACAAATTGAAGATAATAAAATTAAATTATTACAAGAGGTGTCTAAAAATGTATTCGTTCCACTTGGTTTTGGTGGCGGTATTAGAAGCATTAATGAGATAAGAGACTATCTTCAAAACGGCGCAGATAAGGTAGTTTTGAACTCTGTTCTCTATAAGAATATAGAAATTCTTAAAGAAGCGGTAGATATCTTCGGTTCTCAAGCATTGGTTGGAATGGTAGATTATAAGGATGGATATGTTTATTTTGAAAATGGTAAATTAAAATCAGACTACCTAGTAAACGATTGGTGCAAAAGATTAATAGATTTTGGTATAGGGGAAATAATATTAAGTGACATAAGTAGGGATGGTACAGGAGAGGGCTATGATATTGAGACTATAAGTCGAATTGTTAACTCTTCAAATGTTCCTATTATTGGTTTAGGCGGAGCAGGAGATTATTTTGATTTAGTTGAATGCTTTAAAAATGCAAATCCTTCAGGTGTTGGTATAGGAAATTTATTGCATTTTAAAGAGCATAGTTATTACCATGCTAAACAATTATTATTAAAATCAAAAATTGATGTAAGAAAAGAATGGGGAGTTTTTTGAGAAGAAAATTAACTGATTTATATGACATTATATTACTACTATTTCAAAATATAGGAGAGTTTAAATGTTATTAGGAAAAGTAACTTATTGTAAAAAATGTGTTTTGCCATCATCATCTGCAGTTCCAATTGAAATAGATGAATATGGAATTTGTAGTGCCTGTCGTACTAGTGAACAAGTACATGATATTGATTGGGATAAAAGAATGTTGCAATTGAAAAAGCTACTTGAACAATATAAAAGCGACGATGGATCTAATTATGATTGTATTATTCCTGTAAGCGGCGGAAAAGATAGCTATTTCCAAATACACTTAATAAAAAATGTTCTTGGATATAACCCGTTACTTGTTACATATAATGGTAATAATTGGACAAAAGAAGGCTATGAAAACTTACATAATATGAGGAATGCCTTTAGTTGTGATCATCATTTTATAACGCCTAGCATAGACCTTATAAAACGTCTTAATAGATTATGTTTTAAAAAAATGGGTGATATGAATTGGCACGCTCACTCGGGTATTTTTACTGTTCCATTTATTGTTGCAGTAAAATACAATATCCCACTTCTTTTTTATGGCGAGCATGGCTTTATGGATCTTGGCGGGATGCATTCATATGATGATTATGTTGAGTTCACTCAACGTTACAGATTAGAGCATTTACAAAGAGGTTATGATTGGCATGATATGATTGGAGATAAAGATGAACCAATTGAGAAGCGGGAAATGTTGAATTATATATTTCCAAAAGATGAAGATATACGTCGTGTTGGTGTTCGTGGAATTTTTATTTCAAATTATGTAAAATGGTCTGGCAATGATAATGCTAAAATTGCAAAAAAATATGGATGGAAAGAATCAGAACAAAACTTTGAGAGAACATATAGAAAAGTCTCTAATTTAGATGATATGCATGAAAATGGTATTCATGATTATCTTAAGTATATAAAATTTGGGTATGGACGAGCAACAGACCACGTATGTAAAGATATAAGAGAAGGAAAAATGACAAGAGAAGAAGGTATAAATATAATCAGGAAAATGGATCATATTAAATCTAAAGATTTATATAGATGGTTAAAATATATTGATATGACAGAAGAAGAATTTGATAGGATAGCAGATACTTTTAGAGATCCAACTGTTTGGGACAAAGATGAAAAAGGTAACTGGGTAAAAGATAATATTTGGGAACAGAATTGATATAAATATATATATTAAATTACTCCTAAAATATTACTGATATCTATATATAAGTTGTAATTGAATAAAAATAATTTAATTATTTATTAAATATAGAAAGGTAAATGGTTTAATAATGAAGGATATTAAAATTAAAAATCGGTATGTAGGTAAAAGTCAACCTGCACTTATAATTGCAGAAGTAGGCGTAAATCATAACGGCAGTATAGAAAGGGGTTTTGAGTTAATAGATAAAGCCGCTGAGTCTGGCGTAGATGTTATAAAATTTCAAACATATAAAGCATCGCAAATCACTACAAAGAAAGCGGAAAGATATTGGTCTGATTCACTTAATACAGATAAAAATGGAAGTCAGTATGATACTTTTTCAAAACTTGATAGTATGGATATTGAAGGCTTTAAAGCTTTTAAAAAAAGATGTGAAGAAAAAAATGTAATATTTACATCAACACCATTTAATATTCCTGATGTAGAACTTTTAGAAGAAGTAGGTATTGATTGTTATAAAATCTCATCATCGGATATAACTTACCATGGTTTACTTGATTTTATAGCAAAAAAAAGAAAACCTATTATTTTATCGACAGGATGTTCTTCACTCGCTGAAATAGATACTGCAATATCAATTATAAAAAATGCTGGAAATGAAAGTATAATATTGCAACATTGTATTCTTCAATATCCTTGTGATGATGAAAATGCAAATCTTATTAAAATGAAAAGAATACAATCATCATTTCCTGAAATACTTGTTGGATACTCTGATCACACAATAGGGATAACTATTCCTACAATGTCTGTTGCAATGGGAGCTGTAACCGTTGAAAAACATTTTACTATAGATAATTCCTTGCCTGATAGCCCCGACCATAAATTGTCAGCAACTCCAGAAATTATGAAAAAAATGGTAGAAGAGATAAGAAGAGTTGAGGTAGCAAGAGGTTATTTTGAAAATGGCTATTATCCCTGTGAAGAAAAAGCTTATATGCATGCAAGAAAATCTTTAGTTAGTCAATGTTTTATAAAAAAAGGTACAATAATAACCAAAAAAATGTTAACTGCGAAAAGACCTGGCACAGGCGTATATCCTGAAAATATAAATTTTGTATTAGGTAAAAAAGCCCTTATTGATATTGCAGAAGACTCTACTATTACTATGGACATGTTTTGAATTGTATCTCATTAGGGTAGATATATCCCAAAAAATAGGGACGGGACATTTTAGAAGAATGTGTCATTTAACTGAAAAAATAAATAGGAATAATATTTTTTTTTTAGTCAACACAGATGATTCAGATAATACGATTTTTAAAAATAGAAATATAATATTCACTAACAATAAAAATGAACAAAGTAATTTTGAATCTTTAATAGAAAGCAAGAAGATAAAGTATATAGTTTTAGATATGTTACATTATAAAGATAAATATATTGCAAACTTAAAAAATAAATTTAATAAAACTATTATTTCTTTTCATGAATATGAAGATTACTCTTCTTATTCAGATTTGAGTTTTAATTGTAATATGTTTGATTGGAAAAACTACAAACACATTAAAAATCTACACCAAGGAGAAAAATACATAATTTTTAATGATAAAATTGAAGCTTTTAAAAATCAAAAAAAGAAAGACTATATTTTTGTTAATTTTGGAGGCTCTGACCCTTCAAATTTTACATTAAAATTTATAAAACTAATTATTAAAAATCTACCCGATCAAAAATTTATAATTCATTTAAGTAGTTTTTATTTTTTTAATTTAAGTAAAGATAAATTACCTAAAAATATTAAAATAAATACCGATGGAGATTTAATATTTAAATTATTATCAAATTCAAAATTAGCTATTCTTGCTGCGGGAAATATGATGTATGAATCTATTTACTTAAAAACCCCAACTTTTGTGTTAGCACATAATAAACATCAAGAAAATTTTGCCCGTTATATGGAAAAAAAGAAGTTAATCCAGTTCTTTGGAACAGGAAAAAATATGAATTTTAAAAAATTGCTTCTTTCTATTAAATATTTCAAAGATCAAATCTTAGATGAGAATAATTTATTTATTGATAATAATGGTAAGAAAAGAATTCTAAATGTTATACGTAGAATATAAAAATGAGTAAAAAAAGAATATTACTAACTGGCTCTTCAGGGTTTATTGGTAAAAATATATTATTTTTTCTTGGTAAATCTTTTGACATTGTGGAAGTTAGTAGAAGTTCAAATTATGATATAGATAATTTAAATTCATTATTAAAGGTTGATAATATTGATATAGTAATTCATGCTGCTGCCGAAACTTTTATACCTCAATCTTTTGAAGATCCTTATCGTTTTTATAAATTCAATGTAAATGGGAGTTTGAATGTTGCTGAGTTTTGCAGAATTAAAAAGATAGGTAAATTAATTTATTTAAATACTTTTCCATATGGGACACCTAAATATAATCCAATTGATGAAAACCATACTATTTCACCTCATTCTCCTTATACAAAAAGTAAAATGATTGCAGAAAAACTTCTTTTTCAATATTTAGAAAAAGAAGTTAATATAACTTCTTTGAGAATTTTTAATCCTTATGGATATTTTCAAAAAGAAGATTTTCTTATTCCAACTATAGTAAAACAAGCTTTATTAGGTGATACAATTAAAGTAAGAGATATTAGACCCAAAAGAGATTATATATATATAGAAGATCTGATTTCACTATTAAAAAATATTCTTAATGTTTCTGATTCTGAAGGCATTTACAACGTTGGTTACGGGAAAAGTTATAGTATTTATGAAATTATTTCTGTCATAGAAGTAATTTTAAATAAAAAACTTCATATCAACACCATTGAAAAACATAGAGATAATGAAGTTTTAGATTGTTATGCCAATATAAAAAAAGTTACATCTAAATTTAATTGGTCTCCTACTATTAATTTGCTTGACGGAGTTAAAAAATATGTAAGTTGGGTAAAAAATAATTGAAGTGTATAATAAGTTTAATTTAAAAAATATAAAATAGGTATTAATCTTTTAAATATAGATAAATTACTTTTTCATTAAATGGAAAACTATAAATATGTATAAAAATTTACCATCAAATATTACTTATATAGATTATTTAGAATTAGAAAAATATATATCTTCTTCTAAAATGACTATTTATGAAGCTTTAAATAAATTAAATAATACCCCTGAGTTATTTCAAATTATTGTAGATGAAAATAACTGTGTTGTGGGTACTTTATCAGATGGTGATATTAGAAGGGGATTGTTAAGTGGGTATAAGTTAGATGAAAGTGTTAAAAAATATATGAAATCTAACCCTATATCAGGGAAAATTAAAAATGAAGCAGAGAATATAGAAAAAATAAATCAAGTAGAGGGTTATGCTATATTTTTACCTATAATAAATGAGGATCTTAAATTACAAGGAGTTCTTATTAAAAATATTACTACAAGTATAAGTAATGCTTTAATAATTGCAGGTGGAATGGGGACACGATTAGGTTCTTTAACTAAAGATAAACCGAAGCCAATGCTGCATATTGATGGACGTCCAATGCTTGAACATTGTATTAATAAATTAGAAGAAGCAGATATTAAAACAATATTTGTATCCGTAAATCACATGAGTGAACAAATTATTGATTTTATTAAAAGTAAAAAATTTAAGTCTAAAATAATTC
>CEUL01147495.1_pt1 | contig 20272 bp, 15 predicted proteins | sample 427021 | NCBI WGS metagenome assembly CEUL01 (sample SAMEA2622800, study PRJEB7988) | marine metagenome | isolation source: saline water (ENVO:00002010), including | reverse complement strand
TCTATATTGAGCGCGATGATTTTATGGAGGACGCTCCGAGGAAGTATTTCCGTCTTAGTCCGGGACGAGAAGTTCGACTAAGATCGGCATATTTCATTACCTGCACCGACGTGGTCAAGGACGAAGCTGGAGAAATCATAGAGATACGTTGTAGTTATGACCCGGAGACTAAGGGTGGTAACGCGCCAGACGGGCGCAAAGTGAAGGGGACACTGCATTGGGTATCAGCATCTAATGCATTGGATGCCGAGGTGAGGCTATACAACCCGCTTTTCAGCAATGAAAATCCTAGTATGACGGATGATTTTCTATCATTTCTACGCCACGATTCGCTCGAAAATCTTACGGGATGCAAGCTGGAGCACGTGCTGTCGCAGGCAGATGTCGGCGACGTCATTCAATTCGAGCGATTAGGATATTTCTGCGCTGACCCTGAGGGTAAGTCTACAGTGCCGGTTTTCAACCGGACCGTTGGTCTGCGCGACTCTTTTGCGAAAGAGATAGCTAAAGGGTAAATTTTTTCAACCGCGTAGCGCACTTAGCTGATTGCCGTAACCTGAAGGGTCGACAGTCACGTCAACTAAGGTTGGGCCTTCCGTTTGAAACGCCTCCGCTAGCGCGAACTCCAGTGGGTCTTGTGCCCCTACTTTCCAGGCATTACATCCCAAACCTCGTGCAGTCACCGCAAAATCTACTTGAGGATACCTGACGCCAATAGGTGGGCGCTGCTGGCGCTGCTGCTTGATATCGATCAACGATAACGCAGCATCATTAAAAACTACTACGTTGAGTTCAACGCCTAGCCGGGCGGCGGTCGATAATTCCGCAAGAGACATCATCATCCCGCCGTCGCCGATGATCGCGATCGTAGGGCAGTTTGGTTCATTGAGGCTACTAGCTAGTGCCGCTGGCAATGCAAAACCCATAGTCGAGAGCCCATTGGACTTCAGTACATCATGGGGTTGGTTAGCTGGCCAGCGCGTCATTGCAGAAAACATGTGAGCTCCAGCATCTACGGTGAGACGCGCACCCCGCGGCGCGGCGCTAATAATAGCGTCTACGATTTCGTCTGGGGATCGCCCATTGGCGATATTGTTGGTGACGCCGTGACGAATTCGGATTTTATGTCCAGAGATGTCCTCGCCGGCCCATTCGGATCCACTGGATTGTTTAGCAAGAAAGTCTGCGAGCTCCGATATTGAGCCGGCTAGCTCAGGGTCCGGGTTGAACGGCCAAGAGAGACGTGGCGTTTCAGACAAGACGATCACAGGGACGTTGTGGTACCAATTACCGGGTATCATTTCCACAGGATCGACGCCGCAGAAAATTATAAGATCCGCTTCCGTTAGAACCGTGTTATCAAGTTTCGCGCCTGTGTAGAGACCAATGTTCTTTGGATCTGTATCCGGGAGCACACCCTTAGCCTTATATGTAGTAAGAACGGGTCCATTAAGGGATCTTGCAAGCCGGTTTGCTGACGCTGCCCGATGGGCAGCCCGACACTGGAGGCCAATAATCATAACGGGTCTTTTCGCAGCGGCGATCCGCCTACGCGCTGTCTCGATCGTCTCGGGGTCAATCTCAGGCAAGTTTGAAAAGTCGTTGGGGGTGGCGGGGAGGCTTTCGGCGCCGGCATCCTGCGCTGAAAGATCTATATGTACCGGCCCCGGTGGCTCCTCGGTAGCGAGATCGAAAAGCCGCTCAAAAGATGTTGCACCATTGGAAGGCATCAATCTTTGCTGCGCCTTTGATATCGGCGCGAATAAGGATTGCTGGTCGAAGATTTGATGCGGAGGTGAGGTAGCACTTTCATTGTGCGCATCCGTAAAAATAATGACCGGTGCCCGTTCCAGAGACGCATACGCCACCCCGTTAACAACACTAGCTGCGCCTGGACCAATACCGGTCAGTACGATACCGGGTATACCAGTTAGCTCGCCGGTTACGGCGGCCATTATCCCCGCGGATGCCTCGGTACGGCAAAGAATGAATTCTATGCCGAGATCAGCGGCTGCAGCGATCAGGTCGAGGCTTGATCCGCCGCCGGGTATGCCGAACATGCGCTTGACGCCTCGCGCTTGCATCGTTTCCGCTATCCTGACAGCAAGGGTCTTGGGAGATTCTTTATCCGCGTCAATGTTCATTTCACGCCAAGTTTACGGACATTAAGGAATACGTCGTTTGCTATAGTTTGCAAGTCAGACATGAAGGACACTGGACACCCTATTTCGTCGCTAGAGATACGCAAGAGGCACGTTACATTGTCAACCCGAACATCCAATACGGAGCCCCAAAAACAAACCTTAGCAACTACTCTAAGGCCTAGAAAGACAGAATCAGGAAATGACCATCTCCAAAAAGCGAGATATTGTACCTAGGTAGGCAAAATGGGACAATAATTCTCATTTAAGGCTAGAGTTATACGCTCCAAACTGGGACCTTAACGTAGGGAAAATTGCCAATATTGGTACCCGAATGAAAAATGAAGGCGCGATCATGATCTGGACTACAGAAAAAATTGCTGGATTAGTGGAACCCGACCGAGCGCACCGGATGGCCTACACGAATCCTGAAATTTTCGATCTTGAAATGGAAAGAATTTTCGAGCGAACCTGGATTTATGTAGGACATGAAAGCCAAGTAAAAAATCCTGGGGACTATTATCTTGCTCAGGTGGGTCGCCAGCCGGTGATCATGATCCGCGGTCAGGACAACGAGGTAAATGTCTTGTATAATCGATGTCCTCATCGCGGAGCGCAGCTATGTACAGCGCGTAAGGGTAATACGGGTAACCATTTTTATTGCTCTTATCATGCTTGGACTTTTCACCTTGATGGAAAGCTCGAGAGTATGCCGGCGAGAAGGGAATACGACGGTACCAATCTCGATTTTGATAATCCTGAATTCCATATATCTCGGTTGCCGCGCGCAGCTAATTATCGTGGTTTTTGGTTTGCTAGCCTTTCGAATGAAGGTTTAGACTTAAAAACTCACCTTGGTGAATCCACTGCCGCCTTTGATCAATTGATTGATCGGGCGCCAGGTAAGGAGACGGAAGTTGTTGGAGACTGCTTCCGCATGGTTCAGCAGTCGAACTGGAAAATCTTCCTCGAGAATCAGCTCGACGCCTCTCATCCCGGCGTTACCCATGAGTCTACTGGTAAGGCCGCGCAGCGTATAGAGGCCAAAAAACGCGATGAAGGTGAAGAAGTCCCTCTTGAATTGACCTTCCTCTCAGATTTCGCCCGGCTCGGCCACGACGGTTGGACAAAGTTCGGCACAGTAGGGTACCGCAACGGTCACAGTAGTCTCGAGGGCTATATGGGACTGAGGCCTGATGACCCGGATACCAACGAATATGTCCGGCGAATGTATGAGGCGTACGGAGAGGAAAAGACAGAAGAGATTCTTGGTATAAATATACACCATATGTTGGTCTATCCGTGCAATTCCGTTCAACCACCGTTGCAGCAGCTTCGCACAATCCGTCCTCTGGCCCACGACAAGACGCTTACAGAAATATGGCATTTCCGACTGAAAGACGCGCCGGAAGCAATATATCGCCGCTCTCTGGCCTATTATTACCTCGTAAATTCGCCTTCAACGCTGGTTAACGCGGACGATCTGTTTAACTGGTGGAAGTGCCAACACGGCTTAGATTCAAATGCTAGCGAATGGGTCAGTTTTCACCGCAAGGCAGGCCAGGATGAAGAACGTGACGGAATAGCCTACTCAGCGCCAGAAAGCATGAGCGAACTCCCACTACGTCATATGATGTATGCTTGGCGCGACTATATGACCGCCGATACTGGAGCAAAGTAATGACCGAGGCTTGCGAGATTTTGGCTGCGGCAGATAATGCTGCCGTCGCAGATGTAAGTGTCGAAACGCATCGTGCTGTTGAGCGGTTCCTCTATTGTCAGGCGGATATTTTGGACGAAAAACGGACGGATGAATGGCTGGGACTATTTGCTGATAACGGTTACTACTGGATGCCCTCAGAGGAACATCAGATTGAGGGTGATGGCATGCCCAATATCTTCTGGGAAGATCATGATCTGATGCTGATGCGAATATCGCGGAATTCGCATCCGCGTGCCCATAGTCAGGCTCCACATAATCGCCTTAACCATGTAGTGTCGAATGTAGTGATCGAGAGCGAAAACGCCGATGGCGATATCATCGTGAGATCTCGTTTCCACTGCACGGAGTATTTCCGCTACCAAGTGCGCTCGTTCTCGGGGAAGTACCGGCATCTTCTGAAGAAAACATCAGATGGCTACCGCATCGCCTTGCAGCGGGTCGATCTTGTCAACCGCGAGGGACCTTACGACTATGTTTTGCAGTGGTGGCTTTAGGGTAACCTGACCGGCGACGGCCAAACCTATTTCAGTTCACGTTTTCATATTTATATAGGCCTTCAATCTCGTGCAGGTTTTCGGCGCGGGCGCGAAGTTCAATCACGTTGCGGTCCGGGTCACGGACGAACAGTGACACGTGACCGTCTTGTCCGAACATTACTGGTCCCTGGGTGATTCGAATATCGTTGTCTTTGAGTACTTGGATGGTATCTTCGATGGACGAAACGCGCAGTGCCAGATGGGTGATGCCAGCGTGTTTAGTCCTTGTATCCATCAGGATGTTACAACCATCGAGCTCATCTGCCGCGTTTACGACAAGATTGATTTCAACGCACTGTGAATTTCGAATGATAATGACTGGATCGAAATCAACGCAAGTCATAACCTCAAAACCAAGGAGTTCGTAGAAAGCGATCGCTCGCTCAGCGTTCTTTACCCGGATACCGGTATGATCGACGCATTCGACATTTATTTTGGAGGCCATCGTTCCAAATCCTCCGGGGTTTCTGCCAGAACGGGGTCAAAAGAAAATTAGGTTGGAATGTTGACAGGAGCAAGTGGAACTTCTCCGACTATAAGGTCGGCAGCGCGGTCCGCGAAGGCCATTGTCGGTGCGTTGATATTACCCCCTAGCATATCCGGGAAAATAGACGCATCGATTACCCGTAAATTCTCGGTTCCATGGACCCGCATTTCCGGGTCTACGACTGCCCATTCATCTGTATTGGCACCCATTTTGCATGTGCCGAGCGGATGATGGACTGTCCATGCCGTCCTTTTAATGAATTCATCAAAAGACTCGTCTGCTGGTTGGATTTCTGGCCCACGGAACTTATCCAGTGCCTTCTGACTGGCAATTTCCCTGACGATTTCGATGCCCTCGCGGAGCAGTTCCCGGTCTTCAGGTTCTGATAAAAATTTTTGATAGATAAGAGCATGATCGGCCGGGTTGCTGGACGCCAGTTTAAGTTCCCCCCGACTTTTCGGATGCAGTACGACGGGCCGGACCATGAAGGCATCTTTCGGTTTCGGTCTGTATCCGGGAAACCAAGGTTGCGATTCCGGCGGGATGAACCGCGCTAGCAATTGTAGATCGGGCTGGGGCAGGTCTTCTCTAGTCTTAATATATCCGGTTAACGGTCCAGGCATTTCAGTCGCGAATCCCTTACCAAGGAAATAAGCCTGTGCCATTGACAGAAGCAGGCGATCCCAACGTAGCCTACCTACGAACGGACCATCGCCGATACGTTCATACTCCACGCCGACAGATAGATGATCTTGGAGGTTTTGACCTACGCCTTTCAGGTCGACTGCGACACTGATTCCGTGTTCGTTTAAGTGATCTCCGTTCCCGATCCCGGAAAGCATTAGGAGTTGTGGGGAATTAATGACACCGCCGGAAATGATGACTTCTCGCTCTGAATAAACGGCGGTTAATGGGCCACCCTCGACGGCGGAATATTCGACGCCTGTAGCTTTGTTGCCTTCAAGCAATACTTTGTGAACAAGCTTTTTAGTTATTACGGTCAGGTTTGATCTTTTCATCGCGGGATAAAGGTACGCAACTGCTGAACTGCATCGTTTACCATTTCGGATGGTTGACTGAAGCGTACCTAGTCCCTCATTCTGCACACCGTTATAATCGGGCGTACGGGCATAACCGGCCTGTTCGCCTGCGTTCAGCCACGCTTCATGCAATGGATCAGGAAATTTATTTTCGATGGTGGACAGCGGACCACCTGTGCCTCGGAGGGGTAGGTCTCCTTTTTCCCAATCCTCGGCTTTGATGAAGTAAGGCAGTATGTCGGCGTAGGACCATCCAACACAGCCGTTCCGCGACCAGCGGTCATAGTCTTCGCGATGACAGCGAACATAGGCCATTGCGTTAATTGATGATGATCCGCCCAGAACCTTTCCGCGTGCGCATTCCACCTTGCGGTTGTCGAAGTTGGCTTCTTCTTCGGTGAAGTAGCCCCAGTCGTACAGACGTTCGAAAAGAATTTTTCCCCAGCCCAGCGGGACGCGGATGATCGGGTTGCGGTCACTTCCGCCGGCTTCGATCAGCAGGACCTGGGTATCGGGATTTTCAGTCAGCCGGTTGGCCAGCGTGCAGCCCGCTGATCCCGCGCCGATGATGATATAGTCGTATGTTTTCGCGTTGCTCATTTTTTATTCCTGCGAATTGATCTTGATAATATTGGATAGGATAGCACACGGTTTTCATGCCCCAATAGACCTCACGGCAAGATTAGTGAACCTCACTATCAAATAATCTAATCCAATGATTTGGTCCCGATTCGCTGTGACTCACATCTAGACCTACACAGGGCTATAATACCGTTGAGACTTTCTATGCGGAACAACCCAATGACCGAAACACCCATCGTGATCGTCGGAGGCGGGCCTGTCGGCTTAAATCTTGCCTTGGACTTGGCCTGGCGACAGGTGCCCTGCATGTTAGTTAATCAGGGGAAAACGACAGCAGATCATCCACAGGGTAACACCAATAATGCGCGAACAATGGAAATCTACCGACGGCTTGGTATCGCCGATAGAATTCGGGACGTGGGGCTGCCGATAGATCATTGCGGCGACGCGATTTTCGTCACGCGGATAAATGCTCATGAAATTGGACGTATCAAAATACCCAGCGTCCGAGATCGTCTGAAACCGGGGTCCATCGATCTGGAACTTGGCCCCGAGCCTCTGCAACGTGCCTCTCAGATGTTCGTAGAAAGGGTACTGAAAGAAGAGCTTGATACCAAGGCTACCGTGGATATGCGGTTTGGCTGGAAAATGATTTCGTTCGAACCTTCAGACGAGGCGGTTATTGTCGAAATCCAGAATATTGATACTGGCAAAATTGAGACCGTCTCCTGCGGATATCTGGTGGGTTGCGACGGCGGTCGCAGCACAGTCCGACGCAGCCTCGGTATTGAATACGTCGGTAAGTCAGGCGAAGAAGTCGATTTCATGATGGGCCAGATGCTGTCGGTCTATTTTCACGCTCCCGCACTTTACGACGTAATGAAGACCGATGCGCCATGGCAATTTCATTCAATGAATCCCCAAGGCCGAGCCTCAATTGTTGCGTTGGACGGGAAAGGACATTTTCTTACCTGGGCTAAGCTGGAACCGGGACAAGACGCCTATTCGATAGATCCTCGCCCCTATATCTGGCGCGTGGTCGGGGAAGAAATACCGGTAAATATACTTTCGTCTAAACCGTGGCAGGCAGGTTTGTCATTGGTTGCCAATGAATATCAGCGGGGTCGTGTGATCCTAGCAGGCGATTCTGTGCATCTGTTCACACCCACCGGCGGGTTCGGAATGAATACTGGCGTCGGCGATGCCGAAAATCTTGGCTGGAAGCTGGAAGCATGGAATAGCGGCTGGGCGGGTGATCGTCTGATCGGTACCTACGAGTGCGAGCGCCGCCCGGTAGCTATCCGCAACCTCGCTCAGTCCTATGCATTGGCGCAAGATAAGTCTGCACTTTCGGTTCCTCCCGCAATTGAGGACGAAACACCCGAAGGTGAGGCGTTAAGGGCAGATCTCGGTATTCGCACCGAAAAGACCCTGGCGGAAGAGTACTATTGTATGGGTATCCAACTCGGCGCGCGATATGACGGTTCCCCTTTAATATGTGCCGAGCATGGTGATGTTCCGGTAAGCGATCCCTTCACTTATATTCCAACTGCGTGGCCTGGGGGTCGCGCACCACATTGTTGGCTGGCAGACGGCACAGCGCTGTTCGACCATTTCGGCAAGGGGTTCACCCTACTTCGCCTCGGGAGTTCCATAGCTGATACATCGGCTCTAGAGCGGGTAGCTGAAGAAAAAGGCGTGCCGCTAAGCATTTTCTCGGTCGACAACCCACAGATCCGCGCCCTGTATGAAGCAGATCTGGCGCTTATACGGCCGGACCAATACGTGGCATGGCGCGGAGAGGCAGTGCCGGATAACCCGTCGGCTTTGATTGATTGTGTGAGGGGTGCCTGACCCTCGGCGCACCGTTTGTTACTCATTTCCCGATTTGATTATCTCAACCTTTTTCTTATACCCTTCCATCTCCGGACCAGCCCTGTATTCTAACAGTACTTTGGGTAACATCGAATTTAGATGAGGGACTATAGGCGATGCCCATAGAAGTAGATTGGTGCAAATACGACGTTGTTGTCGTAGGGTCCGGCGGCGCGGGCAGCCACGCGGCACAGGCCGCTGCGGCTAATGGTGCGCGTGTACTGGTGGTTTCTAAAGATCCTATCGGATGTTCGGATACCAAGATTTCCGAGGGTATCGCGACAGTTCGAGAATCTGGGTCAGACGATGATTCGGAGGAAACGCTGTCGGAGAATCTAAAAATAGCGGGTGGCGATCTGCCGGTTAATGCGATTACGAACGCATTCGCTGCTGATAGCAAGGGCGCATATGATACCTACAGAGTACAGGGATTGCGTCCAGACATTAATACTTCCCGCAATACGCCCAAACCCTTGCCGCTTCCAATGGGTGGCCATACTCGGCGGCGTTCCGTCGGTCACCGTAACAGCGGTATCGCATTCGGCCATGCAAACTGGAATGCCGTTGTCCAAGGGGACCGCATCGATTACATCGAAGATAGCTGGTTTCTTGATCTTGTGACGGATGACGGAGAAGGCGGCGCACCCAGATCTGTGGTCGGTGGAATCATTTATCACGCTGCACTTGGTAAGTTGATCGCCGTTAAAACATCTTCCGTAATAATTGCCTCAGGAGGTTTATCGACCCTTTATTTTCCAAAAACCGACACAATGCGCGGTAATACGGGTGATTCCTATGCAATAGCTGTGCGTGCTGGTGCCGATCTAGTTGATATGGAGCAGGTTCAGTTTCTACCGTTCTGCCTGGCGTCGCCTCCTTCTTTCGAGGGCCTTTTGGTCGGTGAGCCTGTGACGGCGAGTTATCTCGGAGTCCTGCGCGATAAATATGGCAAAGTCATTTTGGACAGTGTTTTTTTGCGGACTCGAGCGGAGTGCTCATCGGCGATTATGCGAGCGGTCGAAGATGGCCGCGGAAGCCCCAATGGCGGAGCTTATCTGGATATGACGGCGAATAAACGACCACCGCGATCGGGTCCCTATTTCATGCGATTTGTCGAATCCGCATTACCGTCGGCTTACAAGGTTGCGCGGCAGGCGATGAGTAAGGCAGCCGGCAACTGTGAAGTACCCTGGGAGGTACGCCCTAGTGCCCACTATATGATGGGAGGTATTCGTGCCAACGAACACGGTGCTTCGGTTTCCGGGGCGGGTGATGGATTTGCTGATAGTGGCGTCGCTGGGTTGTTTACGGCAGGCCAGGCAATGGGCGGTGTCTTCGGCGCTAATCGTTTAGGTTCCACTTCGTTGACCGAAGGAGCGGTGTTTGGCCGGCGAGCCGGAGAAGCTGCAGCAAACCGTGCGAGAAAAACCGCCTCGCTACAAAGCCAAAACGATGCGTTTTCTTCGCTAATTGAAAGTTTTCGAAAAAGGTTTGGACAAAAGGGGGGCTGTGCAGCTGCTACCCTCAAGCTCGAACTTCAGAGAGCAGCCTGGATTAATATAGGGCCAATTCGGACCGCTGATCGGATAAATGAAATGGAACGCGTTCTTTCCGATCTTGAGGTGAAACTCGAGGATGTAGCTATTCCGGAATACACGGAGTGGAACCAAGCCTTTATCGAGTTTGAAGAATTACGCAATTTGATCTTTTGTGCGCGGGGTATTTCTCTTGCAGCCCGGGAACGGGATGGCAGCTTGGGAGGACATGTGCGGTTGGATCGTAAACAGATTTCGTCTTTTTCTCACCCGTATTCCACAGTTGTGTCGAAAAATCCGGAGGGAAGTTGGCAGGTGCGACGCGTTGACCGGGATCGAACGCCACTGCGACAGATTATAGCTTTCAAGTACCACGATGCGAAACGCAAGGCTGGGGTCAAGTGGCTACGTATTCTTCCTGCCGGTATGCAGGACCGGGCGTTGGAAAAGAAATATCTTGCCGTTATGGGCGCCGACGGGGCGACAAAAGAAGTGATGCCCGGTGGTAGAGCCGCCGCCGTCGGAGAGGGAACGGAGGCATGAGGGTCGATATTGTAACCCGTCGCGATGGAGAGGAGGTCGTTGTCGAGTACGATTACGCTCCGCGCGAGGAAGACGAAAGACCCATGGTTCTGGATGTTCTGCTACAGGCGCAGGCTACAGAAATGCCTGACCTTGCCTTCAGGTACGGGTGCCGCGCCCGGAATTGCGGTGTCTGTACAGTCGATATCAATGATCGTCCGCGGATCGCCTGTCGCGCTCGTATCAAGGAAGGTGATCGGGTAAGCCCAATGGCGTCCCTTCCCGCATTGAGCGATCTAGTGGTACGCCGCGACGGGGTCGCGAGACAAATGCGCGGCCGCTTAGCGACGGTAAGGCAGGGTAACGATCTCAACGTTAATGCACCCACAGATTATCACGCCCTGACGGGTTGTATCGAATGTTATGCTTGCTTGCATGAATGCCCGATGCACGCGCGCAATTTTGGCGGCGGGCTACCTGCTAATCAATCTGTCGAGGAGCAGCCTGACCCAGGGGCGGGATATCCTTTCGGAAATCCCTTCACTTTGCTAAAGCTTCAGCGTATTCGTCTCGACCCCCTTACGTCGGAAGCTGGAAAAACTCGAGCCCTAGAAAACGCCATTGATCTGGGGCTTGACGCCTGCGTCGGCTGCAAGGGTTGCAAATGCGGCGTAGGTATCGACCTAATGGGTATAGTCGTAAGGCCGTTGCTGGAGACAGGCCGGGACCAAATATGTCGAAAAGACTAGGTCAGTAGTCTAATCACCATCGCCAGCGATTGCCCGACGATCTGTTATTTCATCAAAAATGATCGGCCTCCTAAGGCTATGACTATGAGTAATTAGGGCGTTCAGGTGATTTTAATTTTGAAATTCCACGATCGACCAGACTCGAAGTTGCGTCGGGAGGCGGTTGGCAGCGTTCGAGGGCTCTATTACTTAATTATCACTGGATTTCACGTTTTTTACTGCTATTGACCGATCGCGGCGTTTACAGCGGGCATAACCTTTTCAGCCATTAGTTCCATTGATCTTTTCCCTAACTTTTTGTCTTCCCAGTCCTTGCCCGCGTATAGAAGTGTACCGAAATCACCTGTTACTTCCCGAAAAGCGAGAATCTGGTCAACGACGCTATTCACATCGCCGGCTATGACTATATTGTCCAAAATGTAATCAAGACTTAGGTCCTTATCAGGGAAATTTCGTTTTGGCTTAAAAACGGCGTGTCGATTCCCCTTTTTGAGTTTGGTGTATAGTTGCTTGTAATAGAAGCGATAGGGGCTTCGCAGGTTGTTTCTGCCATAATCAAGCGCTGTATTATGGTCATCGTGTACGAAAATTGATCGTGCAACTCGCCAGTCTTGGGAATCGGCTTCGCGGCCCACGTCTTTGCAACCCTGCTGGTAGTTATTCCAATGGGTTTTTACCCATTTTTCGAGAAGGAAATTTGCAGAAATAGGCAGAAAACCTTTCTTACCCATTTTAATCACTCCTTTTGAAAAGGGTGCCACCACAGTACAGACGATCGGGGGATGCGGTTTTTGGTAGGGTTTGGCGATGGGACCTAACCCAATTTCCGGCATTATTGTATTCTGTGTCGAAATCGTCCAATGCTTGCCCCTGAGGTTGTAGGGTGGGTCGCCTTTCCAAATATTAAGAATGTGGGTGATCGACTCGGCAAACATCTCGTTACGGTCCATGCCCCGAATATCAAGCGCCTCCGCATCCGACTCTAGGGCACCCGGACTTATCCCGAAGATGAACCGGCCTTTGAGCATGTGATCCATCATGGCTGCCTGCGCCGCAACTAGCACGGGATGAGTATGCGAGAGATTCGTCGTACCTGTACCCAGCTTGATCTGTTTTGTGTCGGTGATCAGGCTAGCTAAGAATAGCATTGAATTAGTTATGCTTTCTGAAGCGTCGGTCAGGTGCTCGCCCACGTAAGCCTCGGAGTAGCCCATCCTATCTGCTAGAATGATGGCTTCTCGGTCTTCTTGTAGACATTCCGTATAATTTCGGTCCAGTCGATGTACCGGCATGGTAAAGAACCCGATTTTCACGATGCTACTCCTGGATGCGCGCGAGGTTTTCTATCCAACAGAATTTATAATTAATCACGCTGAACATAGTTCTTTTCTGAGGCCACCAGGCGGTCAACAAAACTAGTGTACGCAGCCATATCAAATTTTCGATTCAGACCTCTAGCATTCATGTAGCGAATCTTTCCGAACACTGGTCGTTCTGTCCAGGCACGGTCATGCAGGCCATAGCACCATGCAACGTTGGCATATGAATTGGGGTCGCGCCCGTCTAAAAAATATTTGTTATTCAAATTAAGAGTTGTTTCAAAAGCTTGTTGCGGCGTCGGTGACCATTCAAGGATTTTCTTGGCCCAATACATGCGCATGTAATTTTGCATGAAACCTGTATGAATCATCTCGCGCATAGCATCATTCCAGTGCGGATCATGCGTTTCGCAGGCTTCGAGTTCGACAATGGAATATAAATATTCCCGTTTGTCGCCAGCGTGTTCCTCTAACGTTTTTCTCGCCCAGACCGGCAGGGAACCATATATTCCGAAATTTGGTTGGAACGTGACGTAATTAATGGCGAGTTCGCGTCGTATGATGAGTTCCTCTATGAACGAATCTCGGTCGCCGGGTGTCCCTATTTCAGTGCCGCGTACCGCAAGCCCAAGTTGCACCGGCGAGATGTGCCCGAAATGTAGGTACGGGCTAAGAAACGAAGTCTGCGCTGCCGAGGGCTCATTGCGCCCTTCAGCATAGTCTTCGAGAATATTATTCAAAAAATGATTAAGTCTTTTATGAGCTTCGTTCTCCCCCCCTTTAAACCGCTTCACGGGGGCGACTGACCAATCTATATCAAGAGCTGATAGCGTAGCATCAGGATTGAAAATATCGAAATCACTTCCCAAAGATATATTATCTGCCGAAATTTTCGGTTGAGTTTCCTCCAGCGGCAAAAGATATTGGTCTAAAACACGGTGGATTTTCGGCCGAATAGTTCTCGCGGCGTATTCCGATTTGTCTGAAGTTACGTCGACAGGCACGACGACTTCCGTTTCAACCTGAATTACAGAGCAGCCGGCTTCCTGCGCAAGTCTATTCCGCCAACCTATCTGCAGTGGTAAATAGCTACGATCACAGAAAACGACGGTAGCATCTTGGGAAATATCCAATGCGACATCAACCGGCTGTCCGTGCCGGACAATGAAAACAACGCCGCGAGCGGCGAGGTTTTTTGCCACATCCGCGAGGCCGTCCAGCATGAAGGCATAATGTCGAGCGTTAGATTCCGGATAACAATCTGTAAGGGCGAAACAAACAAGTATAGGCAACCCATTTTCGTTAGCAGTCTGAATTGCTAACTCTAACGCGGGGTTTCCCCTACTCCGTTGTGCCTCCTGCATCCAGTACAAAACAAATGACCCAGCAGCACGGGATCGAAGGGTGTTCAACTTTTTTATTCGAGTACTTTGAACCACCACCCACCTCGTAAAGATTATGTATGTGTCTGAGCATCGGATCACAGATTTCTATTGAAGGCAAAATATCACTCTGAGGCCCGGGTGATTATCTTCGAGATATACAGATCCTTCGTGCAAATGTGCGACCGCTTCGACCAAGCTGAGACCGAGACCAGTGCCTGGCGTCGATCTTGCCGTTTCCAATCGATAGAATCGGTTAAAAACATCTTTGTGCGCGTTATATGGGATCCCGGGCCCGGTATCCGATACCGATATTGTTCTGTCCGCTGCATGGACCGTAATCGCGCTCTCTGGTGATGAGTACTTAATCGCGTTATCGGCGAGATTCGCGATAGCTTGGAACAGTAGATCGCGATCCCCAAACACCTCAGCGGCGGCATCGCAACGCATGTTAAATATTTGGCTTTTTTCTGCCGCAACTGGTTCGTAGAGGTCGGCGACATCGGTTACCAGTTCCTTCAGATCGACCTTCGCGAAGTTTTCGCGCCGGCCCCCGGCTTCAATTTGGGATATACGTAAAAGCGCGTTAAAAATGGACAGGAGGCTATCAGCCTCCTCAATAGCTTTCTCTATGCGGGCTGTCTGACTCGTATCATTCAAACCTGAATCTTTTATTCCTTCGAGGGTCTGGCGCAAGCGCGTTAGCGGGGTGCGAAGATCATGTGCGATGTTGTCTGAAACGTGCCGAAGACCTTCCATTAAAGACTGATTGCGATCAAGCATTTCGTTAAGCTGGGCTGAAAGGCGGTCAAACTCATCGTCAGTGCCACGTGTCGGTATGCGGCGATCCAGTGCGCCTTGAGAAATTTCCCGACTAGTCTGGTTTATGGACTCTATCCTGCGGGCAGTAGTGCGGCTCATCGCGATACCTCCGGCCAGTGCCAGTGCGATTGTGATAGCTATACCCCAAATGATGGTATTGATTACCAGATCACGGGTACGTACCAGCACGTGGACTTCGCGTCCGACCAGAAGGTTGAGGCCACCCTGTAAAACGAAAGAGCGTGCACGGGCGAGAGACAACTCCCCGTGCGAAGAATCTCTATCTTGGAGTTCGAATTCAATCCAGCCGCGGGAATCGGGAGTAGCTGTTGGCCAATTGCTGAGATTTCCGACCATCCTTCGTCTTAGCCGATCGGTCAGCAGGTATACCGTTCTTCCGCCTTGGTCTTTTCGGACACGTTCGGAAATAATTGCCGCGACGCCCGGAGTACCAAGTCGTTCATATTGTTCTGCTAGGCCCTTGATATCGGCGTTTATCGTTTCGTCAACCTGCTCCGAGAGCGTGCCAGCGATCGCCCAGTAAAGAAAACCCAGTAAAATTGCCGCCGAACCACCAAACAGTATTATATAGATCAGCATTAAGCGAAACGATGCACTTCGGAGAAGCAGTGGCAGGTTCATGGTTGTGAAGTACGGAGAGTATAGCCGGCGCCGCGGACAGTATGAATTAATTGCGTTTCAAATTCTTTATCGATCTTCTGTCGTAATCGGCTGATATGTACATCGATTACATTAGTCTGTGGATCAAAGTAATAATCCCAGACATGTTCGAGTAGCATGGTTCTCGTGACTACATTTCCGGAATTACGCATCAAGTATTCCAGTAGCCGGAATTCTCGGGGTTGCAAGGTAATTTCCTTGCCATCTCGTTTGACGGAGCGGGCCAAAAGATCCATTTCTAAGTCGCCTAACGCTAGCCGGGGATCTGTTCCGTGACTGGTATTCGCCACACGGCGGGTCAGTGCTTCTAAACGAGCAATCAATTCTGATGCCGCGAACGGCTTTGTTAAGTAATCGTCGCCACCTGCTTTTAGGCCCTTTACTCGGTCGCTAACCTCACCCAAAGCGCTGAGCAAAAGTGCGGGTGTAAAGTCGTCAGACGCGCGCAGGGTGCGGATAATAGATAATCCGTCAGGTGCTGGTAACATTCGGTCAACGACCAAAACATCGAAATCCTCGGTCGTAGCAAGGAAGAGGCCCTGCTTTCCCGTAACAGCAAGGGTCGCATTATGGCCGGCTTCCTCCAGTGCTTTGATGATGTATGACGCTACGTCCTCATCATCCTCTATTACGAGTATACGCATTTTGGGAACCTCTATTTTTCTATCAAATATGTATGGGTGCCTGCCGGTTCAGCGCAAATTAATCTTTCGTAATATTGAAGGACGGGGTCTGTGATAAGTGCAGACCCTTCCTTACTCAAAACAGAATGTCTAATATGAAATAGGATTGTCAGAAGCGCAGTATAGTCCGGTCTGCCAACATTTGCGCACTCCAGTTTGCGCTGGATCAATTAGATTGATATTTGCCTCTAATCTATTCTACTTCAAGAAATCGGTTTCTGGACAGGTTTTGCAGCTTACATATTTCGATCCTGAAGTTCTTCCGACTGCTCTTGCCAGTTTCGCAGCGCGTCTCAAGCCGGTTTCAACTCCCGCTGCAGCTTTCAAGAGAATAGCGGAGACCACTGTAGATCGGGTGTTATTCTCAAGCCTAGAGACTCATCGTCGGGATGCGTTGGCACTGGTACGATATGTCGGTATGCCCGAAATAGACGAGCCGCCCCTTAAAGCGTTTAGCTGGGACGGAACGGCCGTTCGTACCGGTAGCGCGGCAAGCGTGCTTATTCACGAGGTAGCTCACTGGCTAGTCGCATCGCCCGAGCGGCGAGCTCTACCGGATTTCGGTCTTGGACCGGGGCCTGAAACTGGTAGAACTGAACTAGCGGAAGCCGCACGTTGCGTTGGAGATGATAAAAGAGAGGAAGAGGAATTACTAGCGTCTCTTCTGGGTATTTTACTCGAGGCTTCCCTCGGCCAACCGGCAATTAGCGCGTTCATTGAACAGAACTGGCTGGAGGCCTGGGACCGTCCCGCTGCTGCTAATCAGTTCCTGATAACAGTTGAGAAACTCTTGACCCGCGGATTAATTGACGCCTCTGGGTTACCCGTTTTACTTCAGGACGGTAGTGTCGCGACTGCCGCGATTTCGATAAGGAATTCCGGCCACGCAAGTGCACTGACTTCGACAATTGCAGATGCTGGGCCTTCGCTGGGGAAGTAGCTTTCTCGGATATCCGAGACTGAATCGAAGGCGTCTATATCGCAGACGTATACCGTCACCTGTACGATATCCGACATGGTGCCTCCATTGGCGTCGAGGATGGCACTTATGTTTTCTAAAACCTGAGTGGTTTGAGTTCGGATATTACCTTCACCGACTAGCTTACCTCCGGCGTCAAGTGACACTTGCCCGGCGATAAACAACATTGGTCCGGCCTCTACCCGAACGCTATTAGAATAATGGGGTTTTAGGGCTGGAGAGACAGACGTTGGGGTGTTGCCCACAGATTTATTATTCATATAATTCAACCTTATTGTTGAATGAAACTTTATCATTCGAGGAAACGGAGTATACTACTTAAAAAAAAGTTTCGGGATAAAATGGATGTTCCTCAAGAATTGCTGGTACGTGGCCGCTTGGTCGAAGGATGTTAGCCGGGAACTTCTCGGTCGGATTCTACTTAACGAAACCGTGGTGCTCTACCGCAGAAAAGACGGGTCGCCGGTCGCGCTCGAAAACCGCTGTCCTCACCGAAACCTTCCTCTTTCTGAAGGTAACCTGATCGACGATGAAATCGAATGCGGCTATCATGGCATGGTTTTCAACAACGATGGCGTCTGCACTCATCTCCCAGGATCTGAAGAACCTCCAGTTTGGGCGACCGTGAAGCGGTACCCCATTGCGGAGCGTAACGGTTGGGTATTCTATTGGCCGGGGGACCCAAGCCTCGCCGACGAAGATTTGCTGCCTGACTACCATAAATATAACGAGGATGAAGACTGGATCCGGGCCCAGGGGCAGACCCATGTAAAGGCAGGTTACAGACTAGTGTTAGATAATTTGCTGGATCTTTCGCACTTAACTTTTGTGCATGGCTCAACGACGGGTAATCGTGCAGTGGCAGAATCCGCCGACTTAACCACTGATCTAGAGGGTAATAATGTCCGCGTCACCCGCTGGATGGAGGATATAGAGCCCGCGTTGGCGTTTCGCGAATATGGGAAATATGAAAACAATATCGATCGCTGGCAGATGAGCCAATTTATCCCTCCCGCTTACATTAATATTAACAATGGTTCGGTCGATACCGGAGTCGGTGCAGACCAAGAGACACGCAACAACGACCAAGGGAAGTGGGGTTTTGTGGTCTACCACGCGATGACGCCAGAAACCGATACAACAACACATCAATTCTGGACCGTCGCTGGACATAAGGACAAGGTTCCACAGGATATGCGAGAGCTGTTCGTCGAGCAGATGCATGGGGTGCTAAAGGAAGACCTCGACATCTATGAAGCGCAGCAGCGCGCTATCGACTTAGATCCAGAATCTCTTAATCGCGATGCCAACCCGCGTGGCACAATTCCTGCTGACCAAGGATTGCTCTCTATGCGAAGAGTGATCCGTAGGATGTATGGAAACGAACAGAAGGCGATCTAAGTGGTCGAGTAAACTATATGCGCGGTCGGTATAAACAACCCCGAGAGACTATATCTATCAGAAAATATGTCTCAATTTCATTATTAGACGACTGGCGGATGGGCAGGAAGAACCAATCTTACTGGGCACTTGGAGCTCGACTGAAGGGTCTAAAAGGCAGATGACCATTACGATTCAATCGCCACCCTGGCGAGTCGGGGTAGATGTCGGCGGAACATTTACCGATTTAGTGATTGCTGACAGCGAGGGCCGGACAGAAGTCTTCAAAGTACCATCCGTGCCGGCAGATCCGGGCGAAGGTGTGATCAACGCTCTAGATGCAGCATGTGTTGCACTAGACCAGACGACCAAAAAATTTCTCGGCGACTGTCAGTTCTTTCTGCACGGCTCGACTGTGGCCACCAACACTCTTCTTGAAGGCAAGGGTGCTAAGGTCGGATTGCTGACCACTAGAGGTTTCCGAGACAGCCTTGAAGCGCGCCGAGGCTTGCGTAAAGACCCTTGGGATCACCGGACACCTTATCCGCCGGTATTAGTTCCACGTTATTTGCGCCAGCCGGTTGGGGGGAGAATCAATTCTAAAGGAGAAGAAATAGAACCTATCAACTTTGGTGACGTCCGCGAAGCATGCCGGATATTTCGCGACGAGGGTGTCGAGTCCATTGCTGTCTGCCTACTTAATAGTTTTGCTAATAGTTCCCATGAAAACGCGGTAGTGGACCTGTTACGGGAAGAAAGTGGGTGCGATTGGATTTCAGTTTCCTCCGATATCGTCCCGATTATGGGCGAGTACGAAAGAACTTCTACGACGGCGGTTAACGCATACGTAATGCCCAGAGTTGCTTCTTATTTGACGGCACTACAGAAAAAATTGATCGATATGGGTTTGCAGGCAAAACTTTTAATGTTGCAATCTAACGGAGGTGCCGCGTCTCTGGATCAGCTAATCCGCCAGCCGGTCAACTTGTTATTGTCGGGACCCTCGGCAGGTGTAGGAGCGATGCATCATTTGGCCGATGGGATCGGCGAAAATAATTTGGTTAGCATGGAAATTGGCGGGACCAGTTGCGATGTTATGCTGATGCACGAAGGCCGCGTTGCTATCACAGACTCTCTATCCGTAAACGAATACGATCTGGTTACTCCGTCGGTCGATATCCATACGGTCGGTGCAGGCGGCGGTACTATCTCAGGGCTTGATAGTGCCGGACTAATGTATGCCGGCCCGGAAGGGGCTGGGGCGCGGCCTGGCCCGGCCGCCTACGGCCACGGCGGCACCCGCCCAACGGTTACTGATGCCCACCTAGTGCTTGGAAGAATGCGTCCTGGCCCTTATGCAGGCGGATCCGTGTCACTAAATATGTCGCTCGCTGAGAAGGCACTTGATACAGAGATCGCGGATCCCGCCGGTATCTCGCGGATAGATGCTGCTGCCGGCTTGATCCGTATCGTTGAACAGAATCTGCTACACGCGGTCGAACGGATCAGTATTCAGCGCGGTTATAACCCGGGCCGTTTTATGCTGATCGCGTGCGGAGGCGCTGGCCCGATGCACGGCGCGTCCGTGGGGCGCAAGCTGGGTGCCCGGGCCGTTTATGTTCCACGTCAGGCGGGTGCGTTCTGTGCAATCGGTATGCAGCATGCCAATGTGCGAAGGGATTTCGTCCACGTCGTTATGCAGGAACTTAACAATGAGGTAACCGACGCGATTTCGAAGGGTTATAAAAGGTTAGAAACCCAAGCTCTAGAAGCACTGAACAAAGAAGGTTTTGAAAAACAAGATACAGAATTCGACTACGAGCTAGACCTACACTA
>CEUL01028390.1_pt1 | contig 20299 bp, 17 predicted proteins | sample 427021 | NCBI WGS metagenome assembly CEUL01 (sample SAMEA2622800, study PRJEB7988) | marine metagenome | isolation source: saline water (ENVO:00002010), including | reverse complement strand
TTTTACAGGCACATAATTTGAGGCGTTTATCAATTTCAAAATTTGTTCAGGGAATGAAAAAGACAGGTCTCGCAGTGGATTTGTCTTAAATCATCAGACGAGGTGCATATATGGATGATGTTCAGGGTTTTCTAAAATCGGAGGCAATGGCCTTTGTCTATGGTCCAGCGGATATTCTTATTAATATGCTATTGGCCTTCATTTTAGGGCTTTTTATTAGTTATATATATAAAATAACCCATAAGGGACTAAGTTATTCACAGTCTTTTATGCTGACCATTGTGTTTGTGGCGCTAATTGTATCAATGGTGATGATGGTAATTGGTAATAATTTGGCCCGGGCTTTTGCCTTGGTTGGAGCTTTAACAATTATTAGGTTTCGCACAGTTATAAAGGATACAAAAGATACGGCTTATGTGTTTTTAGCTTTGGCTTCAGGAATGGCAGCAGGGACGTCAAGCTATTTTCTTGCAATTTCAGGTACTACTATAGTAGCTATTGCAGCCTTAATCTTACATTTTACTAATTATGGATCTTTGTATAAAAGCGAATTCATTCTATGTTTCAGGACTCAAACCGGGGAAGGTCAGCCTAATTATAGCAAGGTGATTAACGAGTTTTCAAAATCCGCAAACCTGCTTCATATAGAACCGTCTGGTGATAATAAAACAACCCGGTTGACCTTTGATATTCTAATGCATAAAAAGAAGGATCCAAAGGAATTTACCAAACGTATTGCTGAATTTGAAGGGATATCGGAAATAACCATGGTAGCGTCAAAACATGATGTGGATTATTAAAGCCTCACGCTAAAAAAATTGTGGTTTAAATAATTTAAATTTTTAGTTCGTTGTTTTTGTAATGAAGTTATTTGAAAATGTGTAAGTCTAGTCAGGTAATCTAAAACCTTCAGTTACTCACCGTTATTTTCTTAATAGTTTCTTGAGCCCCACTTAAAAAATTTACTTTCAATGGATAAGACTTCAATAGAATTAGTATTTTTTCATGAGTTAAACTTATTAAGTATTTTTTCTGTATTGCAATTACCGAGAAAGTCCGGTGCTGTTAAAGTCTTTTATTACAGGGAGACTCGATGGGGTTCGAAGATGGCAAAATATTTTACTCTGTTGCGAATTTTTCAGGCCGAACCAGAAAAAATTAGAAACCCTTTACTTATCGATACTCCGCATTGCAAGGTATTTAGAAACTTTGCCCAGCTCGCAATTGTCAGCAAAAAAAATTCCCATAAGATTAGAAAAGTAATCGAGCCTCTTTTTAAGGGAAAAACTTCTGATTTTATTGATTTATTGACCCTTAATATTAGGAAGTCATGGGAGTTATCGTTATCCGAATTGATGAATGTTTGTAATGTAGCAAGTTTAGAAACAAGCCGGACCGGCCTTTCAATCGAAAGTGTGGCCATTTTTTCTTCCTTCACCAATCTTGCGAAACAATGGAAAATCAATACTGGGGTTCCATCAAACATACTGCAAAAACCTTTTGAGGCTAAAAACTTCTTACGCCATCTTGGATCCATGTTTCTTGTTTTTCAAGGATTTTTTGAGTGGATATCTGGGATCATACAACCTTCAAAAAGACCTCAAGCTGAAACTGAACAGTTTCGATTTGGTACTGGAGCAGCTTGGGGAGTCCGGGAAAATGATAACGGGCGTCTGGATGATTTATTTTGGTGGCGGAATACAAATATATCAGGTTCCCGTGTTGTTTATTTATATGACAGAGTTGATGTTCAGCCAAGATTATCAATTGTAAAGAAAGTAAAATCACTTGGCATTCAGTCTGTGGCTCTAAATCCACGGAGGGTGGGAGATTATCCAGAGCTTTATTGCGGAAGAAGAAAAAGGGAGTTCTTCCAACTGATTCGGGATTTAAATTTGGTGATATTTCTTGCTATTAAAAATTTTTGGAACAAAGGTTCTCAACGACGGATTTTATCTCAATTAAGCTGGTATATTACACAATCTACTAATTTGGCTTCAACATACAAACTTCTTAACTTAAAGGGTGTATTTCATCATGATGAAGCGGGGTTAGATATTGTATCCCTGGCTGCCCATTTTGCCGGAGGAGTTCGAATGGGAACGCATTGGTCTTCATTTAGTGGAATTTGCGAGGTGGGCCGTTCCCATGATGTTTTCTTTATATGGGGATTACATGATGCTAAAATTATCCTTGATTCGGGTTCGGTTTCAAAGCATCTATTGATTGTTGGCAGCATGGCCACTGAATCATATAAAAAAACTGCTTTTAAAAAAGCGGAAGAGGCCGCGATTAGAATGAAAAAAGGTGGAGTTCGTTATATTATCTCTTTATTTGACAGTTCTGTAGAGTCTCCTGAGTTTTTTGGGTTTTTCTTGCGATGGCTGATAGATGACCCTGCTCTCGGATTGCTAATTAAATGTAAGGAAGGGAACTGGATTGAAAGGGCAGGAGTCGACCAATCTAGACTTACAGGTAAAGCCATCAAAACGAGCCGGATTTATAGCCTTGATTCAGATGCCTCACCTGCGGACGCAGGAAGAATTTCTGATTTTTCAGTTGGTATTGGAAATATTTCGTCTGTGTTTGTCGCTGCCTTAAAAGGAGCAAGAGTATTTTATCTTGACTATGAGCGACTGGATGAAAGTAATCAAAAACCTTATTGTACTCTCCATTCGCTTGGTCCTAAACGGTGCGTCTTTTATAATCCAGAATCCCTAAAACAAGCAGTTTTAGAATATGCAGAAAACTCTGAAACTAACCCTTACCTGGGAGATGCATCACCAATTCTCGAAAAACTGGACCCTTTCCGTGATGGTAAAGCTAATATTAGAATAGGAAATTATATAAGTTGGTATTTGGAAGGAATCGATCAGGGATGGGACCGTTTCAAAGCACTTGACATTGCAACTCGAAAGTATGCGGATCAATGGGGTAGAGAATATGTCATCAAAGGAATAGATAATTAATATTTTTATATATTAAATACATTAAAAGAGAGTTTTAAATTTATGTTTCCTGATGGAAAACGAATTGCTGATGAGGCCGTTTATTTAGACAAAAATAGGTCGTCATTGGAGCCAAAAGAAGCATTCAAATTGTTAGGCAATTTGATCAGAAAAGCCCAGCACACAAAGTCGGCTTCATTACTGGATGTCGGTTGCGCTACTGGAGAATTACTTTTGTATTTCAAGAATAATCTTCCGGGATTTAATTATTTTGAAGGAATCGATGTTTTGAATACACTTATTAATCAAGCCCGTAAACAAGTTCCTGATGTCGAATTCAGAATTGGCTCTGCATTAGATACTAAATACTTTTTACAAAGAAGGTTTGACGTGGTGGTTTGTTGTGGTACTGTTCAAATTTTTGATGACTTGAGGTTACCTTTGGAAAATTTTCTTTCCTGCGCTCGCAAAAATGCTTCAATTTTAATTTGTTCACCGTTCAATGAAGAGCCGATAGACGTCATTACTAGATACCGACGATCAGAAAGTGCGGCCTCCGACTGGGAATTGGGGTGGAATATTTTTTCTTGTAAAACAGTGGATTATATTTTAGAGCAAAGCGGTTACAATTTATCTTGGTCTTGGCACCCTTTTGATATGCCATTTGCTATTCCAAAACGAAATGACCCGATGAGAACCTGGACAATTAAAACAGAAGAAAAGCCCTTTCAGACTATCAACGGTGCCTCGCAATTAATTAACATGAAAGTTGTTCACATCAGAGTGAACGGACTCCCAGAATAATCTCGTAAGCCCGTTTTTCCTGTAACTCTAAAAAGTCCGCTTTAAAATTAATGGTAGATTTTAGGAAGACAGGTCTTTACTCCTAGCCATCACCGACCGCAAGGTAACTTCCAATCGGCCGAGCATATTATCCTCATAGCAATAACGTTCTTTGAAACACTTTAAAACTTTCTGTACTGCTGGGCTTGTCCACCACGCATCTACATCATCCCAGATGGTGCTCACATGCCGAGCCGCAGATCCAGATGTCTCATGGAATATTCCCACGCGCTTGAGGTCCTCGAAATAGGGAATAGCTGAATCACGCAGCTCCCAGTGACTTGGGTTCCAGTAAATGACTGTGGGCACATTCATGGCAAACGCTTCTAAAAAGCTAGTGGCGTTGTAGGTCGAGATGCATAGCCGACTCTTGCGTATCAGGTCATCGATGTTGGACCTGCCTTTATCCAAGCATGCTTCAGGAAAGTTATCTTGCCAGCGTGCTAACTGATCCCAGCCATAATCGTGTGCGGTTAACCGAACCGTCAATGCTTTACGAATGTGAACGGGCAAGCTTTCAACAAAAACATATTGATCATCAAGGTAATCCAAGTATTGCCTCGCAATAATCACGCTACGTATCGGATAACCATACCTACTATGCATGGTAATCACAAGTAGTGCTCCTGCTTGTTCTGCGTGTCGAACTCCCAATGGTCTTTTCCCCTTCAATTGACCCACGGGCTTGACTTTAGGTTGATCTGGTTCCGACCAACCCCAGCTTAAATAGCAATCGCTAATAGCCACTTCATGATCCTCAAGAAATGACCAACGACCTATGCCGTAATGTCCGCCATGTTGTCCAATAACCAGTGGCGAACCGCATTCTACTTTTTCGGCCGTCCAAGCTTTAAAAACATCATGCGGAATATGCGAATTACTCGTCCAGATCAATTTTGGTTGCCTAGGCCAAGGTGAACTCATGACTTGTTCAATAAGTTGGTCATAACCTTCCAGGTAAGCAGTCGGTATCTGCTTAGGGATCAAGCTACGGGCGAAAACTTCAAAATCAGAACCAGATTTCCCATCAACCACCCATTGTCGCTGGCTTTTATCAACAGAAACTCGAATGGTTGGTACTAAACTCCAAATTTGCGGAACCTGGCCAAAACGTTGGCACAACTTTAATTCATCCCATGGTTTTAAATAGGAGGTAAATATGAAAGCATCCTGATCTCCTGTCAGCATTCTTAAGAACCGCGAATAATAGGAAAATAAGGTTTTCTTGATATTTCTCTTCCAAGTGGTTTTTGGAATCTCTATAGAAACACTCTCTTCATCCACACGCAGCACATCTATACAGGGCACTTTAGTATATTTTTGCAGGATAACGCCATAGAGGTGGTGGTTAAACTCGTCGCCTGTAAATAAATGCAGGAAGTCATCCATATCTTTAGGAATCAGGGATTCGTCTTGGCCAGCAAGTATGACTGTACCCGACAGGTCATAATTACTGTTTGCGAACTGAATAGATGTCCATCGATCAAACAAAGTTGGCGTAAAAATCCCCAACCACGGCCCAATCAATATTCGCCAGTATCGCAAACTATGATTTACCCCATGAATCTGGTTGAGTTGGGCCGACAAATCCCTCAACAATCTTTCATAGAACTCTTGCAAATACTGGTAATCGGCATAAAACTTTTTGCGGTCATCCCAGTGATAGGGCAGTACCTCTGCATCCATTTTTGACCAACGATCTTTGCGAGAGTACCGTCGGCACCATTCGCCAAGAAACAGGACGGGCTCATCATCACGCCAAGTTTCTTCCAACGCCGTCGAAACCAGCAACCTTTTCATTAGTTAATACTCCTTTTCCAAACTTTAAAACAAACCAATCTTTTAAACGTTGATTTCCTATAGTAAAAACCTTTTGGTTCGATTTTAGAAAGACCCATAATTGTAGGAAAGAATAGAGTCAGATTATTTCCATAATCTGAGTTTCAAGGAAAGGAGATGAGTGTAATTTGAGAAATAGCCAAAATACCCGCAAGGGCACGCCGTGCAACTTTAACATCCTCATTATTAGAGTTGGTAGTTGGGGCTTTCATATAATTAATATTCAAAATATATCTTTTTAAGTTTTTTTCGTTGGGCCTCTTCGATTTCCAGAATTTCCTGCTCTTTAAAAGTCAGGGCTCTCTGAACAACCTTTGTATCTCGAGCTACCCTCCTCAAACCTTCAGGCTCGAGAGAGGCCGCATGATCCGTTCCCTTCCAAGCTCTGTCAAGAGTGAAGTGGCGCTCAATCCACTGGGCTCCTAACACGTAAGCTGCAACATCGATAGCTACTCCAGTATGATGCCCTGAAAAACCTATCCCCTTAACGTATTTTTCATAGGTGTTTTTTAGGCGTGTGATCTCTAACAGACAGACATCTTCGGGTGGAACTGGGTAGCCCGAAGTGCAGGCATATAAAATCGCGTCTTTATGCCGGTTATTCTTCTTGAGAAAGTCTACAATACTTTCTTCTTCCTGACGGTTAGTCATGCCCATGGAAATGTGGATCTCCCCGGGGAAATGGTCACACAAATAACCCAATATCTTCTGGTTAGAGTTACATGCGGATGGAACCTTAATCATGGCTGGGTTCAGAGAAATGATGTCTTTAGCTGAAGTTATGTCCCAGACAGAGCAAGAATATCCAATACCAATACTATCGCAAAGTTCTTTTAGCTCCTGATGCTGATCACGGCTAAACTCAAGAAACTCCCTATGCTCACCATAGCTTTCTCCATATGAATTTTCTTTGGTCGGATGGGGTGCGTTATACTCTTTTTCAGGCAAACTTTCTTTGGGATTTCTTTTTTGGAACTTAACAAAATCTGCATTACAAAATTGCTTGGCCACCAATATCATCTCTTTAGCAATTTCTAAATCACCTTTATGATTACAGCCAATTTCTCCGATGATAATTGGTCTTATCACTTCGAACTCGAAAATAAAATTTCAATCAAATCTAGTCTCAAAATATCCTCCAACAATTCCCTGGCGACACCCGCACCACCATTTGTTTTCAAAGTCACCGTTGCTAAATCCTTTATTCGAACATGACTGTCAGCAGGGCACGCCGAATAACCACACAAGGCCATAGCATGAAAATCGTTCAAATCGTTGCCCACATAAAGTAGGTTTCCAAATTCATAGCTCTGCTTTCCCACTAAGTCAGTCAATGCGTCTGCCTTATCCATGACACCCTGAAGAACAGGAACCTTGAGTTTTTTTGCCCTTTGTGAAACGATCAGATTCTTTTCTGTTGATAATATATATACAGGCATGCCTATCTCCCTTAAAGCTTCAAAAGCTAAGCCATCACCTCTACAGCAACTAACTAACTCTGTCCCATGCTGGTCGACATAAACACGATTATCCGTCAGCACCCCATCAAAATCAAAAATTATCGCATCCAGACTCTTCAACTCAATCTTTTTATTACTCAATACACATTACCTGATTTTATACTACTCGAAAATTAAAGCAAATCTTCTACGATCCAAACTCTTCTTTTTTTCTCAGCTATCAGCGGCCTTTTCGAAAAATAGCCATACTAGGATTGTCACTTTTTATAACTGGGAAAATCTTTTTTCTTAAAATTTTTCTTAGGGAAATATATTCTGGAAGGAATTTCTCATTCCCATTCTTAAATAAATCCAATAGCCACCAACTTATATATTCACAAATTAATTTCAGGGAAAAAATGACACCATACTTTCTAATGCAGTTGCAAAAAACAAAAACCAAAGTTAAATATTTATACTTCCAGAAAAACTTCGGGTAAAATGTAGCCAAAGACCCAATTGATTTTTGCCGAAGCAGAGACCATATGGAGGGGATTTCCCCTTTTTCTATCCTAACCTTTTCCTTATTAACATTAGAAGAATCTGCAGAATCACTGCTTGCCTGTGGCTTCGGCAAGCCAGCATTAATAATTGGCGCCTCCTTCTGCCTAGCTGGATCCGCAAAATAACCAGAATCATTAGTTTGGCTCCCTACAGCAATTTTTTCTAAATCATAATACCTGTGAGAATTTAAAATTACCTTATAGTAATTATCAAAACCCCATTTTTTCACATAAGCTTGCCTTGCCCTATTTGCAATATCGAAATTCCATTTTTCAAGTAAAAGCCGCGGATAATCCGTGAAATTGAGATAAGTTTCTCCATCTCGCGCATCCCTATCAGATATTTTGATTAAATACTTTTCTTCATCTTCCAAGGAACTTCCAATATCACCTTTATGACGAGCAATTTCATACAAAGGTGTACCTGGAAGGGCTTGGGCAAAATTAATGCTTAGAGAATTCGGGTCTGTTTTGGGAGATTGCTCAACAAAAAAAGAAACAAATTGACATGTTTCCTCGATTGTTTCCGGAGTTTCCCCAGGCATTCCAATTATAAGCTGGACAATAGTGTAAAGGTTGTTTTCCGCCATCCATTTTAAAGCATTATAGTTTTGTTCGACCTTGGTAACTTTTTCCATAACGTCGAGAATTTTTTGGCTACCACTTTCCATTCCATAATAGATACTGAAACAACCTGCTTCTTTCATTTTTTTTATTGATTCTGGGTTAATAGTATTAACCCGCATTCCAGCAACTCGCCAAAGAATATCGCGCTTTGCAACTTCTTGAATAAATAAATTGAGCCATTTTCTATCAGTACCAAAATTTTCATCAGAAAAATTAACGACGCCAACATTGTAATTTTTTATAAAGAAGTCTAAGCGTTTCATCAAAATGGGAACCGGAATATATCTTATCCCTTTATCCCAACGATGGCAAAAGGTGCAACGCGCCACACAACCCTTACTTGCTGCAAGATGAGCAATCCTTTTACCCTGCCTATGAGGCTCAGAAATTCTCCTATCGCGAAGAAAGGAACTTGACATTAACGGGGCAACTTCTTTTATAGGAAAAAAGAACTCTTTCTTTTCCCCAGTGCCCATTAAAGACCAGTCAATATCATAGACTTCTTCAGGTTTTATTGTTTCCTGAAAAGGGGTTACAACCAAATCGTTTGCTTTATCTAAAAAGGCCAATCCATTAACATCCTTAAAACATTCTTTGGATTCAGCTACCAACCAACGATTTGCAAAATCGACAACTGCTCTCTCTCCTTCACTAGTACAAATAAAATCAACACCTGTCTTTTTTAATACAATTTCAGCTGATGCTCCTAAATTACCTCCCATAAAAATAATTGTTTTAGGAAGTCTCTTTTTTAATTCCAACGTTAGTTTCTTGGTATATTTGTAGGCTGTAGAAACTACTGCACTGACTCCAATAATATCGGGGTTTTTATTTTCAATATAATCTAAAGCAATGGGGAAAGAAGGGCGTAGAAAATCGATGTCGTAAAATTCAGTTTTATTAAATCCCGCCTTTTTTAAGGCCGTGATGACAGACAAACTTCCTATAGGCGGAAAATCAGTAGGAATAGGCCTAATTGGTATAGTTATGATTAATATATTTGGGTTGTTTTGGGTCACGATTTGGTCTGTATTTAAAATGAACTATAAAAATCTATTTTATTAATAAAATTGAATCAAATAAAAATACGCTGTTTCATATTGGGACAGGTCATCTTTTATGTATTTTAATAATTTTTTTCTTTTTATTTTATAAGCATCTCCTTACCAAAACAAGATCCAAAAATTAAGTATTCCAACATTTTAATGTATAACGGTCTGACTTCAATGATATTGTCATTCAACTTGAAAGCTGGAAGCAGAAACTCCTTCCTTTCTGATCTAAAAAAAGCCAGCTATTATTTTCTTAAAAAAATCTAATCAAATGGCAAACAATCCTAAAATGGTTCTTTTAGAAAAAGATTTGGAAGCTGGTCTTCAGAAGGAAGAGCTAAATGTAAAAGATTAAAATTTGAATCAATAGAATGGTTAACGCTGTTAATAAAAAAATCAGCGTATTTAAAATAACCTAAAAGTAATAAATTAAATGTCACACCTGATAATAAAGTTAACTTTTTTCTATAACCCGAAACATTTAAGAAGCTGGCCAAATGTGTTCCAGACAAGAAATTAACAATGATCGAACCCAAAAGAATCGGCAGGAAAAATACAAAAATAAACTCGTATGAATTAAACAACATTAACTCATCAACTCACAGCAGAAAATCTAATTGATATATCAATACACATCCAAACCATACTTACTTCCCAACACTAATAATTTTGGCAGCAACATTTCTTAACCTTTAAAAAATTTTTAGGTATAGGAAGCAGATCAATGTTAAAAAAAGAGCCCCCTGCTTAAAACATTTATAAAAACGCTGACTGCCTAAAAAAAACCTGATTTTAAGGTACAATCAGGAACGTAAAAAAATATAATTAAATACAGAAGAAAATTCAGAGTTATCAAACATTGAAGCATGCTTTTTGGTTTTTAACTTTAATCCAGCTTGTTGGATAGTTGATATTACAGGTTTAGTAATTTCAGGTTGATTATCATCTAATTCTATAAGAATGGATTTTAAACGCTCATCTGCAAGAGTGTTCCGACCACCCTCTACAACTTTATGTTCTATTCCATCCACATCTATTTTTATATGTGAGGGGAATTGCGGCTGAAACCTTAAGATAAACTCATCAATCGTGAATCCTATCATCCCCTGTTTAAATTCAGACGAAAAAGACTTTCCCTGCCAATCAGTGGCCTTAGAGAAACTGTGAAGCGCAGATCCAAATTCTGTACTTCTCATATGGAAATAATCAAGTAGCGTTAAGTTATTGAACGCAATAGCTAGGGCAAATATTTTATTTTCCATTTGGTTGATTTGGATATTTCGGTTCAACACGTAATAATTAAAAGATGCGGGTTCGAAAGACAGAACCACAACTCCCTTTTTTAATCCCGCGTATAAAGAGTAAACCCCAACGTTAGCTCCTATATCCCAAAAAACAGAATTTTCCTCAAAACCATCAATCCATTCAATAGTCTCTGGTTCTTTTGTTAATAGAGTTTTTGCCCGATTTAAAGGTAAACGACCTGGACAAAAAAATTGAAATGTGCCCCTTTTTGTTTTAATAGAAGTAATAGGGTTCAATCCTTCAATCAGGGCGGAAGATATCTGTAACCCAGTGTTGCCGGCAATTTTCAGGCCTTGCCTTAATAGATGGATGGAAAAATTAAACGCGTTCCGCTTAAAAGACACTAGTTAGAGTGGGTGATTTTAAAATTAATAACAGTTTAAGGTGTACTGTCTGGGTAAACTAATTTAGCCAAAATAATAACGTACCAATTTCATAATGAGACCTTGGGAAACAAAAATTTTGAGTCAATAAATTCTTTATCTAGTCATTAATAATTCTTTATACAACCTTATTATCTTATTGTATCAGAAAAAAATTTAAATTCCTTAAATGTTTCTTAGTTGAAAACTTTACGATTTTTATGAATTACGCCAGGTTGGAATTCTTCACGATACCCCAGAATCCGCCGCCTCTAAATTGGATAATATAATTAACAATTCCATGGAGTAGTGGCTTGATCCAGCAAGGCAGCAAGTCGTCAAAAAATTTAATGAAGGGTTTTGCCTTACCAGAGAGGATTGGCTGTTGAAATGGAAAAATGAACTAATCGATGTTTCAAAAGTTACCTTTTAACAAATTAAAAGAAAGCTCCTAAAAAATATTAATCAAGCATTCATACAACGTTCATATTGTTGTGGGCATCTTACTGAGGCTCCAAGGTTTTTGGCCGCCTCAAACACCCAACGCGGATTTCTTACAATTTCTTTACCCAAAGCAACAAGGTCCGCTGACCCTGAATCTATTATTTCTGTAGCTTGTTCGGTAGTGGTAATCATCCCAGCTGTCCTGGTAATCATTCCTGTCCTTTGTTTAATCTCTCGAGCAAGATGGACTTGATAGCCGGGCTTGAATTCAAGGTTAGTTATTGGAAGAATCCCACCACTTGAGACACAAACATAGTCAAAACCGATACATTTCAATTCCTCAACAAGAAAAACACAATCTTCTATCGACCATCCTCCTTCTAACCAATCTTTTCCAGTTACCCTCGCCCCAAGTATTTTATCTTTAGGCCAAACATCCCGCATCTCCTTTCCAATTTCTAAAGGGAGCCGACACCTGTTCTGCAAGCCCCCCCCATAAGCATCGGTGCGATGATTCGATATTGGAGAAATAAATTGATGAAGTAGGTAGCCATGCGCCATATGTAATTCTATACAATCAAAATTTAGGCGCCGAGCCCTTATAGTGGTATTCTTAAAGTCATTCCTTAATTCTTCTATTTGATTAACTGTAAGCTGTTTTGGCTCTGGCCATCCATCTGTTCTAGAAATAGCAGACGGACTTACTGTCTGCCATCCACCATCAGAAATATTAAGAGAAATATTTGGCCCAACCCATGGAAGTTTTGCTGACCCTTTACGACCCGAATGGGAAATTTGAATACCGATAGGAATGTCGCTATATTTTCTTAGAGATGTAAGGACTTTATTCAATGACCTTTCATTGTCATCTGTGTATAGAGATAAATCGTTATGAGTAATTTTCCCTATAGAGTTTACAGCGGTTGCTTCTAACATCAGCAATCCGGCTCCAGAAATAGCGAGCTGAAGCAAGTGCCCAAGATGCCAGTCAGTAGCATTTCCTTCCAACGCAGAATACTGACACATAGGCGCAACAACCACCCGATTGGCTAACGTTAGCTCATTTATCTTCAAAGGATTGAATAATACGGGTGACATAAATTTTTCTCTCAAATAAAAACGAAGTTTTAAATTATGGCTTTACAATAACGAATTCATTATGAGGATAGAAAATAATATCTGGGTTGGCCCAGTATGTTTCTACAAAAAATGCTCCCAAGGCTTTTCCTAATTTTGGAAGATGCGCCACATCGTCACTATCAATCATAGAACCCATTGGAACAGCAATTCTTAACCATTCTCCTGTTGGCTGTTCATCGTAAAAAAATCTGGATACCAAAGCAACATCCGGTGGAACACAAGAAAAACCCAATTGCATAAAAGAATTATATATTTGTTGGAGTTTTGCCGGCTCCGAATACCCGAGAGCCTCAACCTTCACCCTTGACAATTTGACTGGCCAACTGTATTGACCGATTTGAAAGGAGGGACGGTCAACGATATCTATAATCCAATCGCTCATTCGATAGCCCTTGGAGCCTAGGTCATCCAATAACTCTTTTCCTGTTTCGTATTGGTATTTGTCAATTAATTTCCATGTTTCCGTATTTTCAATTGTAATATCCTGATTCATGGTCTGCTTTTTTTCTTGCATTTTTTCATCAAAGAAATGTCCCAATTTATTAAGTGCCTGGCTAATGGCCAATTTATATGCCAACAAACATCAATATGACTATCTTATTGGTAGATATAACAACTATTTGGAATATTGAAACTCTCATGTTAAAACAAAGTGTTAATTTTTTTCGAGGACACTTTAACATAAATTCGAGACCTGACGATGGGGTTTATCTCCCTATTTTTTATTTTTTCTTCCCGGAGACCGTTTATACTTTTTGAGATAGCTGACGAACAACTAATAAGCGTCCAAAACCAATAATAATTAGGGTTCTACTCAGAAACTCTTTATCTGCATATTTTTTTACTCAAAGAACTCGGCACTATTTTCATGAACGATTCGGAAGATAAAATAACAACTTCCTCATCAATGCTGGTTGTACTTGAAGGAAATTCCCATTGGAATACTGACTCAAAAATTACTGTCAACTGGGATAAAATCACAGTACCCTCCGACCAGATATCTCTGCCTACCCAAGCCGATGATCAAGTGCTTGAGATAAAGAAGAAATTTTTAGCTTGGGCCTATGAGGTTAGCCAAATCCAAATCGATGGCAAAACCGTTACAGAACATCTGAAGATTTTTGAAGGCCTTTCTTTCTGGTGGATGACTTTGATGGGTGAAAAATCGCCTTACAAATGCCCGGCCATATACGCAGTATTCAAGCTACATACCTTAGAAAAACTCTACCAACATTATGACTGTCGAGGAATTATTTTTAATGGAAACGATTCGGCTCTAGGTCAAGTATTAAACCAATGGTGTGCTGAAATGGGGCATCCATACAAAAAAGTCCCGTCCTCTTCAAAGAAAACCTTTCACTTCAGCTTAAATTATCTATTTTCAAAATTGCCTTATTTAATTCAAGCATGTGTTTGGTTTATTCATAGAGCGTGGACACGTTTTCGGCATGTTTCAAGTGTACACATAACACCAGAAAAAGAAATGACCGAAATAACTATGGTCACCTATTTTCCCAACATTAATAGAGAAAAAACTGAGCAAGGACGATTTTTTTCCCGGTATTGGGGGGATTTGCATTCCCTGTTGGACAAACTCCCATTTCGAATTCGTTGGGTGTGGTTTTACTTTAAACAAAATGAGATTGACTTCCAAGAGACTGTAAGGCTCCGCGATGTGTGCAATGAAACCCAACCAGAAAAATATAAACACCATTTGCTGGAAGAGTTTCTGAGTCCCAAATCTTTGTTGCTCGCAATTCGGCTATATTCGAAGGTTTACAAAAAAGGAAAACAACTGAAAAAACTACAAAAAAACTTCGTTTTACCCGGTTCTCAATTAAACTTTTTTCCCTTTTTCAAAACCGACTGGGATACTTCCTTTTTCGGATCCTTGGCTCGAGATGAAGCCTTGCGGATCGCTTTGTTCGATTCCATGGTTTTGACTTTGCCTTCAGGCACCTTTGGAATGTTCCCCAGTGAAAATCAAGGCTGGGAACTAGGCCTAATTTCCGCATGGAGGAGACATCAAAAAAAAATGACCATATTAAGTTTTATTCATTCTTCTTTCCGTCCTCTGGATCTGTGCATACTATCTGATTCAAGAACCCATGAAAATGCCGATTCGCTTTCCCTTCCCTGCCCAGATCTTTGGGCGATAGGAATCTCTTCCTGTTTGGGTTTGTTTAAGGAATCAGGCTACCCTCAAGAAAAGCTATTGCCGGTTGAAGCGCTGCGATACTTACATTTGATGGGACGTTTTGGAAGTGAAAAAAAAGATTTGCCACAGACAGGACGTATTTTGCTAGTCGCCTCGGGCATGACAAACCAAGAAACTCCGGCACATTTTGAAATGCTGGTTGAGGCGGCACAGAAAAGTGGGTTAGATAAATACGCCAAGGTCATTATTAAACCTCATCCTGCGTTTCCTCTAAATGATTTTTTGAAGAATTATGATCTGCCCTTTTCCTATACCCTTTCCAACGAAAGCCTGGATTCCCTCTGGCCCAGTGTAGATGTCGTGTATTGCCCTAACCCTTCTAGTATTTGTGTGGAAGCGGCATGGTTGGGAGTACCCGTAATTATTCCAAGTTCTGTGAACGCTTTGAACCTGAATCCACTATACGGCCTGCCCCGTCTAAAAGAAGTTAAAAACAGTGCCATGTTGGTCGAAAAACTCAGCAACCCTTCTCTAGTAAGCATACCCAAAGACTATTTTTTCTTTGACCAAGACCTAACACGGTGGAAGAAATTTTTGAAGAATAGATAATCTCTGTCATACACTGAATATTTTAACTATGAAAAATGTCAAAATGTGTTTCGTAGTACTTCAGCAAAAAAGGGCGCAACATGTACGCACAGCTTTCATTCTCCACTCGATAAATGGTACGATCCTTGTTATCCAAGGAAAAGTATTTAACGCCTCTAGGAGGTATCACTTCTGATTCTTCTCGTATCACTTGTAAGGTGTTATCAAACAAACGAACTTTTACAGCTAAATCAGAATTATTCGGGTTAATATAAATTAGGTCGAAGCCATCACAATCAGAGAATGAAAGTTGAGGTTGATAAAGAATTTTCCTATCAAGATTCCTGCGGGTAGTTTGAACTTCTTCATGGTCAGGTGGTTTAGCAAGTACATAGGCTGCTCCGTGAACATAACTCCATAGAGGAATCTCATCTGTTACCCTTCGATACGCAGTAAAGCCACGTTCCACAATGCAGGTTTGGGAGGGAGCAGACATAGAGCTCTTAGATGCCTCATGAAAACACGCCATGCTGCCAAACCCTGAGTTGCCTTCAAGAATATCTTCAATCCGAATAGCTTTGGTCTGAAAAGGGGGAATAGTGATTTGTTTCCGGAGAAACTCATGTCCTTGTTGGTCATAAAAAACCAAGGTTACTCTATCAGAAATATTTTTATTAGGATAAAGAATTGATGGCAAATTGAGTAAATCGAAACGCGTTCTCCAAATTTCATCAGACCTCCAGAAAAACAAATCACTTACAGAATAATCCAGAGGGGGTTCGTTGTAATATTTAGGCAAAATCCCAAATAAATTACGAAATTTAATGCTTGGGCGTAAATTAGCAAGATACTGAATAAATCTTTTAAGAGGATACATTTTTTGCAAAGCTATTAACCCAGTGAGTTTTAACTTCTTTAATGAAACCGTGTCGCTTGGCATTGTCGCCAAAAACCGTGAATTCATGCGGGGGGTAAGAGTGTTCAAGACTCATTAAACGATAAGAAGGATCATGGCTGAAAAATATTGGTATTCCAGCCATATCAGGAGAGTATAGACAGAGGGGATCCTTAGGATCGTTTTTCAAACCCGATAAATCGATTAGATTACAAATGTTGGTTTCTATTTCGAATTTTTTTTCTATTTTCCCTGAAATTTGACATATAACAAACAATCGACCAACCTTTATTTCTGCAGCCCGAACAAGGTTCGCTACTATTAGTTTAGTAATGACTCCAGGAAAGCTTTGAATTAATGGGTTGAAGACAAGTATCGTCCCTCCGGAAATATTTAACATAAACCCTGGATATTCCCCTTGATAACTCACGGAAGTTGTCTTAGAACTCAACTGAATATTGCCACGCCAGTTAGGGTCGGATTCCATGAAATGGTCAATGGGAAGCAAGTCCAAACGCTCCGGCAAACGTTTAGGATACATAAAAAAGAATACGGCACTATCTTTAGTCGGTCGCTCCGGCAAATCCTCCACACAGAGGGAAACTGTACTTCCTGAAGTAAGTTCTAAAATGAAAAAAACTTTCCAGTCTGCTCCGGTCGAAAACGTAGCGTGAACATAAACAGATTCAGATTTCCATGAAGAACTTGTGGTGGGTGGGAAGTTTGCCAAGGTAACAGTTGATTGGAGATAAGGTATTTGCGGGAGAAAATAATAGTTCATAAGCTTACATTTTCCTGGCGACCACGACGATATTTCCAGCTTTCTTTTTATTCATCAGATATTCTTCCAGAACCCGTTCGAAATCCGGGTCAAAAACTTCCTGCCACAGAAAATTTCCGATGGCGCTACGATCCACCTCATTTTTCTCAATAATTTTTTTAACATAAGATATATCCAAGGAGGAATTGAGAGTGAAGGCCTCGGCAATTCTGAAAGAATTATTTCGCAAAAGAATATCAATACACTTGTAGTTCATGAGATTGACATGGCCTGGAGGTAAAATTTGCACATGCTTTTCTCTTGCGCAAATCCATTCAAAACTGTCGGTGTTGGGGGTGGAAAAAACAAAAATGCCATCGTCTTTCAAGAGGTGGTGTGTTTTTTGTAACATGGCTTTTGAATCGACGATATGTTCGATTGTATCCCATAATGTGATCACGTCGAATTGGCTATCGACATCCATATCCAGGTAATCCTGGTTGAGGATTTTAACATCAGGGTATCTTTCTCCCAGTTCTCTGCAGGCTTCTTCGCTCATATCGCAACAAGCCAGATCGAATGAGCAACTGGCTCTGTGTAAAGCCTCGATGAAAATTCCAATGGCCGAACCCACATCCAAAAGCTTCCCGTGAGACTTGTATTTTTGGATCAATTCAATCCTTGGAAGAAAAATATTAATTCGCTTTTCAAAGGAGTCTCTAAAGAATTCATTTTCAAAAGATTTCATTTCACTATTGTAATAGGCGTTAATTTGCTCCTTTGTGGGGTAGGGATTGCAAAACAAGAGTCCGCAATCAAGGCAACTGGAAATATCAAACTGGTAAGCATTGACAAAAAATTCGATTTTTGTGGAAGGGCAAATAGGACAGGAGTCTAAAACAGGATTGTCATTTTTCAATTCAGCCAGCCGAGAAACAGTTTTTATCATCATCTCTCGAAGTTTTTTTTGTTTTTTTTGAGTGTGTATGTCGTTAAATTCCAGCTTTTTCATAATTCTATATTATATGTTCCACTTAAATTTTTGATCGAGTTTCACATAGGATGACTAAGAATAAGTTACAACGAGTTTCAGGCAGAACAAAGGAAGGCAACTATTGGATACTAAAGATCAGGAGTGCTTGACGGATTTTAGTTTTTTGCATTTTTATAATGATTCAGCCAACCTTCTCGATGTTCCTTTCCGTGAAGTGTGCCATTAGTATTACAATTCTTACAAGGCATCAGCGCTCTCTTTCCATTACCAAGAACCTTGCGATATTTATTGAAATTGGGGGAAGTCCAGACTTCTATTAAAGATTGATGGTTTAAGTTACCCATCTTGATTTTTTTATTCCAGTCTTGAACGCAGAGGAGAACATCACCATTCCAATCGATGGACATCGAATAATGAGTATAAAAACAAGGCCTGTTTTCTTCCACATCGGTCTGGTTACCTTCTATAACAGTGCCAGCGCGGTTGGTTAGCTTGACACCGTAATCATTATCCATGGTATACCAGCGGTCCCGTAGGAAATAATGGGACTCTGGAACCTTGGCTTCGGAAAAAATTTGGCGGAAATGGTCCAGTTGATGCGGACCGTCATAAAGGCTGACCAAGATTTGAGAGATACCTGCATTATAAAGGTCTGCCACAGATTGTGGAGTTAAAAAATCCCCACTGGTGATCAATTCAGTACGAATATCTTTCCCAAAAATTTTTGCCATCGCAATAAAATCGGGGTGAAGCGTGGGTTCTCCATAGCCAGAAAGAGCTACACCGCCAGTGTAATGCAAACTCCTGAGTTCATCCGCTATTTTGGAGCAAAGATCCAGGGAAATATGCAAATTCTGGTTTGGGTAAAGTTCAGTTTCGGCCCGTGGGCAAAACACACATCTGCGGTTGCAAAGTTCCGTTGGATTGATATCGAGCCAACTAAACAAAGGAACATTGTTGACAAATTCTACTTTGTCAACAAAAACAGATTTCCTTTTGATGTTCTTTTTTATTGTTTGTTCAAAAATTTCATTTTTTAATTGTTGGTCTTGCGGCATATAAATCTCCATGTGACCAGAAGAAAAACTGGAAAATTGAAAAAGAACTCAGGGAGCGCTAGATCAATTAAGCAACTGACACACCATTCCTTATTCCCTAATAGCCTAGCAAGTTAGCACATGTTTCTTTCCGTTAGCAATCTTAATTTCAAGTTACAAATAATTAAAACCTTATAATCTCTTGCGCAGAATCGCGATTTTAGAGGAGGCTGGAACCTTATCCATTTTACCAAATCAGGTTGCAAGTTGGTCGGTTATGATTAAGGTACTAGTTTAATTCAGGTCCAAAGAAACTACAGTTTGGATTTAGAGGTTTGATGTATGTTGTTCTCTTAGCTGTCAACGACCTTTTTAAAAATAGCCATACTCGGGTTGTCACTTGTTATTTCTGGAAATTTCTTTATTTCGTAATAATTTTTCTCAGAGAAATATATTCTGATAGAAAAGGTTTAGATTTATTTTTAAAAATATTTTTCAAACACCCAATTAAGTATTCAAAAAGTAAAGTCAATGAAAACATAAAACCATATTTCCGAATGCAATTACTAAACAGGTAATCGGCAAATATCCTTTAGGGATTCTTGAGAGCTTCCCTTTAAGGACCCGTTTCCCCTATCCGATTGACTGTAACGAAATACTTTGCCTTCATAATTGGTGATTATCACTTCATCATTCGTATGCTCGACAACATTGTTAGGTAACAGTCGGACTTTACCTCCACCACCAGGAGCATCAATCACATAGTATGGAACCGCCATGCCTGATGTATATCCCATCAAGTCTTTCATTATTTCGAGGCCTTTTTGTACCGATGTGCGCAAATGGTCAGTACCTTCTGTCATATCTGCCTGATAAATATAGTAAGGCTTAATGCGATTTTTTAATAATTTTTGCATCAATTCCTTCATCGTTTCTGAGTCATCGTTGACACCTTTAAGTAATACAGTTTGACTGCCTAACGGGATCCCAATATCAGCAAGCTTGGAGCAGGCTTTTTCCACTTCGGGCGTTAACTCTGCAGGATGATTAAAATGAATATTGAAATATAATGGGTGATATTTTTTCAATATGTTGCAAAGATTTTCAGTAATCCTTGCTGGTAGGGTACCGGGAACGCGAGTACCGATGCGTATGATTTCCAAATGCGGAATGGATCGCAATTCACTTAGAATCCTATCTAGCTCTTTATCAGGAACCAGAAGTGGATCGCCTCCTGACATAATAACATCCCTGATTTCCGAATGATCGCGAATATATTGTATTCCTTGCCTTAAAGTTTCTCGG
>CEUL01377349.1_pt1 | contig 20620 bp, 22 predicted proteins | sample 427021 | NCBI WGS metagenome assembly CEUL01 (sample SAMEA2622800, study PRJEB7988) | marine metagenome | isolation source: saline water (ENVO:00002010), including | reverse complement strand
TCAATTTTTGCACCATTCCTTTATTTTTAACGATAATTGAATTGCTTGACCTGAGCGTTAGACAATCGCATCGTCGATCCGCTACCTAATTCGCCTAATTCAAAGTTCCCAATACGAATGCGTTTTAAGTTTCGCACCTTTTTACCAAGTGCCATCATTAATAACCTGATTTCTCGTTTTTTCCCTTCTAGCAATACCAAATTGTACAGCAAATACGTAGAGTCAATCGCGTTAATGGATTGCACTCGAGCCTTTCCACTTTCAATTCTTATTCCATTTATCAGTCTTTTCATATCATGGTTTGAAAGATCTGAATCGAGGAGGACTTCATACTCTTTTTCGACTTGATAACGCGGATGTGTTACACGATTAACAAAATCCCCGTCATTAGAGAGAATCATTAATCCTGAGCTAAAAAGATCTAGTCTTCCAGCTGGAACCAATCCAGGAACCTTGAAATTTTTAGGAACCAGATCCAAAACTGTTTTTCGACCTCTTGGGTCGTTAACTGCAGACAAATACCCCTTTGGTTTATTCACCAAAAGATAAATTTTTTCATCTCCTCGTATATTCAATTTTAGTCCGTTCACTTTAACGGCATCTCGAATATTAACGGAGTGATTTATACTCAAAATCTGCTCATCGTTCACATAAACGCGGCCGTCCATAATCAATGAAGCAGATTTTCGTCGGGATCCTACGCCTGCAGAAACCAAGTATTTTACTAAAGGGTAATTAATATTCATATGGTATTACGTAGAAGAGTAGCACACACGAACACACGACTGATAGAATCTGTAGTAGGCAGATTTTTTCGTGCTTGCCATATATTTACATTAAGGGATTTTTCATGAGTCTATTACTCGATAAGCTTGATCGAGCGGCTGAACGATTCGTCCAGCCGTTGGGTTTTGGGGGGTCGGCAAAAAGAGAACCCGTTTCGCCAATTTTAGTTTTAGGTGCATTTGAAGCAAATGGAGGTAGCCAGCCTCAAAAAACAAAAAAAGAATTACTCGATGGCGCAGTAATACGCACTACTAATACAACAAAAAAATCTGTTTTAGAAAAAACAACCAAATCCCTTGGGGACTTAATGTTTGGTACGTGGTCTGAGTCGCCTCAGGCTGCGCTAACTAAGGGTGCTGATTTTGAAATTTTCAATAGCCCCTTAACAAGTCTTGCAGTCCTATCTGACAATGACCGTACGTTCATTATGAACATAGAACTGTCTTTAGACGAAGGCTTGATTCGTACAATAGACGTGCTGCCAGTAAGTGGATTTATTATTCAACTAAACAATGTTTCGCAGCTTACTATGGAACATTTAATGCAAATTGGGAGAATCAGTACTGCTACTTCTAAACCTGTTTTCTTACACCTTTCGTCAATTCCTGCGGAAGCAGATCTGAGTAGCCTTAGGGACGTCGGAATTGCCGCGTTAATTGTAGAACTAGAAAATAATTCAGATGATGCATTTATGAAATTAAATAAGGCATTGAAAAATATGCCCCAAAAACCCAATGAGCGAGAGAATAGAAAAGTCAATTCCTCATCTCCATATACGTTAAGTAAAGATACTACAGATGTCACGCCTGATAATAATGATGAATGGGATGACGACTAGCAAATAAGGACCATGGCCAACTAATGCTATTAGCTCAAACTGATCTTCTCTTCAATGATCCTTTTGCATTTTTTGTGCTCATTACATGTGTAAGTCTTTCGCTGCTAATCGGTATAACTTTTCATGAAGCATCACATGCTTTCTTTGCGAAAAAACTTGGAGATCCGACAGCTGCAATGTTGGGCCGCATTACTCTTAACCCTAAATCCCACTTGGATCCTTTTGGTACTTTAATGCTGTTATTTGTTGGATTTGGATGGGGTAAACCAGTACCTGTAAATCCCTACAACTTGGCATATGGAAGACAAGGGCTCGCAATTGTTTCGTTAGCTGGACCTGCAGCAAATATAAGTATCGCCTTGGCATTAGCTTTTTTATTTCAAATAGGCTTACTTGAAGCAGGTGATTTCAGTAGAACAGAATTAAAAACACTGAATCTCTCAGCCTGGGTGAATATTGTTGCTACTTACAGTGTACTCCTCAACTTAATCCTTGCGGTCTTTAATTTACTACCACTAGGTCCATTAGATGGCGCAGGTATTCTCAGTGGCATCGTCCCCAAGCATTGGCTGCATTACGTAAATAGTTTAGAAAGGATTGGATTATTTTTATTAATTTTTATAATCGGCTGCTCAATATTTACAAGCTTTGATCCGTTGGCATATATTTTTCAGCCTGTTTTACAATTTGGTGCGTTCATTATTGGATGATCAGCGAAGATGTTTTGCTGAATGTATTTCATCTAGTAAAAGTCGTTTCGTTGATTCCGCTATGCGGTTAATTTGAGCCAAAGTGAGTTTCTCGCCCATAATTTCACGCTCATACGCGGAAATCACATTGATTAAAGATCGGTCTGTAGGGGTGTTAAGTGCCATATCGATACCTCGGTGAATAAATGATATATAAACCCAATAAAATTCTACATGTAACAACGTTCCAGCATTGGAGTCAATTTAAAAACTATCCTTTTTATGAGTCGGATTCATTACAAAATGAAGGTTTCATACACAACTGTACAAAGGAGCAACTGCTTGGAGTAATAGGCAGGCATTTTGCAAGTCATCAAATTTTAATGCTTTTGGAAATAGACACCAGCAAATTAGTTAATCCATTGCGAATGGAAGAGTCGTATCCTGGAGATTGGTATCCGCACCTATATGGAAGTTTAAACAAAGATGCTATAACTAAAATTATCCCAATGGAGGCAGATAGCTTCGGTTCCTTTACAATGCCTGATAACCTTTAGAGAGTATTGCAATTAAATTCTTGCGTGAAGATTCATGAATAAAACTATAGTAAAACCTTCGAAATTACGCGGATTCATTACTCCTCCAGGCGATAAATCGATATCACATAGATCTGCTATTTTTAATGCCATTGCAGATGGGACATCGCATATAACTAACTACGGCACCGGTGCTGATCTTCAATCTACATTACGAGTACTTCGTTCATTAGGTGTAGATATTAAAAAAACTGGAGATTTTATCCGAGTTGTAGGCGGTAATTTCCACGAACCCAGTAACGTACTCAATACAGGTAATAGCGGTACCACTACGAGACTAATGGCCGGTGTTCTTGCCGGGCAAAATTTCCTCTCTGTGATGAATGGAGATAAATCGATCAGATCTCGTCCTATGGCAAGAATTGTGGAACCTTTACGTGCCATGGGTGCAAATATAGAAGGACGAGAAGATGGAAAACTTTGCCCTCTCATTTTTAAAAAATCCAACTTACATGGCATAAAATACGATATGCCCATCGCATCAGCTCAAGTGAAAAGCGCTTTGCTTTTGGCTGCTCTCTATGCCGATTCACCCACGGTTATTCATCAACCCGCACTGTCCCGTGACCACACAGAACTAATGTTTCGAGCAATGGGAGCAAGCATATTTGAAGACGGATTGAGCATAGAAATTAAACCTGGAAGGCTGAATGCTCTCGATGTGAAAATCCCAGCTGATATCAGTTCAGCAGCCTATTGGATGGTCGCCGCCATTTGCCATAACGATGCTGAAGTAACTATTCAAAATGTTGGAATTAATCCTACTCGAACTGGAATTATAGATATATTAAAACTAATGGGGGCTTCCCTCGATATAAACAATGTCCGAACAGAAGGCGGAGAACAAGTAGCGGATATTACTGCAAGATCTAGTGATTTGAATTCAGTGATTATTGAAGGTGACCTCATCCCTAGGCTGATTGATGAAATACCAATCATTGCTTTGGCTGCGTGTTTTGCTAAAGGGACCACTACTATCCGAAATGCAGAAGAATTACGGACCAAAGAATCTGATCGAATTACCGCAATGTGTCGTGAGCTTACTAGGCTCGGGGCATCGGTCAATGAAACAGATGACGGTCTAGTTATTTTCGGCGGTAATCATTTAACTGGTGGCACGCATCAAAGTTATGGTGATCACCGCGTAGCAATGACTCTAGGCGTAGCAGGTTTAGTTTCTATCGGTAAAGTTATTGTACAAAATTCAGATACGGCTTCAATATCATATCCTGCCTTTTGGGACGACTTAGAATTATTAGGAGTTACTTAAATTGAATCCACTGCTAGTAATTATCTCAGGGCCATCTGGGGTCGGGAAAGATGCAATTTTAGAACAACTGCGCTTGCGTCGACCTGATTTTTTCTATGCGGTAACTGCGACTACTCGGCCCATGAGAAATCAAGAGAAAAATGGCATTGATTATATTTTCCTTGATGAAAATGAATTCAATAAGCTACTAATGCAAGGAGAATTTCTAGAACATGCGGAGGTTTATGGGAACCATTATGGCGTGCCCAAAAAACCAATACGCGACGCAATAGCAAATTCAATTAATGCATTTATTAAGATTGATGTACAAGGAGCGAGAACAATCAGGTCGATCACCGAAGATGCTCTTCTAATCTTTGTCGCCCCGCCATCATTGATAGAACTAGAACGAAGGTTAAAAGACCGAAAAGCTGATTCGGCATCGCAAATGGAAGTACGAATCTTAACTGCCAAATACGAGATGGAACAGTCGAATATGTTTGATTTTGTTGTAATTAACCAGACTGGACAGCTAGAGGACACTGTTGACCAAATACTGAAGATAGTAGCTGCAGAACAATATCGTCCGGATTCAAGATCCATATCCATCTAACAGTTATGAAACTTCTTTCCCTCCGTTTACTGCAATTAATTGGCCTGTAATAAAATCTGAATCCTCGGAAAGCAAGAAAGCCACCGTTCCAGTCAAATCAGCAGGAACTCCCCGACGACCAAACGCACGTGTTTCTTCTGGGGTTGCATCAGCTCCTACACGTCCAATTTCTTGATCTGTTCCACCTGGCGCAAGAGTATTTACGCAAATATTGAACTGCCCAAGTTCACGACATACTGCACGCGTAAATGCCATTACTGCTCCTTTGGATGCAACATAATGTGGATTACTATCATGAGCCCTATTAGAAGTCCTCAGCATTGTTGTCGAACCCACATTAACAATCTTCCCACTCATCTGATCGCGCATATATGGGAAAACTGCTCGAGTACAAAGAAATGTTCCCCGCGCATTAACACTAAACACGCGATCCCACCAATCTGGGTCAACGTCCATAAGTGAAGGACCTGTTATGTTTTGCATTAATCCCGCATTGTTTAGTAATCCATCTATTGCACCAAATTTTTCAAACGCATATCGAGCTAGTTCTTCAGTCTGTTCCACATTAGTTACATCAATTTGTAGCGAAACCACTTCAGCTCCTTCAGCTTCACAGAGCTTTTGTGTCTCACTGCAGTCCCTGACGTCTGTTATAACCAATTTTGCTCCCTCTTGAGCAAGTCTAACGGCGTACGCCTGACCAAGATGCCTAGCAGCTCCAGTTATTATTATTACTTTATCTTTTAATTTCATCATCACCCCACAATAACCATATGAACTACACCTGGCCCGTGAACACCTACCGTTAAAGTTTGTTCAATATCTGCGGTGCGGGAAGGGCCAGAAATAAAATTATAATAATTGGGCCCACTACTCCTAGATTCCATTCGCTTAAGACGTGTAATTGCAAAAAAATCATCTAAGGTCTCTAAAATTTGGGTAGTCTCAACAAGCAAAACTAAAACTGATGGCGCAAGCGAGGTCAAGCGCGCCACACCTTTACGTGGAATGACCACGCAACTTGCAGTTTCAGCAATTGCATAAGCAACACCACTTATTCCCATTTCCGATCTAAATGCAATATCTTTTAATTGGTTCCGACGACGAGTTCGATTAGACGCTAAAATAGTCGGAGGAGCACCTACGGACCTCAAACTCCTATCCACATCAATTTTTTTGAAAATTTCTTCAGCGGATCTGATAACACTTTTAATCTTATTTGATCGAGCCACCTCAGCTACCACGGTTGCCGCGTCATCATAATTGCTTACACGGTGAACATTCCACGATGCAAAAGATGCGTTTTCTATTAGTCGGTTAATGTTAGTAGTTATGCGTGCTTCATTTCTTGCATGCACTGTTCGAATTTTTTCTTTTTGTCGTGCAATATTAGATTTGAGTGCGGGGTGATCAGGAGTGTGCAATATTGGATGGCTACGGCCTAAAGCTCCTCTTACTCTAGTCAAAAATTCGGATTTATTCGAATGTTCTGGAGGAATATAAGGCACAGTTATTTGTCCCTATTAACATGATTTTGAGATAATTTATTCTTCCACCGATCAGCAAAAGATTGAGAAGCAAGTGCTGGAAAATCCCTGGAAATTGTCCATCCTCCAACCATAGGAGCATGGAGTTTTTTGATTTTCCCATTACGAGTAATTGGTTTCAACATTAATTTTGCTAATTTAGCTCTACGCTCAAGGGCCTTCCGATTTCGTACAGCCTTATGCCATTGGCCAATAAATAACCTTTCCATCCACGCTGAACCTTTTTCAGACGCATCGCCTTCAGCAACTTTATGCCTCAAATGTAACAGTAATTTCGGGATGTCAATTTTTACAGGGCAGACGTCTCTGCAAGTTCCGCAAAGCGTAGATGCGTAGGGAAGATCACGTGCTACCTTCATGTTAGTCATTGGAGGTGTCACAATTGCTCCAATCGGACCTGAATATACCCATCCGTAAGCGTGTCCTCCTATCTTCTTGTACACGGGGCAATGATTGAGGCAGGCACCGCAACGAATGCAACGTAACGCTTCCCTCATTTCCTCATCTTTAAGGAGATTCATTCGTCCGTTATCAACTATGACAAGATGGAATTCCTCTGGCCCATCTTCATCGCTTTGGTTTTTTGGGCCACTCGCAAACGTGTTATAGCTAGTAATACGTTGCCCTGTTGCAGAACGTGGGAGAAGTCTGAGGAAAAGAGCTAAATCTTCAATTGCAGGTACTACTTTTTCCATTCCTGCAAGCACCACATGTATTCTAGGAGCTGACGTTGTCATACGTCCATTGCCTTCATTGGTAACCAAGCAAACTGTACCCGTTTCAGCAACTACAAAATTGGCACCACTTATACCCATCTCTGCAGTAGCAAATTTCGCGCGTAAGGCATCCCTAGCATATATACATAATCGTTTTATATCTTGAGTTGGCGCGGTTTTAAGCCACTCATTAAATAAATCAGATACTTCTTCTTTAGTTTTATGCATAGCGGGAGCGATAATATGAAAGGGAGTTTCACCTGCAAGCTGGATAATGTATTCCCCCAAATCAGTCTCCACAGGTTCAATTCCAGCTTTCTCTAAAACCTCATTGATACCCATTTCTTCAGAAACCATCGATTTACTTTTAATTACAGTTTTAACGTCATTACGCTGAGCGATACCTAATACAATTTCATTAGCTTCAGCGGCATCGTTAGCAAAGTAAACATGGCCACCATTTCGCCGAACGTTCTTATCAACAAGATCTAAATAGTAATCCAAATTTTCTATTGTAGATTGCTTGATATTCGCCGCGCGCGTCCGTAATAGTTCCCAATTCTCTTCACCAATATCCTGCTCTATTATTGATGAGCGCGCCCCCACAAAATGTTCCATGACGTGGTCAAGGGCATGCTGGAGTTTCTCGTCCTGAATAGCTTTCTTCGAAATATTTTTGAATTCAGCAGTTTTTACTTCTGCCATTTCTATTCACCTTCCGCAAGCAATTCTGCAATATGCATGGCACGAACCTTTACATTTTTTCGCTCAATCGCTCCGCGAATCTGCATCAAACAGCCGCAGTCATTGGCTACCAGTGTTTGTGCACCAGATTCGACAATATTCTTTATTTTTTCCTCTAAAATCGCTGAAGATATATGAGGGAATTTTATGGAGAAAAGACCTCCGAATCCGCAACATGAATCCGATTCTTTCATCTCCTGGATCTCAATACCTTCAACGTTCTCAATTAATTCCCTTGGCTCTTTGGAAATTCCCAGCTCTCTAAGTAAATGACAAGCGTCATGATAAGTAACTAACCCATATGAAATCGCCCCAACATCCGTCTGCCCTACTACATTGACTAGGAAATCTGAATATTCATGTGTCTTCTCAGCAATTGCCTTAGCTCGTTCAAGTTGGTCGGGGTCATCTTTAAACAACTCTTGATAATAAACCTTGATCATGCTTGTACAAGATCCTGACGGCACTACGATGTTTTCTTCTTTTTCAAACAAGTCCATAAAATGGCTTGCAACCTCTGCAGCATCTGATCTAAATCCACCATTAAAAGCAATTTGTCCACAGCATGTCTGATCCTCAGGGAAAGAAATTTCTACTCCCTGACTTTGCAAAACCTTTACTACAGCCTCGCCCACTTCAGGGTAAAACTGATCCACAAGGCAAGTTGCACACAGTGCAGCCTTTAGTCTAGCGTTCTTCTTATTTGAAAAGCGGCTTGGGCCGCGACGTCGAACCACAGGCTGAAGGTAACAGATCTTTAGTAATAATGAAACTATTTACTTGAACTATTGCTAAATGGGATCTTGAAATTAGCTTCAAAACATTTATCGCAAACTGCAGGTGGAACGATTCCCCATCGCATCAACCAGCCAAACGCAAAACATCCCGCACAAAACCCTAAAAATGCTTCTAATCCAGCAAATAATACAAGGATTGCTAAAACAATTTGTGCAATATCAAATAAGTTGAATCCATAAGTCAAAATAAGAGCAGTGATTGAAAATATTAAGCCAATCAATTGAGCAAATTGTTTAGGAGGACCTGCAACACTACGTGTTTTTTTAATAAATATAGGAACAATAAGTTTTGTTGCTAATTGCCCCATCGGGCTTAATGTTGGCCCAGTTAATACTCGAGCAATAAATCCATATGCTAATAGGAATAAAAGCCATTGAATATCAGTCACGATAATCAGAAAACCTAATACAAAAACCATTGTCGCTACACACCTTGCAGCATACTCGTTCACAGGATGAGGAAAAGAAAATACTGTTCTTAGAGCAGAGTCTGATTTAATTGGATCTTGCGACAAAATTCCCTCTAACTAAACGGAGAGGGCGTTGCCCTCTCCGTTTCCAAATCAGCAATATTATAAACCATCAACCAAATAGCGGAGTCCAAATTTCGCGGCCAATCCATTCAAATAGTGCCGCTTCAGGCCAAATCATATATAAGACGTTGTCTGCCATTATGAACTGAAACACACTAACAAACGAAACAGTTATTACAGCAGCCAAAATTCTCCAAGAGAACAACACTGCCAGTCCTGCAGGTGGTTGATAATTTCTGACACTAGGAATGTAAATGAGACCTAGAACCAGCAAACCCAAAAGCATCGGAGCCGCATCAGAAAATGCATCTAGATAAGGCATATTCTCAATGATTCCCAAGTTATATGCGATTGTTGGGCCTGTGCCAATCAATGCTATAGCCATAAAAGTACCTGATACAGCAGCCACCACTGCTGGTTTTTCTGGTAATCCACTCATAAGGAATAGAGGAAGAAGACCTGCAAGGATTAATGCACCCCAGCGCAAACCTACAATTCCCGTAGCAAGGAGAAAGATGACCAACGTTAGCCCAACCAGTAATGTTGCAGTTCTAGCACCAGGAAGAGACAAACTATGCATACCTAAATCCATAATTTCTGACTGACCTGCCTGGTTACCTTTAAATTTCTCTCGAAGGTTAAAGAACAATTGGATACACGCCAAAAGTATTACCACTGAAGACATTACAACTGGCAACATTCGAGATGTAGCACTGAACCCAGGCCAGCCAAAAGCAGGAATCGGAACAGAGCTCAACATGAATGCAATCGCGCCACCAATAGCTAAGAACACAGGGAAATTACGTATATCGTTAGTCCCTAAGCTCAATAACTGTTTTAGTACCCCAAAGAAAGTATTTTGAGGAATGAGTGTCACATTTGATTCGTGGTGATCTTGCTCATCTGAATTCTCTGCCAATGCTATTTTTGCCTTTGCTTGATTTTGACCTGAACGATAAAACATGTATGCAGTTGCGACTGCAATAAATATCAGCCCTATAGTAAGAGGTCGTGTGAGTACACCTGTAAACCCATGAACATTGACTGCAGATTGGAAATTCAACTCAATTATAGGTCCAAGTATTACTCCTAATAGCAAAGGTGGTCGTGGCCATTGGAATAATTTCATAATGATACCTATTCCCATAAACACAAACATGATGGGAATAGCCAACCAGTTGGTCATATTGATCACACCCGTTAATATCGAAATAGGTATCACAATACCACCTATAACGGGATAGGGGACTTTCGTTAATTTTGCAAGGTGCCCTGTGGCCAATATACCTAAGATAGTAACCATAAAATTACCAATTGCTAATGTAATAATCAGCAATATTGTTACGTCAGCAAATCGCCCTAGCATCTGTGGCCCAGGTGTTACATCCATTGCAAGCATTGCTATCAGCACAAAGGCCCAAGCAAGGCCCCCGGGAACACCTAGAGCAAGTGTAGGAATAGCTTGACCGGCCTCTTTAGAGTTCTGTGCGGACTCCGCAAATAGAACCCCATCAAGAGAACCTTTACCAAATTGGCTTTTATCTTTAGACCAAAAAATACCAAATGCATAGGATAGCCAGTCAATAACAGCTGCACCAACACCTGGTATAGCTCCCAATAAAACACCAAACACTGATTGGCGAATCATGATTGGCCAACGGCTGAGTCCAGCACGTGCACCTCTCCATACTTCACTACTATTAATAACAGCATCACGAGGGGCGACTGGACGCCGTGCGATGGACAAGTCAATCATTTCAGGAAGAGCAAATAACCCTAGTGTAGTAGCAATTAAAGGTAAGCCAGACCACAAGCTTGGTTGCTGGAAAACGAATCGTACATCACCGGTAATAGGGTTAATACCTACTGTACCGAATAATACTCCGAATGCTCCTGCAGCTAGGCCTTTAACCATGGCACCCGAACTAAGCGCAGAAACCATAGCGATCCCAAAGAATGCCATTGCAGCAATTTCGGGGAACCCAAAAGATAGAACGAATGGCTTGATAACGGGTACGAGGATAGCAAGTACAATCGCACCTATAATCCCACCTAATGCAGATACCGCATAGATTGCACCTAATGTATGTGCAGCTTTGCCTTGTCGCGCCAACTGATGTCCTTCTAAGAAGGTCACCTGAGTAGCACCCCCTGGTTGGCCTAAAAGCACGGCAGGTATTGAATCTAGTGTATTGTTCACACCTGTCATAGACGCAAGCATCACTAAACCTATAGCTGCTCTTTCTCCACGGAAAAAATCCACTATAAACGGAATAGACAGTGCCATTATCAAAACACCTGAAGCTCCCGGAACAATCCCAGTTACAGCAGCTATTAATACCGCCCCTGTGACCGCAATCCAATACACCGGATCCGTAAGAGCGCCAAACGCTTGACCTATCTCATGAGCCCATTCGCCTTCCAAAGAGATCACCTCGTGCGCAACATCGCAATCAAAAAGTAAGTGCCACGATACCCATAATCGTGTGTTTAAGCAACATTATTATGTGCCGAAGGGGCATCAATTTTGATGCCCCTTCGCTAATTCGTACTATTCCTCTCTTATTAGAGGTCTATTTCACGTATTTCGCATGAACCGCTTCGATGATTTTGTCTACATCATCTTTCTTGTCCAAAAATGCTTGAGTAGTCTCAATAAGCTGCTGTTGAGCGGCTTCACCACCCGAGAAATTATTCTTAATTCCTGTAAATCCTTGCATATCTGAAGCAAATTTTTCGTCATTCATTGCATTAGCGAGAGCATTCCTTAATGCATTCGCAACGCCTTTTTCCATACCTGGAGGCCCAATTACATTCTTCGCAGCGTAAATCTGAGGTCCACGGAATGCGTTGTAAATTGCAGTTTGAGCTTCGTCCAAATGTGCATCAGCAACGTTCGGACAATGGAAATCCATCTGTCCATTGTTACCTAAATCAAATCCGGGGACTGACATGTCAGCGAATGGTCGAATAAATCCATTTGGAAGCCAATCTGGCCTCGTGCGAGGGAACTGATCCCATAAGGTACCTGATAACCAGGAATTAACATCACCACGTTCCATCATCAAGTACTGCTCAGCAGAACCTGCGGCTGCAACGTTTCTAATCTCTAATGGAACATTGAATTCATCAGCGAGCCATCCCAAAACACCGTAAGAACCGAGGTCAGCAGGTGTCGGTGCGCTCTGGCCAATAGTTAAAGTCTCTGAACCGCCCCATGCCGATTCAAAACAATCATATCCCATTTTACCGTTAATAACCCAAAGCCCTTCTCTACCAGAAGTGACACCAATCATGGTTACTTCACGCATATCAAACTGAGCACCTGGAGCGGTCATGTCGAAGATCCCAGGCGTAGCCTCAACTGCTAGGGTTAAACCATCTGGTTTTGAATTCCAAACAAAGTTACGTTCGGTTAGGACCGGGGTCATGTTTGTAACAACAATCCTTGGTTTACCAGGAATAAACTCCGGCCATGCCTTTGCCATATAACGTGCCTGAGCATCCGTTCCACCACCAGGGTTGAATCCAACCATAATTCGGATTGTCTTACCCTTAAAATATGCCTCAGCGTCAAACTCTGGCTCTGCTGGAGCAGGCTTAGGAGTAGCTGTGGGCTCAGGAGTGACTCCTGGCTTTGGTGTTGCAGTTGGCGCAGGCGCCTCAGCAACTGGCTTTGGCGTTGGAGTAGGATCATCTCCTCCACATGCCACTAATACGAGAGCAAGCACTAAGCTCATCAAGCCGAGGGCTGCTAACTTATAACCTATCCTTAACATTATTTCCTCCCAATTTAAAGACAAGACAATATGTAACATAGGTAATGCCTACGTCGAGGCGTAACCCTACCTTTAACAACGCCTAGTGTCAATTTTTTGGTCTATTTAATTTGAAATTACTCTAAGATCTGGGTTATTAAAAAAAATGGGCCGTCAATTGACGGCCCATTTTTTAAATACTACTTAAGTTACTTAACGTATTTGTCAAATGCAGCTTTAGATATGTCATCAATTTTGCTGGCGTTGTCAATAAACGCCTGTGTTGTCTCTCTTAACTCCTTCTGTGCTTGAGCACCAGGAGTGAAATTATTTGGAATACCGGTAAATCGTACTTGATCCGCAGCATATCCTTCATCTGACATAGCTGCCTCCAAAGCAGCTCGAAGTGCATTCAAGGGACCTTCAGCCATACCTGGAGGTCCAATTATGTTCTTGGAAGCATAGGTCCTTGGGCCTGTAATGGCTAACCAAGTGGGTAGTTGATCATCTTTATCAAAGAAGCTCTCCACTTTAGGACATCCGTACTCACCTTCAGAATTTGGCTCAAGGAAAAAGCCAGGGAAAGACATATCGGCAAATGGTTTCAAGAACCCACTCTCAACCCATCCTGGACGGGTAATCGGTAATTGGTTCCAAACTGTTGAAGATGTCCAACTGTTGACGTCTCCACGCTCTAACATCAAGTACTGCTCTGCAGATCCGGCAGCGGCAACGTTCTTAATCTCAAGAGGAATGTTAAATTGATCTGCCATCCATGGAATAGCAACAACTGAACCTAAGTCCGCAGGAGTAGGAGCAGAAGTTCCTACAGTCAAAGTTGGGCCAGTAGCGTTAAAAGCAGTATCCAGACACCCGTAACCCGTAGTTCCTAGGGTCATCCAGAACTGATCTTTTCCTGAAGTTACACCAACCATTGAAACCTCACGCATATCAAATTCAGCGCTTGGGCTATTTTGATCGTAAATACCCGCAGTCGCCTCAACGGATAGAGTTAAGCCATCCGCCTTAGAGTTCCACACAAAGTTACGCTGCGTAACGTTTGGTGTCATGTTGGTAACCACAATTCGAGGGTTGCCCGGAATAAATTTTGGCCAAGCTCGGGACATAAACCGCGCCTGAGCATCGGTTCCACCACCAGGGTTGTACCCAACCATCATCCGGATAGTCTTACCTTTAAAATATCCTTCAGCATCAAATTCGGGTGCTGCAGGTACAGGAGTAGCAGTTGGAGCAGGCGCCGCACTGCTATTATCTGTAGCAGGTACAGGAGTAGCAGTTGGAGCCGCAGCCGCTGGAGCCGCTGGCTTAGGTGTAGGTGTAGGATCACTCCCACACGCAACCAAGGCAATCGCCATAGTCAAAGACATCACTGCCACAATAGAAATATTTCGAACAAATTTCGTGGACATACAACCTCCCTCATTTTGTTGACTCTATTTATTTTTAAGAGTCTTTGGAGTCCAATTGTTATCGTTACCCTAACCTTTGTGGAAACTCACGTCAATTGAATTTCCATGGTTCAATAGTGTGCTTATTATCTATCTTGTTATACCCTTCTACAATAGTAAAAAAAGAGGGAAACATGGGAAAGCGAAAAACTATACATATTCCAGGCGTAGAACATAATGCACCTATACCATTTGGTGCACGTGTTGGGAATGTCATTTATAGCTCTGCTATTCAAGGAATAAATGCTGACACAGGCGAACTATCAGATGATGTCTTTGAACAAGCAAGGCAATGCTTTCGTAATATGCTTACTTTCTTAGAGTGTGCTGAAGCAACCACAGACGATGTGGTTAGATTAACGTGCTTTCTAGCTGATCTAAAAGATCGGCCTGCATTAAATGAACCCTGGTTATCAATATACCCTGATCCGAATGATAGACCTGCAAGGCATACATCTAAGTATGATCCACCCTCAGGTGGAATGAAGGTTCAAATAGAAGTAGTTGCAGTCGTTGACGATTAATATATATCTAACGTGAATCGCGGGCTCGGAACATCCTCTGTTTTATAATCAAGAATTGAATTCTCAAGAGATTGGGCAACTTCCTCCTCAATTATCAGCACGGTCGCACCCTCATATGCATAAGCAATATCTGCAGCTCCACGCTGGTCAATCACAATCCCCCAATCCCCCTGCCCTGTCCAAACTGGAGGTACAGCGAGCCGTAGTATTTGACCCGGCTCAAGCTTTTGAATGCCTGCAACTGTTTTAAGCTGAGCTTTCGCTTCTGGTGTGACTTCTAACATTTAAGCTTTTACCACTAGTTCATCGTTTTCAAAATCTAATAATTTACCTGACATTTCCATATCTACTTGCGCACATAGAACAAACCTAGGCCCCACAAAATCAGGTCCTGGCATTCGATTTCGCGCTTCTTCGGGTGCATCCTCAGTTGCTATAGCAGTACCTGGCGAAATAATGACCACGCATATATTGGAATCTCTAACTTCTTCCGCATGAAATTTTGTAAATGTTATTAAGGAATCTTTTGCTGTGGCATAAGCTAAAGCTCCTGGAGGAGTAATTCCGCCACCTCCATGTAAATTGATTATGTGCCCTTTTTTCTTCTCCCTCATATAAGGAACCGTGTGCTTAGATACCAAGAAAGTCCCTCTAAGGGCCACTCCTAGTACTGTATCCCAAAAGAATGACGTATCCATGTCCTCAATTTTTGGCCATCTTTCCTTGTCTCGCCACATGAAATGAGGCACTACTGCTGCATCATTTACAAGCACATCAATGCTGCCAAATGTTTCGTAGACGTACTCAGTCATTGCCTGCACAGAACTTTCATTGGTCACGTCTGTAGGAATTGCCAGAGACTTCACACCTTTTTCTCCAAGTTCGCTAGAGGTCTGTACTAAGCGTTGCTCATCGATATCTGCAATTGCAATATTCGCACCCTGCTCAGCAAAAGAATGAGCAATAAAGCGCCCAATCCCCTTTGCACCACCCGTAACGATAACTGACTTCCCTTCAAGCATAAACTTCTCCATACAAGCTTTAGCAATTATTATTAGTTTGACAAGGTGTTATTCGAACCATACCTTGAGTCTCAAGAAATAATAATTGACATCCACAAAGGAGGCAAAATGCTTGAAGGGAAAGTTGCGATAGTTTCGGGTGCTGGCCCCAATATAGGACGTGAAATTGCTTCGACGCTCGCAGCAGAGGGGGCTAACGTGGTATGCATGGACATTAATGCAGAATCTGCATCAAATTCCGCAGCGGAGCTCCAAAAAAAAGGCTATAACGCCATTTCGGTCCAAGCCGACATTACTAATCCGGACGACATGAGAAAAATGATCGACCAAACATTGAGTGCTTTTGGTCACATAGATATCCTCGTTAACAATGCAGCCATCACTAGCTCACCAGGTCTATTAGATGAAAATATTGAAACTTTTCGGAAAATTGTAGATGTGATATTAGCTGGTACCTTTAATTGTACTCAGCATGTAGCAAAGCAGATGGTTAAACAAGGCACTGGGGGGGCGATCGTAAATGTAGCATCAACCTCTGGACATAGAGGCAAGTCTGGTGCTATTGCATATCAGTCTGCTAAGGCTGGAATATTAAATTTCACAAGAGCATGTGCAGTTGAGTTAGCCACGCACAATGTCCGAGTAAATTCTGTCACTCCTACTCAAACCGGAATGCCAGTAGGTGGCAAACCTATGCGTAATTCCAACGAAAAACCCAAAAGCGTACCTAGAGGAAGGTGGGGAGAACCAAGCGACCAGGCCCAAGCAATCTTGTTCTTAGTATCAGATAAGTCTGATTTCATTACTGGTGCAGATCTTCCAGTAGACGGCGGCAATTTGGCCGTAAGAATTTCTGGATAGGGGCAAACGATTATCAATAAAACGGATGTAGTCATTATAGGAGGCGGCATAGCTGGTGTGGGTATTGCTTATTACCTTGCACTCAGTGGGGTAACAAGTACTGTCGTTGAGCGCGATTCGATTGGAAGCCACGCGTCCGGTTTTGCTTATGGAGGGCTGTCTGGAGGTATTCCCAATGGTCCAAATATAAATACGCCGTTAATCGACTACAGCATGAGCCTCTTTCCTTCGCTTGTTGAGCACCTAACATCCGAGACTGCCATTGATCTTCAATTTCGGCGAAGAGAATTACTGAGGATTGCTTTGACGCAAAATGACATCGCGGAATTACAGAAACACGCCGCATGGCAAAATCAACAAACGAATTACAAAGTTTCCTGGTTAGATGAAAGCGAAGCTAAAAAAATGGAACCCCGAATCAACCAACAAACTATCGGAGCCCTCCATGTCGATGGGTCCTATGACATAGAACCTTACCGATTGACTTTAGCCTTAGCACAAGCCAGTGAAAAATTAGGTGCGAAAATAATATCTGGCGAAGTTACTTCTATACATCAAGATGGAAATCGAGTCACCGGGGTGGAGGTTGATCATAAATTTATTAAATGTGACAAGATTGTAATTGCTATGGGCCCTTGGAGTATGCAGGCCGAGAAATGGCTAAACGTGAATATTCCGGTGAAGCCTTTAAAAGGTCAAATCATCAGACTTAAGCATGATGGTAAACCTTTCGAGTTTAGTATTGGGCACGGTAAAAATTACGCCATGACAAAACCTTCGGATGGGCTCGTTTGGTGCGGAACAACAGAAGAGGATGCGGCATTTGATGAATCACCTACGGCTGTAGGAAGAGACAAAATTATTGATTCAAGCTTGGAGATGTTGCCCTGCTTAGAAAATTCAGAACTCGTTTTACAAACTGCTTGCCTTCGACCGGTGACACCCGATAATGGAGTTATCCTAGGAGAAGTCCCAGGAGTACAAGGAGCCTTCATTGCCACCGGAGGAGGTAGGCAAGGCATCATGATGGGACCAGCCATATCCAAATTACTTACAGATATTATTTTATCTAATCAACCTGAATGCCCTATCGACCAGTTCAGCCTCTTACGATTCAATGAATGAGAGGATCTACTAAAATTTTGACAGACAACTCTATCTAATGCTAATTTCCGCACATATCGGCTGGAGTGAGGAGGCTGTATGGCTGTAATCGATTCTGATGCACACGTAGTTGAAACAGAACAGACTTGGAATTATATGGACCCCGGAGACGAAAAATATCGTCCATTAATTGTTGACTCGCCCAATGGCGATGGAATGAAATATTGGAAGATTGATGGGGAAATTAGAGCCCGTGCCAGAGGTCCGGTTGCCGCTGCCGGTATTTCAGAAAAAGTAAAACGAAACATGGTAACTGACGATGCCAAGCGCTACATGGAAGATATTCCTGGAAGAATTGCTCATATGGACGAGCTGGGAATAGATGTTCAGGTTCTCTACCCAACATTATATATAGGAAGGATGTGTGATTCTCCTGAAGCACAGCTTGCACTCGCAAAGAGTTATAACCGTTGGCTAGCAGATATTTGGAATCAATCGAAAGGCCGACTGCGTTGGACTTGTATACTTCCGTTGGACACCATGGATGAAGCTTTAGCTCAACTCCGCTGGTCTGCTGAACACGGTGCATGTGGCATCACAATGAGATCTATAGAAGATGAGCGATTACTTATTGATGAATACTTTTACCCAATCTATGAAGAGGCTCAAAAACTAAATATTCCAATTACAGTACATATTGGAAATTCCAATTCTTACATCCGAGGGCTTATGGCAAAAGATGGCATTGGAGGAACGTTCAGTGGGCTAAGATTAATGTCTGTAGCATGTTTTCATCAATTAATTACGACAAGTACTCCTAAGAAATTCCCTAATTTACGATGGGGATTTATTGAAGCCAGCTCTCAATGGCTTCCATATGCAATACATGATCTTCGGCGAAGATTAGAAACAAGAGGTAGAGACCTGGAAGATGATGTTTTAGATGCTTATAACATATGGGTAACGGCACAAACTGATGACAATATACAAAACGTGCTTAATTACGTGAGTGAAAAGCATATTTTGATAGGGACAGATTATGGACATCAGGATCAATCTAGTGAAATAGAAGCTATAAGAATTATGAAAGAAGAAGGCGGATTACAATCCAGTACAGTAGATAACATACTTGGTGCTAATGCCGCAAAATTTTACGGTATAACAATATAAATTAGGAGTTCTATATGCTGACTTCAGAAGAAAATCAACTACTAACAGAAGTAGGGCCTAGAACCCCAGGTGGAGAACTCTTACGCAGGTATTGGCATCCTATTTCAGTCGCGACAGAAATCACTCATGAAAACCCTACTAAATTTGTAAGAGTGCTCGGAGAAGATCTTGTCATTTTTCTAGATAAATCTGGTAATTGGGGACTGCTCGCGGACAAGTGTTCTCATAGAAACGCATCATTAGTTTATGGCCGTGTAGAAGAGAGAGGTATTTCTTGCGCTTATCATGGGTGGCTTTATGATTGCCAAGGTAACATCCTTGAAACACCGCCTGAAAAAAATGACGCCATCCTAAATTCGGTAAAGCAAACCGCCTACCCTGTACAAATTTATCTTAACCTAGTATGGGCTTACCTAGGACCTTCCCCAGTGCCACCTATGCCTCATTTCGATACCTTATTTCGCCCGGATGGACAACGATTAATTAGGGTTCATCCTCAACTAGATTGCAATTGGTTCCAAGCAATGGAAAATTCGATGGACCCGGCTCATTTGCAGATTCTTCACCAAGAATATATAGGTCGAGGCAGAAATCCAGTAAATACTACTCGTGGTTTTACAGATGATGTAGATACCTTTGATTTTTACACCACTGATTATGGCTTAATGAAAAAGAGAACCTATAAAAATGGGGTCATCGATGAACATCCCGTATTGTTCCCAACGATATTACGTCAGGGGCCAAGTACACAATTTCGTACTCCAATCGATGATACGCATACCATGCATATTCACGTTAATTTCACTCTAACTGAAGATGGATCAGAACCTGCTGACGCATTTGATCCACCTATTCAATACATGGAAGCTTACAAAGAGCCCGTTGGCGCGCTACATCCCTTTACAAAATTCACTCTTCAACATGTGATCCCTCAAGATCATATGGCATGGGAAACACAGGGGCCTATCGCAGACAGAACCAAAGAGCATCTGAGTTACTCAGATAGAGGAGTAGTATTACTCCGTCGAATATTACAAGAGCAAATTAAAAAAGTGCAAAATGGAGAAGACCCGATGGGGGTTTTCCGTGATGAAAATCATGCCATTATCGACACCAAAATAGACGAAGATTTTTGGAAAGGACGTTCAAGTAGTACCGTCGCAGCCACAGAAGCCAAGAATTAGAATCTAGATCATCTTTGGCTCTGTAGAATCGGGGATTTCCAATTCAAAAGAGTTGATAAACATTGAATTAGTAACGTACTGGCCTATGAGTGCAATAACATCAATGAGGTTCTGCGTACCTAATAAACTCAGCGCAGTTCCATATACATCATCTGCAGTGTAATGCTGCGTTAGCAACGCATTTGTAAATTCCACTATGGTTTGTAAATCTTGAGGGGTATCTGAAGGAATTTCTTTTCGCTCTCGAATAGCATCGACTAAAGATGAGGACGCACCAGCATTGCGGGCTAGCTCAGCATGTGCGTTCCACACATAACCACAATCCATGGCTCGAGCAGTAACTAATATTACAAGTTCCTGAAAAACCTGCGGGAAATTTAATTCCCATCTAACATAATTGCTTAATGCGCGTCGCCTAAG
>CEUL01075833.1_pt1 | contig 20625 bp, 19 predicted proteins | sample 427021 | NCBI WGS metagenome assembly CEUL01 (sample SAMEA2622800, study PRJEB7988) | marine metagenome | isolation source: saline water (ENVO:00002010), including | reverse complement strand
ATCGGCGGTATCCGGGGTCAGGCGGTGTCGGTAGTGAGGGGAAAGAAGACCGATTTGCTGATTCCGGCAAACGCGGAGTTGGTGATTGAGGGTGTTCTCAAACCGGGTTCCATGAAAGGTGAAGGTCCATTCGGTGAATTCACCGGGTACTACGGCCGGCCAGAGGGAGAGGCTCCGCTGATTGAGATTACAGCACTACACCATCGTAATCAGCCGATAATGACCAATGCTTTGATGGCGGATTATCCGTCCTGCGAGCAGTCAGGATTTTTCGCTATAATCCGCTCAGCGCGGGTCTGGAACGATTTCGATAAACTCGGTATTGCCGGAATTAAGGGCGTGTATTGCCATCCCGCAGCGGCCGGCGGCTGGGGTATGACTTGCGTCAGTATTGAGCAGCGCTATGCCGGACATGCAGCGCAGGTACTCGCCCTCGCCGCCCAGGTGCCCGGCGGAGCTTATTATACTAAATGGATCATCGTGGTGGATGAGGACATCGATCCCTGTGACATGGATCAGGTTCTGTGGGCGATGGCGAGCCGCAGCAATCCGGTTGATGATGTCGAAATTTTGAAAAATACTTGGAGCACCCAGCTTGATCCTAGCCAGTATCCCCCAGAAAATCGGCCTTACGGATCGAAATGCTTGATCAACGCTTGCAAGGATCACAAGCATATCAAGGAATATTCGAAACGCACCATGCTGGATGAAAAAGTCTACAACAAGGTCGTAGCAGACTGGGAAAGACTGGGTCTTCCGGGAACCCCACCCGCGGTTCAGCATTTCGAAAAGGACGTGTGATCGCTTAAGCCCGGGTAAATGAGGGCTTAGAGAAATGTCTCTCCGTACGGTTAGCGAATGCGACAAGTGATAGCATGACCGGCACTTCGACCAGTACGCCGACGACTGTTGCCAGTGCCGCGCCGGAATTTAGGCCGAAAACACTGATGGCAACGGCGACCGCCAGTTCAAAAAAGTTTGAGGTCCCGATCAGCGCGCAGGGTGCGGCCACGTTGTAGGGAACCCGCCATGCCCATGCGGCGGCGTACGCAATGAAAAAGATGCCGTAGGATTGGAGAAGAAGTGGTATGGCAATCAGCCCGATCACAATCGGCTGGTTAATGATTACCTCACCTTGAAAACCGAATAGTAGTATGACCGTCGAGAGTAGAGCGAAAATAGAATACGGTTTGATCCGGCTGACGAAGCGATCAACCACTTGATCTCGGGTCTTGCCCCGAGAGGCGTGACGCATCAGCTGGAGGCGAGTTAGATAGCCGGCGAAGAGAGGAGTGACTACATATAGCCCCACCGATAGCAGCAAAGTTCGCCACGGTACCGTGATATCGGTTACCCCCAACAGTAACGCCACGATGGGTGCAAACGCGAAGATCATGATCACATCGTTGACTGAGACCTGTACCAGCGTATAAGTCGCGTCACCTCGGGTAAGCTGCGACCAGACGAATACCATTGCTGTACAGGGAGCCGCGCCCAGTAGGATCAGCCCGCCGATATACTGGACGGCATCTTCCGGGGCGATTAGGTCGGCAAAGACTACCTCAAAAAATAGTACGCCGAGAGACGCCATGCTGAATGGTTTTATCAGCCAGTTGGCAACGAGCGTGATAATCAGCCCCTTGGGACGATCTCCGATATGACGGATCGATGCGAAATCGACATTCACCATCATTGGGTAAACCATTCCCCAGATCAGGAACGCGACCACGAAATTTACTGATGCGTATTCGAGCTTGGCGAGAAATTCGAATAGGCTGGGGGATATATTCCCGAGCATCAACCCCCCTATAATGCAAAGCGCTACCCAGATCGATAGCCACTTTTCAAAGAAACCAATTCTAGCGTTCTCGGCTGAGAGTTTTTGAATGCGGTGTGGTGGCAAAGTGTTGGTCATGATCCGGTGGAGAGTTGCTAGAAGGGCATAGGCGTTTAGACGTCGTTTCCGGCAATACGACGCGGACGTAGATTAAATGAGCTATATAAACATCATAGGATCGTCTCAATTTTATTCCACTCTTTCTGGACCGTTGACACTTACTAGTTGGATATCAAGATCTCTTCATTGGACTAATCGGCGCCGCGATTTGTGGTTTCTCGTTGCTAATTTTCCCATAAGTCGGGGGGGAAGCCGGAACGAATTTGCTACATCATCGAATATATAATACGCAACAAAGGGTTCGGCATATGATGGTAACCATGGCGATAGTATGTGGAATTCAGTGAGCTGGCGCTTCATAGCTAGGATTAGAATATCTATTAAATAAGGGGGATCCATATTGTAGGCCTACGCCTATCTGCAGAGCCTGCCGCAATATAATATGCGAATACATAAAGAATTACCCGACAAGGCAATCAATATTCCAATAATCATCGATATTTCGACCTTCGAAAGTGTTGTCCACAAAAATAACTGGAGCGTATTACCTTGAACCGCATGCCAAAGATATCTGTCATCGGAGGGGGGCTGGGCGGACTCGCAACGGCTCTAGCTTTATACCGGCGTGGCATTGACGTAGCGGTCTACGAAAAAGCAACGGAGTTGGGAGAGATCGGTGCCGGCGTGGTGCTTAGCCCCAATGCGTTAAAGGCAATGCGCTATCTAGGTATCGAAGATCGGGTCATTGATATCGGCGTAGAAACGCGTGAACAGTCGATCCGAAGTTTCCGTAGCGGTCGCGTAATCGTGAAACCGAGACCCGGAGAAGATATTAAGGCGCGCTACGGTGCAACCTCTCTGACCATCCATCGGGCTGATCTTCATGATATCTTGGTCCAAGCAGTACCAGAGAAAATCGTTAACTTGGCGAAGACTTGTATCGGCGTTGACATGAGGGACGGCAGCGCGGTGGCGATTTTTTCCGATGGGACCGAAGTCGATGCCGATATCGTCGTTGGCAGCGATGGCATTCACTCCACAGTCCGAGATAGCCTTCTCGGGCCGATTGAGCCGACCTTCACCGGTTGTATTTGTTGGCGTGGGCTAGTACCGAGTTCAAAGCTCGGCAATCTGCAGCTTGCCCGGCAATTCACTATTTGGTGGGGACCTCACGGTCATATCGTGCATTATCCCGTCCGGCGCGGAGAATTGGTCAATTTCGTCGCTCATTTCGAGAGTGACGCATGGACTGGGGAATCCTGGGTCGAAGAATGCCCTCGTGAGCAAGTCATGGAAACCTATGCCGATTGGAATCCTGACTTGTTGGAACTCATCGGTTCAAGCGAGCGATACTACAAATGGGCACTTTACGATCGTCCACCCTTGGAAAATTGGATCAAAGGTCGGGCGGCGCTGCTTGGCGATGCAGCGCATCCGATGCTGCCATATCTTGGGCAGGGTGCCTGCATGGCGATAGAGGATGGATGTGTGCTCGCTGAGGCCATCTACAAGACGCCGGACGATCTCGATACAGCGCTATCGGACTATGAACGTGTGCGCAAACCGCGGGCGATCCGCGCGCAACTGGGATCACGTTTTCGGGCAAAGGAAAACCATATAGCCTCGCCGATTGGGCGTTTCGCCCGAGATGTAAAAATGGCTTGGAGAAGTCGTTTCGGGAGCGATGGTTCACCCACCCAAGCCGCGGAATTTTACGATTATGATGTCGCCTCGAGCAATATTTTGGACTCGGATAACGGGTAGATTATTTTTTGATCCATTCACTTCTCGGTGGGTATTGAAATCTTTCTTCCCCGCTCAATCGAGAGGCCTTCGATAGGTATTTACCCGATCGACTACCTCGCCTCCAGACTTTCTGGGTTCATAGATTGACGAATTTTGGGAAAAGTGCCGCGGCGTTATCCCGATTTATAGCGCCCTTCTCAGCTTCGCTGATCCCGTCCCACGCGTCCAACCCGCTGCTTTCTATCGTCACCTTTTCGGCAGAGATATAGGGATAATCCGTTCCAAACAGGATCCGAGATTTATCTGCAATGCCTATCAGGCCAGTTAAAGGTATCGCATTTCCCGAAAGGGCTGTATCGAACCAGAATTTTCGAAAATATGACATTGCTCCCTCCGGATAATTTTCACGAAACGGCATGTCCTTATCAAAGATTGCAATCCTGTGTGCTAGAAAGGGCAACGTACCGCCGGAGTGGGAAAGTATAAATTTGATATGAGGATAGCGCTGAACGACGCCCTTTAGAATTAGGTTCACTGCGACGCGGGTCGTTTCGAATGGGTAGTCAATGAGCATGCGCGGAATGTCCCAGCCACTAGCCTCGGTTCCCGGCGGATAGCAGGGATGGATGAATACTACTGCTTTGCGCCGATTGAGTTCTTCGTAAAGAGGCTCGAAATCGGGGTGGCCTATATATTTATCGTCGATACTAGTCAGCAATGTGATTCCGTCGAGAGCGAGGTCGTCAAGCGCGCGTCCGCATTCCGAGATGGCGGAATCGATGTCTGGTAGCGGCAGAAAGCCAAATCCGCCGAACCGCCCCGGGTGATGCTGTGCCAGCGCTCCTAGATAGTCATTGCAGCGTTGCGCTAGAGATTTAGTCTGCTCGATGTCGCCAAACCATATGCCAGGCGATGTAAAGGACAGGATAGACGTGGAAATCGCCTCATTGTCCATCACGTCCAAGCTGTGCTGGGGGGTCCACTCGGGAAATCCTCTATAGGCCGTGCTGGTGATGCCGGCGCTTTTCTGTGCCTCAATATAAAATTCGGGCAAGACGTGATGGTGTACATCAATTCTTCCGTCGGCGGCCATGGCACCTGCTCCCTTAATTGTAGATGAACTTTAACGGCGCGGCGACTATTTCGTCGAGGGGGTTTACTGATACGTTCTGTGTGAACGAGAGGCAATCCTATCGATATTTAATCGGATCTAGGCTACTGCGTTGCAAAGTCACTAATGTGACAAATCAATTACCTGCTAATTAACTGAGCGCCGCGCGGGGGTTACTATAGCTTTAAATGATCTGTTTATCAGAATTCTGCCAAGCTTTTCTTGGAGAGTCCAAGACATGCTTGCAAACCGGAGGGAATTGGCATGACGGTTGCTACTAAAAGCTATGCGAGCGGCACCTCTGATGTGCCGTTAATAGGATCAACTATCGGGGCACAATTCGATTCGGCGGTTAATAAATGGGGCCCTCGCGATGCGCTGATCGTTCGTGAACAGGATATTCGATGGTCGTGGTCTGACCTGAAACAACGGGTAGATGATTTCGCATCTGGACTGATTGATCTGGGCCTACGACCAGGTGACCGGATCGGCATCTGGTCTCCCAATAATTCAGAATGGACCATTACTCAGTTCGCGACCGCCAAGGCGGGGTTAATCCTAGTCAATATCAATCCTGCTTACCGGTTAGCGGAGTTAGAATATGCCTTGAATAGGGTCGGGTGTGTAGCGTTAGTGTCGTCAGTGGCGTTCAAGACCAGCGACTATCTCGGTATGCTCCGCGAGCTGGCTCCGGAATTAGACGCCGCCGCGCCGGGAGAATTGAAATCCGCTAAATTACCAACTCTACGTCACTTGATCATGGTCAATGGAGATGGAATCCGAGGTAGCTATGCTTTCGGCGATATTCTTGAACGTGGAAAGGCAGCTGGACAAACCCGCGTGAAAGATTTGGCGACGAGCTTACAGTTCGATGACCCGATCAATATTCAATTTACGTCTGGTACTACTGGCGCCCCCAAAGGCGCGACGTTGACCCACCATAATATTCTCAACAACGGTTTCTTTGTTGGCCGGGCACAGGCGTTAGGCGAAGACGATCGTATCTGTATACCCGTGCCGCTGTATCACTGTTTCGGTATGGTTATGGGTAATCTAGCCTCCGTTACCCACGGGGCGGCAATGGTCTACCCAGGCGAGGGTTTTGACCCAATGGCAACATTGGAAACAGTCTCGATGGAGAAATGCACAGCGCTCTATGGGGTGCCGACGATGTTTATCGCCCAGATACAGCATTCGGACTTTGATCGTTTCGATTTATCGAGTCTCCGCACCGGCATAATGGCGGGGTCTCCCTGCCCGGTAGAGGTTATGAAACAGGTCATTGAAAAGATGCACATGGAAGACGTAACAATCGCTTACGGTATGACCGAGACTAGCCCGGTCTCGACCCAGACGTCGGTTGATGATCCGATCGAACGCCGGGTGTCAACTATCGGTCGTATTCAGCCCCACCTGGAGATTAAGGTTATAGATGACGACGGGCGTATCGTCCCGCCGGGCGTAACCGGAGAACTATGTACCCGCGGCTATTCAGTCATGCGTGGCTACTGGGATGATGACGAACGCACTGCAGACGCCATCGATACAGCAGGCTGGATGCACACCGGTGACCTCGCCACGATGGATGAGGGTGGCTATTTCAATATTGTTGGGCGAATCAAGGACATGGTTATCCGGGGCGGGGAGAACCTCTATCCGCGTGAGATCGAGGAATTCCTTTTTCGTCACCCAAAAATATCCGACGTTCAGGTGTTCGGTGTCCCGGACGACAGATACGGCGAAGTACTGTGCGCTTGGATCAAATTGGCGGAGGGCGAAGAGGCGGAAGAGTTGGATATTATGTCATTCTGCGACGGCCAGATAGCTCACCAGAAAGTACCGCGTTACATTCGCTTTGTCGACGAATTCCCAATGACGGTGACCGGTAAAATACAGAAATTCATTATGCGCGACCAGATGATTGAATCGCTAAAGTTGTCCGAGGCGAAGACAGCCTAGAAGTATTTCGTTTGCTCCGAACCTTTATGGCCGCGTTCCGCGTGTCGGCCTAGGCTATTTACCTCAAAGGGTTAGGCCATCGTAGATTGGTTATCGGTGCGGATGTTTAACGTGCGGTATATTACTACGCTATTACGCAGGCCGTTGTAATTGTGTGCGGACCGTGGCACACCGCGCGCCATGTTACAGATCGAAAATCTCACCTACCGTATTGGGCCGCGAGTTTTGCTTGACGGGGCATCGGCTTCGGTTCCAGCTGGGCACTGCGTCGGGTTGGTGGGGCGCAACGGGACTGGGAAGACGACGCTATTAAAATTGATTATGAGCGAATTAGAGGCCGATGGCGGGTCGGTTTCAGTCCCTCCGCTATGGCGGATCGGCGTTACCCGACAGGAAGCACCAGACGGCGCTGGCACTCTGGTCGATGCAGTGTTGGCGGCCGATACAGAACTACAGGAACTAAACGAGGAAGCAGAGACTGCATCCAATCCGGATCGTATCGCCAGCATTCACGAACGGCTTGCCGAAAAAGACGCCCATAGTGCTCGGTCACGGGCAGCGAGGATCCTCGCGGGGTTGGGTTTTGACGATACAGAACAGAAACGGCCTTTATATGAATTTTCGGGTGGCTGGCGTATGCGCGTGATGTTGGCATCGCTGCTTTTTGTTGGGCCAGATCTGTTGCTGCTTGACGAGCCGACGAACCATCTCGACCTCGAGGCGACGCTGTGGCTGGAGGAATATCTCCGCCGATACGAAGGCACCATCGTCATTGTCAGCCATGACCGGGGTTTACTCAACCGGGTCGTACAGGAGGTCATACATCTCGAAAACTCGAAGCTCACGATGTACCAGGGTGGTTACGATAGGTTTGAAGCGACGCGGCGGATGCGGTTGGAACAGAATGAGAGAGCACGCAGCAAGCAGGAAGCGCAGCGCGCTCATATACAAAAATTTGTCGACCGTTTTCGATACAAGGCGACTAAGGCAAAACAGGCGCAGTCGAGGATCAAGATGCTGGAACGGATGGAGCCGATTCCAGAGTTTTCCGACGGACCGCGGGTGACGTTTAATTTTCCTGATCCCGAACCGCCGCTATCACCACCACTGTTCAGCGTGCTTAACGCTATGGTTGGATACGAAGACAAAGTAGTCCTAAATAATCTCTCCCTTCGGCTCGATGAGGATGACCGGATCGCGCTAATCGGCGCAAATGGTAACGGCAAGTCGACGCTGATCCGCTTACTAGCCGGTCGGCTGCAGGCGATGTCCGGCACGGTAACTGCCGCGCCCAAGTTGCGGGTTGGGTATTTTGCCCAGCACCAGACAGACGAGCTGGATATGGAGGCGACGCCAGTGATTGAACTGGCCCGAAAACGACCGAAAGACCGGGATGAGCAGCTGCGAAGCCAGCTTGGCCGCTTCGGGTTTAGCCAGGAGAAGGCCGATACCCAAGTTGCTAGCCTATCGGGTGGTGAGAAAGCACGGTTGCTCTTTGCGCTTATGACCTGCGACGCTCCGCATATTCTGTTGCTTGATGAACCGACCAACCATCTCGATGTAGATTCTCGCCAGGCGTTAATCCAAGCGATCAATGGTTTCACCGGTGCTGTGGTTATCGTCAGCCACGATCCGCATGTGTTGCAACTGACCGCCGATCGATTCTGGTTGGTCGGCGATGGCGGCGTGAAGACTTATGACGGCGATTTGGAAGAATATAAGGAATTTCTTTTGGGTCGTAAGAAGAAGGAGCGAGGCAAGGATAAGTCTTTGGCCCCCCCGAAGACTGATCTACCTCCCGTCGACAGGCGAGGGCAGCGCCGCGCGGCGGCGGAGCAGCGACAGGTGCTCGCGCCTCTCCGAAAACAGGTTGCTCGTATTGAGAAGAATATGGAGAAACTTGAGGCGGAGAAGAATGAAATTGAGGGGAAGATGGCTGACCCAGAATTGTACGGAGGGGCCTCAGAGACGCTCGTAAGCCTTCAGAAGGATCTAGGATGGATTTTGCAAAAGCTTGCCGAGGCCGAGGAAGCATGGCTAGTCATGCAACAGGAGCTAGAAAAGTCTGACGAGACCGGGGGTACAGGATGAGGAATGAGGCTTGGATTCCCTGCGAGGTCGATACTCGTGTGCCGCCATCTAAAAGACAACATGGATTGTTACTTAGGTGTTTCCCTAGAACTCGCCCACCTAATTCAAAAATGCTATTTAGTTCGATAAAGAGCGATAGAACGGGATGAAAATATGATCGACCTATACGCGGCGCCAACATCCAATGGCCTTCGAGCTAAGATCATGCTGGATGAAACGGGACTGGATTATGCGCTACATCCAGTTGATCTGGCGGGCGGGGCCAATAAATCGGAGTCGTACTTGTCGATCAATCCGATGGGCCTGATTCCTACGATTGTCGACCCGCACGGTCCCGAGGGCAAGCCACTCACACTATCTCAGTCAATGACGATTTTGACCTACCTAGCAACTAAATCCGGCAAGTTTATGCCTGATCATCTGGCGGGGGATACGTTTTTCTGGCGCAATACTATGTCTATCGCGACGGATATGACCGGCGTCCTGATGGCAATAATGACTATCGGCCGTATGGAAGACCCGCACCAGCCGACTATGGATGACTTCGGCGCTCGGTTTAATCGCTACCTGAAATATTGGGATGGGCTGATGGCGGGGCAAAAATATGCCGGGGCGGATGAGATCTCTATCGCCGATTTCGCCTTTTACCCTGTGGTCTATCGCGCAAGGGCTGTGGTGCCACAATACTCGGATGGGTGTCCCAATATCGACCGATGGTACAATGAAATTGGCTCCCGTTCGGGTGTTCAAAAAGGCTTAGATTTTGGCTAGGGCTAATCATTTTATTTTGTTTGGAGTATGTTGATAGGTTCTAAAATGTTCCTTCGTTCGGTCGCAATTGAGGATCATTTACCCAGGGAAGCCCGCGCACGCTCGCACTTTTTCTGAAGTACGCATAAAAGAATAAGGATATAGAAATATGAAAATCGCCGTTCCTGATCTTATCTCAAACTCTTACCTTCCGGCGCCGGCAGCAGTTGAACTCGGCTTTTTTGAAAATGAAGGCCTTGATATAACCTACGAGCTGATCTTTCCAGTCGACGACGCTAACAAGGCGTTACGAGATGGCAAGGTCGATTTCGTCGGAGGTTCTGCGCATTCGACGCTAGCCGGGTTTCCAGAATGGGAGGGGGCAAAAATAGTCTGTGCACTTTCGCAGGGGATGTATTGGTTTTTAGTAGCCCGAGCGAATCTGAATATTGAACTGGGTGACACGCAGAAATTGAAAGGTCTAAATATCGGTGCTGCACCCTGGGTTGATCTGGGCCTGCGTGCACTGCTGAAGGAAGAAGGTATTGATCCCGATGTTGACGTGAATATCGCCCCCATACCAGGGACGGTTGTGCCCGGGGTTTCTTTCGGGGTGACGGCGGCCGCTGCGTTAGAAGATGGAAAAATTGACGCTTTCTGGGCCAACGGAATGGGGGCGGAGGTTGCCGTAACTAAGGGTGTCGGGACCATCGTACTCGACCCCCGCCGAGGCATAGGCCCTGCAGCTTCATTCAACTTCACTCAGCCGGTTTTCGCGACAACCCAGAAGATGATAGATGAAGAGCCCGATACCGTTTCCGCCGCAGTGCGAGCTATCGTCAATGTTCAGAAGGCGATGAAGGAAGATGTTAGTTTGGCAACTGAGGTTGGGCGGAAAAGTTTCCCCGAGGCGGAAACCGCATTGATCGCCCAAGTTGTAGAGCGAGATCTGCCATTCTATGACGCTGCTATCACGCCGGAATTCGTCACCGGTATGAACGCGTTCTGCCGTGACATGGGTTTAATGGATGGCGATCCAACATTTGAGAGTGTCGTTGCGACCCAGTTCAGTAACCTTTGGTGAGCTTGACTCTTAAATGGATTCTGGGGTTGGGGAATATCTGAAAAGGATTTTAGTAACTATTACCACTCATATCTGAAAGGCCACTGAAAAATTTGGTTTTTTAGAATATAAGTCTTCAGTTTTTAATTTCTTTGCCAGGTCAATCATCTTTCAATAGATTCTGTTTTGTGTGAGTGGGCAAATATACCCGCTATCGAAAAAAGGGCGGGGTGTTAGCCGTATTCCAGCGGCAGACGACAAAGGTAGAAATTTCTCTCACCGCAATCTGTTCCCAGGGTGTTCCGCTAAAAGGCTCGTTTATTATTCGCAGCTAACTATAGCGCCGCACCAGTCATTCGTTATATTTGATTCTGAGATAAGGGAGCGCGATGTGACGGCTAGTTTTAAAACCAAATCAGACTCAAAAACGATTCCTGTGACGCCGGTTGAAGCTGAGGTCTTTGATGCGTGGTTGGCGGGGGAGACTGCTGAGGTTAAGAATTGGGTTAAATCATCGGGTTTCAAAGCGAGGCCTGGACAGATCAGCCTGGTTTCCGGCTCGAATGGATCACTGGTTCGCGTTCTGCTGGGGGTCCAAAACTATGAAGGCATGTGGGACTATGCGGTTCTACCGGCGAACCTTCCCGGCGGTAGTTATAAGCTAGACGTGCGTATGGCACCTGCCGCGGCGACCGCGGTGGCGATAGGCTGGGCACTCGGTGGATATAGTTTTGATGCCTACAAATCCATAAAATCAAAGAAGCCACCGGTCTTGGTTTGGCCTGCTCGAGCAGACAAGGCTAGGGTCAAAGCGATGGTGGATGCGATTTTCCTAGTGCGTGATCTGATAAACACTCCGGCTGAGGACATGGGCCCATCGCAAATTGCCGCAGAGTCGCGGAAACTCGGGAAGCGGTTCAAGGCTGACGTCAATGTTATTGTTGGTGACGCATTACTGAAAAAGAATTTTCCTACAATACACGCTGTTGGACGTGCCAGTGACGATCCGCCTAGGTTAATCGATCTTAAATGGGGCCCGAAAAACGCCCCGAAGGTATCGATTGTCGGTAAGGGCGTGTGCTTCGATACAGGCGGGCTCGATCTAAAGCCCGCCGCTGGCATGCTAAGGATGAAAAAGGATATGGGAGGTGGTGCCCATGCGTTGGGCCTTGCGAGCCTGATTATGGCATTGAAAATACCTATACGGCTTCGAATGTTAGTTCCGGCTGTAGAAAATAACGTGGCCGGCAATTCTATCCGTCCACTCGACGTTATCAAAACCAGGAAAGGCATCACGGTCGAGATAGGTAACACGGATGCCGAGGGACGGCTCGTGATGTGCGATGCGCTTGCCGTGGCGGACGCCGAAAACCCGGACATGATTATAGACTTTGCCACGTTGACGGGAGCTGCGCGTGTAGCGGTGGGGAGCGAGCTCGCGGCGATGTTCTGCAACGATGACAGTCTTGCCACGGATCTCGAAAACGCTGCCAAGAATGTAGACGACCCAATGTGGCGGCTTCCATTGTGGCGGCCTTATCGCCGCATGCTCGACAGCAAGGTTGCCGACATCAACAACGTGTCGGAAGGGGGTTTTGGTGGCGCAATTACGGCGGCGCTGTATCTGCAGGAATTCGTCAGCAAAGATACGCCCTGGGCGCATTTTGACATTATGGCGTGGAACACGTCACCGCGCCCCGGTCGGCCTGTCGGTGGTGATGCACAGTCTCTTCGTGCGGTCTTCGAGATGATCGAAAAGCGATACCGTTAGATTGTCGTCACCGGATTTCAGAAAACCCCTCAATAGTATTATTGAATCGTGGGGTTCATACCTGCGGTTGTTTATTCGATGAGGTGGTTTGTCTTAATCGCGTCTAGCAAGCCGATCGATGCCGCCTCGATCATATCGTAGACGCGACTAAAGCCGTTTCCTGATCCGTAATAAGGGTCGGGTACGTCGCTGATCCCTGTTTCCTGCGCATAGTACATGAACATTCGGATCCGCGATTGCAATCTCGGCGGGCAAAGTTGGTACATTGCATCGTGATGGCTGTAATCCATTGCGAGAAGAAGGTCGAATTCTTCAAAGTCGTCGAGAAGCAATTTTCGGGCTCGTTGATCGCTGATATCTACCCCGCGGGTCATTGCCTCGTCTATAGATCTCGAGTCTGGTGGATCACCGATATGCCAGGCACCAATCCCCGCAGAATCCGCCGTAACTCGGTTGCTGAGCCCCTGCACTTTGACTAAGTCACGGAACACTCCTTCCGCAGTTGGGGACCGGCAGATGTTACCGGTACAGACGAACAAAACTCTATACACGCATGGTCTCCAAATCCGAAATCTGCGTATAATAGAATAAAAAACCTCCAAAATCCTAATGACTTGCTATCTCGAAACGCATTACCGCGATATCCAAACCTGCAACCGTTTCGGGGCTCGACCCATTGATGTGAGGTCGATCGTGCGCAGCACGCGCAATACCTGGATCCAAATTATCGACCATGCATTGCGGGTCTGCATATTCAAAGGCAACGTCCGATCGCATGACTTGATCCACGGGCGACGGCTTAGTTGGCTTGAGGTCGATGATGTACTTCTTATGTCTCTACCTCGTCGCATACTTGGACTGATCTGATGAGAATATCCGCCACCTATTGGGCATTACCTGAGCAAACTCGCGCAATCTTATTAATGACGATTTCGGCTGTCGCCTACGCGCTAACTTTCGTTACAGTGCGCGAGCTCTCGGAATCGTTTTCCGTTTATATGTTGGTCATGCTGCGGGCGGCCATCGGCACGGCTTTTTTATTGCCGTGGCTATACCGGTCTGGCGTCGGTGTGCTGCGCACGTCACAGACTAGGCTTTACGGGTTCCGGGTTGTACTTGTCTACACAGGAAATCTGTGCTGGTTTTACGCGCTTGCCAAAATGGCATTGGCCGACGCTACTGTGCTGTCATTTCTGATTCCAGTATTCACCGCCATAATTCTCGCCATCTGGATGCGCGAACATTTAACTTTGCCGCGCGTCTTCGCGCTGACGATGGGTCTCGCTGGCGCGTTCATCGTAATCCGCCCAGGTTTTGCCGAAATCAGCTTAGCGACTATCGGTATGCTGTACACCACAGTTGCCTATGGCGCCGCCACCGCCGCGACGCGGGTGCTAACCTATAAGGACGATCCTAGCGTAGTGGTCTTCTTCATGTTCGCGTTAAACCTCCCGCTAGCTATCGGCCCTGGGATATATCATTGGACTACACCGTCCTTCGACGATTGGGCCCTGATAGGCGCTTTCGGGTTGCTCAGCCTGTATTCGCAAATTTACATGACGCGAGCATTGGCACTGGCCGAGGCGGTCGTCGTAATGCCGACATTCTACCTTCAACTTCCGCTTGCGGCGATGTTTGGATTTCTGCTCTTTGGCCAGATACCAGAAATCTGGCTGATCCCTGGGGCCGGGCTGATAATTGGCGGCAGTTACTATTCTCTTTGGAGCGAGGCACGCAAACGACGGATCGCGAAAGAACAGGCTGGTTCGCCGTGACCCGACTGACTTTTGCACCTGCCGTCACTGGCTTGCTGTGGATGAGCGCAACCGCCGCTTGCTATGCGGCTAGCTATGTTGCAATGCGGTTACTATCGGATGATATCAGCATTTACGAGATCACGTTTTTGCGGTCGGTTATTGCATGCCTTATTCTCGGCCCATGGATTTTGGCGATCCGGCCCGCTGCCATCCGAGTTACTCGCTGGAGAGTATACTGCATTCGATCAGTTGCAACTTATGGTGCGATGATGTGTACGGTCTACGGAATCGCGTATGCTGCGATTGCCGATGTGACGGCTTTGTTACTAGCCTCGCCGCTATTCACAGTTCTATTTGCGGCCCTTTTTCTGAAGGAGCGTGTAGGAATTCATAGGTGGATTGCGCTGATGGCAGGTATTGCAGGCGCACTGCTGATTATTCGCCCCGGCTTTGCAACGATCACTTTTGCCAGCTTTGCGGGTTTGCTAGCGGCATTTGGCTACGGAATTGCCAACGCTGGCACCAAGGCGCTGACAGCAACCGACCATCCCGATGCAGTAGCCTTCTGGATGTATGCGTTGATCGTTCCCATCTCTGCCGGGCCGGCAGTATGGTACTGGACGACGCCGGGCTGGGGCCATGTACCTCTAATTGTGCTGCTTGGTGTTTTGACGATGTTATCGCAATACTGCATGGCTCGCGCTTTTCGCGCCGCCGATACCAGCGTTGTGCTGCCGGCACATTATCTTCAGATGCCGTTCGCGGCCGGGTTGGCATTCCTCGTATTGACGCAGGTGCCCTCGGCCTGGGTCTGGCCAGGCGCGGCGATTATCGCGGCTAGCGCTTATTACACCGCTATAAGGGAACGAAAGCACCGGTGATGACGTTGATATCATCTAGCCGCGGAGACGACTAAAGATTGGATCAGGTGGGTATCACTATACCCTTCGCCATCCCTTGATTGTATGGCAGATAAACTTCAAGCTAAATATTACCCGGGAGGAGAACTTGATGGTTGATAAACTCAGAGGAAAGGTCCGGCAGAAGGCGCTAGGCTCTCTTAAGCACTGGAAAAAAGTCGAAGGACGCGATGCTATTTCAAAAGCCTTCCGGTTCGGGGATTTTAACGAGACATTTGGTTTCATGTCGCGTGTTGCGATTATGGCCGAGCAGATGGACCATCACCCCGAGTGGTTTAATGTCTATAATCAGGTTGTTGTGACATTGACCACGCACGATGCCGGCGGTGTTTCAGAAAGGGACATAAAACTAGCAAAATTTATTGATCGCATTGCGGGCAGAAAGGCTATCGCTGAACTGTCAAAAGCCGAAAAGATAAAAAAGGCGAAATTGAAGCGTCAAAACTAGCGCTCTGTCCTTATTCGAGGATATTTTTTTTACTAGAGTTATTGTCCTCGCTGCGCCTTGGCGTGGATTTTTTCCCCCCTTCGTACCGTGTGATATAGAGCGTCGCGCTGACGATGATTATTGCACCGACACCCGTCCACAAATCGGGCATCTCGGCAAATAATAGGTATCCAGCGATAACGGCGAATACGAGACGGATATATTCCATTGTCCCCATCAAGCTGGATTCTCCCACCGAAAAACCGCGCACAAAAAAATTCATGCCAATGGCAGTGAAGGTGGCGATCAGACAGAGTAAAAACCATTCCAGTGGCGTCGGGTGAACCCAGACATAGGCAGCTGGACCAGCGAAGATCAGTGTGCCGAAAATATGGTACCAGAATAGGATCGTTCCGGGTGGATCGTCGCGTGCCAGCACGCGGATAATGATCAGTCCAGATGCAAATAAGAACGCAGTGAAGAGTGCCACGAACCAAGCTATATCTATCTCGCCGCCAAAGGGCCGTATCATCACAATCACGCCCGCAAAGCCGGCGATAGTTGCGCCCCAACGGTGCAGTCCGACGATTTCTTTCAGGACGAAGATAGCCAGGAAGGTAAGAAACAGTGGCCGAGTGAAAGTCATCGCGGTTGCGTCGGCAAGATGCAGATTAATGACCGCATAAAAAATGCCCGCTTGGCCCAGTGATGCGATGATGGCGCGAGAGAAATGTAGTTTTAGGCGGTTAGATTTTAGTTTTTCTGACCCCGTCTGGATGAACAACGGCACCAGCAGAATAAACCCGATGCCGTATCTAAAGATTGCCATCTGAGCCGGATGTATGCGATCCCCTGCGAATTTGACGGCGATGTCAGTCAGGACGAAAAAAGCGGTACCCAGAACTACGAAAACCGCACCCCGCATATTGGGCGGCAGTTCCTGAAACCATCGTCTTAGCGCTTTGATTTTCCCGCCCTTCCAAGCTGTGTGAGCCAGACCGAAGCCGCAAAAATAATTGTGCCTCCAATCCAGGTCGATATGTCAGGTAACTCGGCAAAAACTATCCAGCCCAGGATCGCGGCCCAAATCAAACGGGTAAAATTGAACGGCATAGCGATGGACATATCTGCCGCTTGGACACCCCGATTATATGTTCGCTGAAGGATAACACTCATGAAGCCGATGACCGAAAATAGTCCCCATTGTTGAAGCGTCGGATTGTTCCAAACGATGATTGTCGGGATAAGGAGGATTAGCGTCTGGGTCACGAATAGCCATGCAGCAATTGTGTCTGGAGGGTCGGTACGGACAAGTGTCTTGATCATGATAGATACTAGCGCTCCGGCTAGTGCCGAACCTAATGCATAAGCGATGCCGAGGTTAAATTCTGTGAATCCCGGGCGAATGACGATCAAAGCGCCAACGAACCCCGCCGCAATGGCAAACCAACGATGCCGGTTGACGACTTCTCCCAGCACGAAGCCGGCGATGGCGGCTGCAATTACTGGCTGAAGGAAGCCGATCGCGGACATATCCGCAATCGGGATCAGCGCCACGGCAGCGAATAAAAGCGTTACGTTAGTCGATGACATGAACCCTCGGATGATATGACGTCCTAGCTTGTTCGTTCGCATCGCGCCTAGGCCCACATTTATCAACCAGGGCATCATGAAGAGCACAGAGAAGGCGTTGCGGAGGAAGGCTATTTGGAAGACTTCGATTTCGGGCGCCATGTAGCGACCGATGGCGATCGAAATGACATAGGTCACAGCCGAAATGGACATCCAAACCCCGGATCGAATAGGTCCAGGTAAGGCCTGAAATCGTCTAGAAATTCGCGATTCGGTCACTCTATTCTCGTGTAGTCTATAGGGATGCGTTATCCTTGGAATTTCTTGCTTCGCGTCTAGCAATATAGACCGTCGAGAAAAAAATCAGCAGTCCACCTAGCGCAGTGTAAATTGACGGTATCTCAGAGAAAAGAATGAAACCGAAAAGGGCGGCTACAATCAGGCGAGTGTAGTCCATCGGTAGCATGATCGACGCGTCAGCAGCCGCGAACCCGCGGCTCATTGCTCGCTGCCCCAGAGTACCGACTAGTCCCATGAAAAGTAGCCAACCTAGTTGCTCCCAAGTTGGTGTCTGCCAGACGAACAATGCGAGAAGAAGCATTATTGGAGTCGTAAAGATTACATAGTAAATCGTAATGGTATCGGGTGACTCAGTGCGAGACAAAAACCTAATGAATACAGCAGATCCAGCACCGGCAATTGACGCGATAAAGACGGATGCAAGGCCAACATTCAGAACCTCAAAGCCTGGTCTAACCATAATCAAAACGCCTAGGAAACCTATAAGCAACGCCGTCCATCGACGCAGTCCGACTAATTCGCCCAGGAAGACGATGGCAAAAATAGTTCCGTAGAGCGGACGGCTGAACATGATTGCCACCGCATCGGCTAAAGGTATTTTCGATAGCGCGTAGAAATATCCGAGTGTCCCGATCGCTACAAAAAATGTGCGGCCTACGAAATAAGGTATTTTGTCAGTCTTAAGACCCTGTCCGCGAGTGCGCATAAGCCACGGCGCCATAAAGATGAACCCAAGACCTGTTCGGAAAAACGCGATAATAAAGGTATGAACGTCTGTCGAAATATGGCGGATCGTAGCCGCCATCGCGGTTAAGCAGAACGCGCTGGCGATTAGCCAAATTGCCCCCCGGATGGGCCCTGGCAGGCTGTCGAACCAGTGACGTGCCGCCGATGGGATCAACTTACTTTTCCGCTACTTCTACGGGACTCCGTCTGGCCCGCGAAAACCGACGCGCAGAAAATGACCGTCCCGCCTACAATAGTCCAAACATCTGGTAGTTCTGAGAAAACCACAAACCCAATGGCAATCACGAAAGGGAGGCGTGTGAAATCGAAGGGGACGATAGATCCAACATCACCCGTTGTGAACGCACGGGAGTAAAGTCGTTGGGCTGTTGTAGATAGACCGCCAAGAAGGAAACCCCAAAACCATTGCTCCCAGGTTGGCCACTGCCAAACAAATAATACAGCTATCAGCGCAAATGGTAGCATATAGATTACTTGGTAAATCGCGGCCGTATCCGGTTGGTCTGTGCGTAGGGTGGTTTTTAGGATCATTGCCGACCCAGCAATGCAGATGCCGGCGCCGATTACCATGAAGGCGCCAATGTTTATCTCCTGAAAGCCCGGACGGATTACAATCAGCGTTCCAGCGAACCCGGCGGCCAGAGCGATCCACCGTGTCAGAGGTGCTGGCTCCTTCAAAAATATGACTCCCGAAAGTGCTATAAAAAGGGGAAATGTAAATGATATTGCCGTCGCGTCCGCTAGGGGTATCAATGTTAACCCTCCGAACCAACCATACATCGCCACCGTACCCAGAAATCCTCTCCAGATGTATAGTTTGGTGTGTGGTGTCTTTAGCGCTGGCGCGCCGATCCGAATTAACCAAGGTAGCATTACGACGATTCCGAAAACCGCTCGAAAAAACGAAATCTCGATAAAATGTATGTCCCGTGCCAGGTAGCGGACGATACCTGCCTGCGCTGCAAAGAATATCGCGCTAAGTGTCATCCAGATCGCACCTCGTACTGAAGGCGGTAGATGGGTGAAAGTTTTTTTGACGTAAGTAATCATGGATAGGCCTATTAAGGGAGTACCGCTGCAAGGGGGGGATGTCGATGCGTTTTCGCGACTCGGTGGTAAGGATTACCAGAGCGTCCTCCGGTGTGGGAGCTGAGATGGCCATACCGATCGCTGCTGAGGATGCACATTTGGTTGTATCTTCACGAGACCAAGATGCTCTGATGCGGATCGGCGCAAAGTTTAACGGGGCCGGTGAAACAATGGTTCTGCCGTTAGATATAACCGATGAAGAAATCTTGTTTGCCGCGGTGCAGAGGGTGTTAAGCCGCTTTAACCGGGTCGATATACTGATCAATAAAGCGGGTCTGGCGCAAAGGACTCCTATTTCCGAGACACCCCTCAACGTTTACCGACAAATAATGGACGTTATCTTTTTCGGTCCAATTATGTTGACCAAGACGCTACTTCGCAAAATATCAGATCGAGCGGCGGGCCAGATTGTTTGTGTCACTAGTGTTGCCGGAAAATAAAGGTCGCCTATGAGTTCTGGATACAATGCGGTGAAGCATGCCGCGCAAGGTTTTTTTTGATTCTCTTTGAGAGGAGGTTTCGGCATTCGGGATTGACGTAACGCTGATTGTACCGGGCCCAGTTAAAACTGATATATCATTGAACGCCGTCAGACGTGATGGATCGCGCTATAATAGGTTGGATCCCTTTCTTGCAATGGAAATAGAACCATCAGATTGTGCTCGGCGCATCATAAATGCGGTACACGGTCGCAAACGCGAAGTTATGATAGCTATAGGCGCTGCCCGGCGTAATGTCTGGTTAAAACGCTTTTCGCCTGAACTATTGTCATGGGTTAAACCGGCTTTTCCCCAAGAAAGCAAAGTTTCATAGTTGTCCACCACAAAAACGAGGACAAACCATGAAAGGGAGCTCATCAAAAAAACGATAGCAATTAATATAAATTTGCAGCGGAAACCGTGAAGAATGCACCTTGAGACTGCAAGCTGATCGGAGGACCACGGGGAAATACGATCCCCTGGTGTTCGAAGCCCGTTGCTAGCTATTCGTCCGGTAGCCAAAGAATTTTTCTAATCTAAAAAACCCTTTGACCCGTAGTGACTACAAGATCATTTTGCTTCAGGCCGGATTTACTTTGTAACGGGATAGTCGGTCTGGGAGGCCTTTGGGAGGCGTATAAAGCAAATGTTTGAACGTGAATTTGGCGTTATGATGAAAGTAGGCGTTCTTCTTGCCTCTATTGGGATATTTTCCGTCGAAACATCTTTCCCGGTTGCGGCTCAAGGACTCTCTGATCGTGGCAAAGCAGCTGATAAGAATAAGAATGGCGTAATTGATCGTGATGAGGCTGGTGGGCCCCTGAAAGCCAATTTTGACGAGATGGATTGCGATAAATCCGGTACGTTAGACGGCGGAGAAATACGGGGATTTTTTACGGGCGAGGAGTGCCCCCCGCAGGTGGCAGCTGCACCGGAAGTATCCAAA
>CEUL01061155.1_pt1 | contig 20650 bp, 20 predicted proteins | sample 427021 | NCBI WGS metagenome assembly CEUL01 (sample SAMEA2622800, study PRJEB7988) | marine metagenome | isolation source: saline water (ENVO:00002010), including | reverse complement strand
CTTCGCTGTACGGAGTGTCGAGTACGTCCTCAGGGACTACGTCTGGCTGGTCAACAGATGGGAGCGCCTCAAGCTCGTCAAAGACGTTGGCGGCTGCCCTCGCTGGGGTTGCCGGGATCGGATCAATTGAAGGGGCGGCAGGCGTTTTAGCCTTAACAGAAGGGAGAGCCGCTAGCTCATCAAATACCCCGGAAGCCATGAGCTATTTCCCAGATTGCTGGGCTACAAAGGCCTCGATCTGCTCTGTCTTGTACCCCTTCTCCTTGCCATCGACTTCCACTATCCAAAGCTTTTTAACTGGATCCCAGTCAAGCCCCCTGTCAATCACAAAGGCGTTGCCTAACGAAGTAAGGGTTGGGGCATTCGTGCCAGCAGGTGCAGCCTTCTTGGGTGCAGCCTTCTTGCCATTAACCCCAATTACACTGTTGCCACGTTCTGTCCACAGATCCTTCCTCGCCGCAGCCTCGTTGTACTGGCTCCTAAGCGAGTTCAAAAGTGCTTGAGCCTTCTGGTGCCTGGCCTCTGTCCCAGGCAGGAGATAATCGCCAGCATTCACTTCCCTCAAACTTGGCAGAACCCAGAGGTCTTCTGTGGGGTCGACTCTACTTGTCAGTTCAGACCCCTCCTCGCTCTTGGCAAGGGCGGTGCCAAGGCCGCCCTGCATCTCACCAGCCGTTATGCTCTTCTGAATGTTAAGGGCCTGGGCGCGGAGGGTCTCCATGTCGGTGTTCGCCTCTTGTGCCAGAGAGAACAGTTGGTTTGCCTTCATGTTGCCAAAGCCAGGGCCACCCGATTCAGACCCCTCCTTGCTCCTGCGCTCTTTCTCCCTAGCGATAAACCGATCCCGCTCCTTCTCGCCCATGCTGACGTACTTCGCAAGGAGCTTTTGAGCATCCTCTGGGTAGTCCACCCATAGGGTGCCAAGGCTGTCAGAGGCGAAGTCGAGGAACTCTGGGTCAGCCTCCCTAATGCTCCCAGCTAGAAGACCCCTGGTCATTGACGAAAAGCGTCGTTGCTGAGCAAGCGCCTGGGCACTCGCTGCGTCCTGAGCATCCTTAACCCTACCCCTGGTGATCTCAGTGCGCTTTGCAGAAACGCCACCAGCAAAGTCCTGGTAGTCGGAGACAAGCTTGTTGAGCCTTCGGATCTCAGACGGATACGGTTCCCGCCCAATCATCTGGGCAATCAAGTCTGTGCCACCAGGTCGACCACTCCTAGCCATGTCCACGGCATACGAAACAGTCTGAATTGACGGCATAAAGGTAGACGGCTTTCCGAACTCCTCAAACGGGTTCTTCAATGAATACCCAGCCTTGCTCCTCTGCAACTTCCTGATAGAGCGCCTAAGGTCTCCCGCCTTAACCTGCGACTTGCCAAGCCTCTCATTAAGCTCTGCCAGCGCTCCAGTTCCAGCCTGACCGCCAGTGTCGTCAACCGGACCACCCTTGCTAAGTATGGGCGTGGCAGACTCAGGGAGCCAGTAGGTGACCTCGCCCTTGTTCACGCCAGAGCCCTTAACCTGCTTCTTCCCACCAAGGGCAACAATCTCGTCCTCAGAAAACCCCTTAAGGTCATCGGCTCGCCACAGCCTAGTGCGGCCAGCGATACCAGCGTCCTCTGGGGCAGTCCTTGGGTCCTTCGATACGGGACCACCTGTTGCGGGATCGTACACAGCAGCCTGCTCGTTAAACGGCGTCGAAGACACCCCAGGAATGACATCACTACCAAGCGGACCAGTGCGAAGCTGACCGTCTTCACTCCAATAGGGTCTCCCTGGCCCTGCGGCGAGCTTAGAATAAGCCGCACGATCCTGCTGAAGGGCCTGCCACTCTGGCTCGCTAATATCCTTCGGCCTGCCAGGAGCAAGGGCTCGACGGCGCTTAAACTCCTCTATTGCCCGCATCAACTTTGAGTTCGGGTCTCCACTACTCGAATAAGCAGTGGACTCTGGGTCAAATCCTGGCTTGGTGAGAGCACCCAGTGCATAAACTAACTGCGAAGGATCAACACCTCGCTCTCTAGCGAACTGGTCTATCTCCTCTGCGGTCACATCGCCAAGCCAAGCTCCCTGGGGTCGAGGCTCTGCTTCTGGAAGGCGAGCCAGCCTCGCCCGAGAAAGCTCGTCCCCTATGGGTCTTTGGCGGCTAGCGATGCTCTTAGGATCAGCGGGCAGCCTGTCTATGCCCGGAGGAGAACCCTGAAGCAACTCCGCTATATTGGACAGGCGCTGCTTTGTTAGAGCCTCCTTGTTTCGCTGCTCCTCGGCAGCAACTATTGCGTCACCAACCAAAGCACGAGGCGCTGGCGTCGGGGCAAGGGCTGCCCTCTGATCTCGCAACTGATCGTGAAGCCTGAACTGTTCAGCCTGCTCCTTGGCGAGCAGCCTCCTGGTAGCATCAATCTCCTCGCTCTCGGCAACAACAGCCTTAGCAGCCTCGTCTTCCAATGCGCGAATAGCATCAAGGTTGGTTGCTGGATCAACCGAAAACCCCTGGCCACCAGAAGAGCGGCGACGACCACTACGGGCACCGCCAGCCCCATAAAGGCCGCTTCCATCAACACCACCAAACGCCGCCGCAAGATAGTTCGCAGCCTTTTCTGCGTCAGCCTTCTCTATGGCAGCCTTCTGCATGTCAAGCTGCTCATCCCTAAGGCGAATGCCTTGAAGCATTGCGGCCCTTCGGATGTTCCTATCTCTGCCCTCTGCAAAAGCACCAAGGGCGGAGGCCTCCCCCATCAACCTCAGGGCAGACTCATAATCACCAGCACCAGGAAGAATTACAGCCATTTTTATCCGCCAAAAATATCTTCTTCTTCATCGAAGAGGTTGAATCGCCGCCTTTTAGCGCCCCCAAAAGCACCGCCAGGTCTCAATTCAAAGCCCTTGTAGCTGGTCGGAGAGGAGAGCATAGATTTGTACGTCGATGGGGTTGCCATGGCCTTGGCACCGGCAAGCCCAATATCCGAAAGAGCTTTCTTGTCAGCCGCAGTCATGGCGGTGTCCCCAATAGCCTTCCCAACCCCAGAACCAAGGCCACCAACCAGCATGCCAGCCCCCGTCAGGGGCTGTAACCCTGTAATGGTCCCAGCGGCACTCAGCATTGTTCCAAACGCGCCAGCCAGGGTAGATAGGGCGTCGGCGGCCTCGGTCTTTTTCCTGGCCTTGTCTTCAATTGGCTTCATCTGCTCTCGCTGCCACGCATCAACAAGAAGCTGCTTACCGGGCCCCTCAAGGGCTTGTATGGCTTGTCTGTCTATATTGGCAGACCGCTCCTCAAGGCCCCTTGCAGCGCCAGCCGTCAGAGCACCCTCAATGTCCCCCTTGGTAGAACCACCGGACGGGTCCATCCTACTCATAAAGCGGTCAGCCTCAAGTTTGCTAGCCGCCTTCGAGGCGTCAGAAACACGACCCTTCTTTCTCTCGGCGCGCTCAATAATGCCTGTATCACGCCTTCTCAGAAGACGAGCAAGATCCCTCTCTGAACTAGATATAGCCACGAGAACCTCCTCTATGAAATGTCGCTCTTAAGGGTGTCTCCATAGCTAAACTGCCTGCTAAGGGGGGCCCCCGCATAAATTGGACGGTCTGAAGAAAAGTCATAATCAAGCCAATGCCGATTACTCACATCAAGCTCTGGGGCTGGGACGCCAATGCCTGCACCAAGGTCCACTGGGCTCCCCAGGCTTACATCGGAAAGAGTGTCTAGGTAAGACATTTGTCTTCCCATCTGACTGCCAAGCTCGCGGCCCCTTGCTCGAAGGCCTTCCTGATGCTTCTTAGCCGCCTCTGCCAAACCAGTTGCAGCCTCAGTCCCTATCCCAAAGGCGGTTCCAAGCTCTCTGGCGATTGCCTGCTTGGCCTTCGCCTGGGCGAGCTTTGTTGCTTCCTCCGCCCTAGACGCATCCCTAAACCTCTTTAGGGCAGCCTCACCCATCTCTCTGCGCTGAGCTATATCAGCCCTTTGAGCAGCCTCAGCAGCGCCAGAAGCAAGTCTTCCCTGAAGCTCTCCAAACCTTCGAACATCCGCGCCCCGAAGACCTGTTTGGGAAACAGGAAGCCTCTGCCTGGAAGCGCGAGAAAGCGGAGCCCTTTCGGAGGCAAGCATTGCTGCCCTGCGCCTAGCAAACTCAGGGGTGTAAAACTCAATAGGAAGTGGGTTAACCAGATCTTCCGCCTCTGAGGCTAATAGCTGAGCGATGCTCATGTCTGACGGGTTGATTGCCATTGTCCTACCTTAAATCACAAACGCTCTTGCGGAAATGTACCTGCTTGTGCTCTTTGCATGAACAAGAAACAGCCTGTTGTTGTGGTCGGTGTTGGAAAGTACCTTGTTCGCAAACGCTCCTCCGCCCCCAGAGGTTGTGTCAGCAGCCACAATTGATGAGCGCATCTTTAGAAAAACGTCATACGCGGCACCGTTTGTATCCACCCCAGAAAGAGTGGTTTCTCCGTTTAGATGAATCGTCATCCCGCGACGACGGGCATTGGTTCCCTCGAAGTACTGAACGTCCTCGCTCCCATAGGCCTGGGCGGGAGGAGCAAGGGCTGCGGCATTGTGGGCCTCAAGACGGACCCTCTTCCTTAGTGAAGAAACAAGAGATGGAAAGCTTCCCGGCTGACAAACATAAAGTTCAAAATTGGCCTCAAGGTCAATAGACCTCAGTCCAAAATAGGTCGCCGTCGCTGGAGAAGTGACGATGTCATAATTGTAGTTTGAGATCTTAATGGCGTCGAACTGAACAGTGGTGTCAATCTTTACAAGGGCGTCTCTGTTAATCGTCATACGAAGGCAACAACCATCAACCGTATACTCGTTCTCATACTCCCCAAGGCTGTAAAGAGTTGGCTTCGAAGACCCCCCTCTTCCCATAACAACAAACGTGGCTGGCTCGTCCTCTATCAACTGCTCTTGGACAAACGGAACCGTAAGGGCGTCGTGGTGAACACTTCTGTTGGTGATAAAGCGTTTGTCAGAAACGTCCCAGTTCGTGTCGTCAATATTGTTCATGGAAACGGCAAGGGCATCGAACTCATCACTAACAACAGAAGCGGTGAGGGGCTGGCCGTTCGCGATTAGTGGGCTGGGGCCGTTGTACCTGGACATTATCGCACCACATACAAGGAGTGGATCAGGCCACCGACCTTAGGAGCGCCGCCACCAATGGTTCCATCGTAAAACTCTTGAAGCTTGAAGGTGATGTACGTCGCGCCCCCTGGGGATACTGCCCCGAACAAAACCATTGTCGCCTCCTCTGGAGGGGCGGATGTAGATCCGGCCTGGGCCTTGCGCTCTGTCTCCATTCCTGGGATCTCCTCCCAGCCAGAGGTTAGGTCTGTCTTGTACAGAAGCTTGAAGTTGTAGTTGATGTCTACAGTGGCGGCGGTCCAGACAGAGGGGCTCATGGCAGTGTCATCCCTAAAGGAAATCTCTGCCCAGACAAACACGGGCAGGGCATGCTCTCCACTGTAGTGGTTAACAAGTTGCTGCGGAGGAGTCTCTGCCCCGGCAACGTCTGAGTAAGGAGCAGCGCTCATCGCAACATTTCCAAAAGACGCAGCCCGCGTATCCTTCAGCCTAGCTATTCCAGCAGACCAACCATGCGCCCCAATAGACCTGTTTGTGAAATGACGAGTTGTTAAGGCTGCGCCCTCAAAGGCCTCGTCAGGAATAGAATTACACCTATCCCCAATCGCAGAGAAGTTTTCAGAGACCTCTGTCGCGGAAAGGGTGTCTGAAGAAGATATACGATGCTTTAGGCCAGCCATTATCTACAAAACCCAAACATACAAATAGAAGTGTTTTTAATCCTTGCCCCAGAATCTACCTGGCCAGACCTATCCCTGACCTGAATGCGAATAGTATGCGACCCAGCACTTAGCTGCTTTCTGACATCAACGTAAAAGGGGAGATCTGCGTCCTGAACCCGACTAGAAACGGTCTCCTTGATGCCCATCGAAGAGCCATTGTTGTGAAGCCGTACATCAAACATTCTTGTGGCAGCGCTAAATGACGACCCCGAACGATATATCTGGCCAGTCCCAATTACAGTTATTTCTGTAGCCACATTAAGACTAAACGACAAAGACAGGTCTTCGTAGTTATTACTGGCAGAGACGAACTCCCAGAAATAACCCTCTGGCCTTAACTCAGTAGAGCCAGAAGACTGGGACGATGGAGGGGCCAGTTCGTGGTAGTAACCACTTACCTGAGAGACGAGGTGCATCCTGCCAACACCAAGCCCTCCGTGGGACGGCGTTCCCAACACGCTTGTGGAAACAGTGTTGTCGTTGACAGGACTAGCAATTCTTTGCCAACTAACTGAGTCGTCAGAAACATTGTTTTGATCGATGTCGTTGTAAACCACGCCCATGGCGCGGTTAAACTCGCGCATCATTGCGTCGGCATCAGCCGTAACGCTCATCGCAGGGGGCTCTTTCGGCACATACTTCATGGCCCAACCTCCGCCTCTATCGCCATTGCTGCCCTGCGAACAGCGACAGGGTTGTCCAAGCTCTTAAGCCTTGGAGCGCCGATCTTACCCAAAGTAATGTTCGCGGCCCTCAGAAGGTCTTGTCGAGCAAGAAGCCCAGGAACCCCAACATCAAGCTCTTCAACGGCTACGGCAAGCCTGTCAATAATGCGGTCAATCACGGGGGGCCGTCCCCTCTGCCCTCTCCCCGTAATCATCGCCAACAAGCTGCCAGCCAACAAGCCTAAATGGAGAAGGCGCGTCCTCGTCAAAGGTTCCCGCAGCCTTAGACGCCCCACCACCAATAAGCGTTTTATTGTTTAAAACACCGGCCCTAAATGTAAAGCGAATGGCCTTCGCATTAATGTCCTGAGCACCGCCTCCAGAGCCCACCTCTGCAAGATCTACGAACTTACTAACAAGCCTTCTTTCATCCCACAGCCCCGTGCCCCAAGTCCCACTACCCCAGTAGGTTGTGTCTTCATCTTTAAGCATCAGAACCGTAGAACCTGCTGCAACACGGTTGTCCCAGTCGGTGTACCAATCAACTGTTAGCTGGATGTTGCCAGTCTGAACAAAGTACAAAAGGAGCTTGTAAAAACGCTTGTCGCTGTGGGGGTTGTCCAATTCGATCCACTCTGTGGAAAAGCTGCCGAGAAACCCCCTACCGTCTCTCGTATATGCCGTATCCCACATCAAAAGATCTGGCTCCCCCCAGTTGTTAACAGAACCAACGATAACCTCATCCTTAAGCATCGTTGCCGCTGTTACCTTCCGGTCTTTGATGACCGTAAACGCACCAGTGTCTGCATGGATTGCCCACACCTGGTTGTTTTCAACCCCTGGGTTCCCATTAACCGAGATGTAAACACGATTGTTCTGCCTGTCCGCGAACACGGTAGCCGCGTCCCTAGTGTGCTTGGGAAGCAACTGGACAGCGTCGTCAAGAGCAGAAGAAATCCTCTTGAAGCTAGAGCCGTCAAACAAATGAAAGCCAACGTCAGACATAAAGTATGTGTTGTTGTCAAAGCTGACCACGGTACGGTCACTAACCGCACCAAAAGTGGACTGAAGAGGAGTGAGCACAGGATCCTCAGCCTTGTCGTGGGTCAAAAGGTAAGCGCTTCTACGCTTAAAAACTATCGCATAGTCTTGAGCCACACCCCAGGCGGTAATCTCGTCCCCATCAGCCGTGTTTACCTCAATGAAGTTCGACACAGAAACCGCTTCCGGGAAGTTAACCTTTGAATACTTAAGAACAGACCCGCCTCCCAAATAGTACACCCTGCCCCTAAACGGGAACGCCCACCTCGCTGGCGGAGGGGGGTTGTTCTCACCAGCAACAGGGGCTAGATGAACAGCGCTTTCCCCAATCTTTCTAATGTCGAAGTGAGACGTAGCCGCAGGACCAAGCTTCCTGGGAAGAGCGGTTGGGGGAGCAGAACCCTCAGACCGATACAAAGACCTATACGCAATGTCTACCTGCTTAGGAGCGCTTCCAAGCCCCAAGAAGGAAACAAGCCTTCTAGCTTTAAGCTGAACGTCTCTAAAGGTCCCGTAAATCCTGTTCGAATTGACCGCAAGGCCTTCATCCCGCGCCGCACGCGCCGCCTCTGGAGAGACCATTCCCTCTTCATGTGTTGGATCAATACCAACCCCAAGAAGCTCTGTGAGAATCAATTCATTAGAGACCGGGGACAGGTTGGACTCTTGTCCGTATTGATTGGTGTAGGTCTGATAGTAGGTGATCTTCCTGACAGCCGCGTCTACATCATTAAACGAATGATCTTCCCAGAAATCCCCATTAAGGGTTGGCTTAAGACTCTCTATCGTGCCGCCATTGTCTATCGGCCCACCATTGTCCCCATTACCAAGAACCAAAACAGCTGTAACCGGAGAGGGTGCCTCCCTAATGCCTACTGGAGAGGTAATCCTGCCATCCCACTTAACCGGCTCCATGCCCTCAACAAGAATGATCACAAACGGACCAACATCTACAAAGCGAGGGTAGTACCTTGGCTGAGGATCCCCATAGGCCACTTGATAAGAGTGAACAACACGAATCTTGTTGTGCTCAAGAACGGCAATGTTGATCTCTCCAGGAGAGTTCCCTGGGGCCGCAATGCCTGGGGCCGGGGTGTAGTAGGCAATCATCAACTCAGTGGTTCCCGCCGAGTTGAAAGTGCCAAGGGTAAGGATTCTACTATCCTTGCCATCAGCCACCCCAGGAAGGGGAGACAAAACCTTTGCAAACGGGCTCCTCCTAAGCCCATTCTTGTTTGGCTCCCACAAAACAAAGCGACTCATGCCGCCAATCTTCACAACCTCTCCCCGCAACGAGAAGACAACCCCATCTATGTCTGTTGCAGACCCCTTGGACTGCCAGATACGAGTGTCTATCCCCTTTACGTTAGAGGGCTGGAAAGACTTAACCTTGCCGCGAGACCTAGACATTGGCTAACTCCCCAGAGCGCCGTACCACCAGGTCCTTTTGCCGCGAAGTCTTCTTGAACCTCTTCCAATAAGCACCCTGTCTTGAAAGCTCAGGCTGTCCGAAGAAATCATTCTTTGAATGCCAGCCTCAAACTTGGCTGTGGCCGAAGAAGCCCTTCTCTGCTCGTCTTCAGCTGTCAGCATGAGGGCCTCTGCCCCATCCAAGAGGACGCTGGAGAAGGTTGCGTCAAATAACGGCCTATCGTTGTCGTCGTCTAGAGAAGACGCCTCCATCTGATAAACCATCTGAATCTGATAGTGGGAGTTTGGTGCTGGGTAAAGGGTGAGGAACATTGAAGACCCACTGCTAGGCCCGCGAGCGCCAAGATATTCATCAGGCTCTGTGTCGGTTACAGCCATTGGAGTTGAGATGGACTCGCTCTGCATGTCGGAAAGCAGAAACGGGATCGACCCACCAGCGGTGCTCCTGTAAAGGCGAAGGAGAAGGTCCTTCCTTGCGGAAATTGCGGGAAGGGTAACTCCGTCATGGGTTGAAGACAGGGTCACCGATGTGGAGTCACTAAGGGCAGATTCAGCGCCTGTCTGCTTGTCAACAAAGGTATACCAATACTTGTACACAGACCCAGGGGTAAGTCCTGCAACCCCAACAGATGCTGGGGTTAAGGTGCCAATTGGGGTGCGCGGCCTAAAAATAGGCTCCTTTTCCATCGCTGAATACTTTGTTGGCTGCCCAAAGGTACCCTTATCTCTGTGGTTCATCGAGGCGGGCTTGATAGCCTCAAGACTGTTGGGGAAAGAGTTTGTTCCGGTGAAAAGGACCGCCTCTACCACTGTCTGAGCGCCAAGGGGGAGAGCTATTTCATCGTAAACAATGGTGCCGGTTAGACCGGCGGCAGTTGTTCCGATGAATGGGCGATCAAGAACGCCATTCGTGCCCGTCGAATCCAGGTCTACAACCCGGTAGAAAGACCCACCCACAACAATGCGCTTGCCAAGAACGGTTGCTGGGGGAGACGCGGCCTTCCACTCAATAGCCCTGCTCCCGCTAGACAGCGTAATACCGGACGTAGAGACAGACGCATAGGTGTTGGCCGTAAACTCTCTCCTAAGCCAACCCCACTTTCGCCTAGAGCATATGTCTAGATACGACTGGTTGATGCGCCTGTTTAGCTTTGCGTCGCTGGCGGAATAGTCCTCCCGCCGCTCTTGGAGAGCCGTTCTGAGTTCCTTGAGGTTCACGAACGACCCTCCAAAGAGTAGGTGGGCGGGGGACTAACTATGCCTTGCGGCGAAGCCGGAGGAGAACCATCCCTGACGGGAAAGCGGCTGACGCCGCAGCCTCCGAGAGATCGAGGACGAGGACATCGCCCGCATTCACCACCTGATTCTGGTCAATGCCCAATGCGGTGCTTGTGAAAGCGGCAATGCCTCCAGAAGAAACGCTAGAGCTGTTCAGAGTTGGGGTTCCCGCGCCTGTTGCGTTAGCAATGTCCATGTCCCAGGTCGCTCCAGCGGCGGCGGTGGTATCAAAAACAATCGCGGCGCTCTCAATATAAACATCTGCGTCCATCGGGGTGTAGATGGCAATCGTCGCGCTGTCGTCGCCGCCTGAATTGGCGATTGACTCAAAGCGACAAACGACATCTTCCATAACCGAATAGCCGTAGGGAGCGTACTCCTTTGCTACTCGACTAACGTGTGTGGCTACAGCCATTTCAATTCTCCTAGCTGTGTAAAGCGAGGGGCCGAAGCCCCCCGCTACACACGTTAGTGGTTAGGGAAGCCCATTAAACCAGCAACGAATACGCTGGCGCGTGTTTGTTGCCGGGTTAGGGGTGGTAACACTAGCTCCCAAAATGACAGCATGAGCGCGACTCATCTGCTGAAGGCCAGCTGCGCCAGCCGTAGAGCCAGGCGCAGCCGATGCAGCGATTGTACAACGAGCACCAAGCGTCCCAGCATTCGTCACGTTGGACACTTCGTCCCGCGAGTAAGTAACTCCGCCACCAGTATTTACGTCAAGAGAGACATCCGTAACACCAAGGATGCGGATAATCATCTCCTCGTCGTCAGGGATCTCGTGCCCACTAGGAGCCTGCACGACGCCCATCGGCGCGTACTGACCGATTGTAGAGGCCTGCACATCAGGAATGACTGCGTTAAACCCATCAGCCGCATCTGCATTAAGCAATGCAACCTGAACAACGTCGCCGTGCTGAAGGGAAAGCCCCGTGGTGTTCTTAACACCGATGTCCAGCGTAAGAGCTGAACCACCAAACATAAATCCAGACATTTCAGTATCTCCTCTCTCAGCTTAAAAGACGGGGGTGCCGCCAGCGAAGTTAACGAGACCCTGTCGCTGAAGCGAAGAGCACACAAACATGCTGGTGAAATAAGTATGACTGATGATCACATCGCTGTTGGGCGGCGTAAGGAAGTCAGTCTGGCGGAAATCGTCCGAAGACAGGATGGCAAGCTGCAGGCCAATGCCCGTTCCCTTGCCCTTAACCAGCGGGTTCTTTCCTGGAACATCCCAGTACTCAGGCTTCAGGTTGAAGTCGGTGACTCCGCGTCGGCCAGAGGTGGTCAGGAAGTAGGTCTTGCCGCTTCCAGAAAGCTCGTCGTCAGGAACAACCGGAGTGCCATTGAAGAGCAGGTTCTCGAAGCCCTGGTTCCACATTGCCACATCGCGCTCTTCCTGGTTAGGAGCAACCAGTCGCTTGAAGAAGCGATACACGGTGGGGTCAGTCAGGATGATGTCAGGATGGGTGCCCTTCTTGGAGCAGTCCATGTAGACCTCTTCCCAAACATCCAAGCCATCAGTGCCAAAGGCAGTGATCTGCCCAAACCGATTCTGCCAAACAGCCGGGTAAGAAGACTTTTCGATCCCACCAACTGGTCCCGTCTGTGTGCCAAAGTTGGCTGCGTCAAGCATCGAGTCAAGGCCGTTAAGCTCAAGCGTATTAGCGGATGTTGCTGACTCCGCACCACCATCTGCGTACATCTGGCGGGCAAGGTCGTTGACCATGCTGATCTTGGCAATCGCCATCTTCGACTGAAGAAGGTTCACAATCTGATACTTGCCACGATTCTGTGCAAGCTCAGTGTTGTCGATCACCATCGAGGCACGCTGCTTGTACCATGTCGGGTAACGAGCCTTGTCGGGACCCTCCTCAGGAGTGGTCGCAAACGTGGCATACGTGCCGATGGCACCCACGTTTGAAGACTCTGAGAGAACGATGGGAACACGACACTCGGTGCCGCCTTCATAGATAACTGAGCCCTGGCGATACATGTGCCAGAGGAGGGGGTTAGATTGGATGATCTCCATCGCCACCGTAGACCGCTCAGCGGCTGCGGTGGTCGAATAGACTCGATCAAATGCAATATTTGCTGTGACAGCAGGCATTTTCTATTCCTTAAGCTAGAAGCCGTCTGGGTTCATGCCAGCTTCCTTGAGGGCTCTGGTAGCAGCCTCCAACATGCTTTCTTTGCGATGTTGAACAACCGTACCACTCCTCGCAGAAACAGGCGCGGCCTGTCTACGCTTCTTAGTTTTTTGCTTCGTGACAACCGCCTTCAACTCTGCCTGTGCAACACGGGCAGCTAGACGAATGGCGGCACTTGGGTTGGCTTGCGCCAACTCGCTGAGCTGTGGGTCGTTGTCGATGACCTGTCCAGCAAGTGGGGCAAGTTTTTGGTGATCAAGACCAGGGTTTTCTGCCGCAAAAGATCGATAGGCAGAAGTAACCCTCTCTCGATGTGCAACTGGTTGCATCTCTTCGGCAAGCCTGCCTACTCCAGTTGATTCCAAGGCCTTTTTAACCTCCTGTTGAACGTAGTAAGAAATAACGTCCTCAGGGCTTGCTCCATTCGCCATGTCAGGCGGGGGATCCTCGACCTGCTCAGGCTTAGGTGGGTCCTCCTGACCAGCCCTAGACATCAAGGCTGCATTTGCAGCATCGATAGAATCGAAGTATTTCTTTTCAAGATCAGACAGGCGCTGCATTCGTTTAGTGAATGCCCCCTGCATGCTCTTGTAGGTAGACTTCAACTCCTCCGGGAGTTCTTCAGGGTTTCCATTCCAAAAGGCATCTTCATCGTGGCTATCAGACTCGCTTGCAAGTTGCTCGTCGTCACCACCAACATCGGCTACCTCTTCTCCGGTTTCTTCAGAGTTGTCCTCGTATGGGATCTCTTCGGAATTATCGGCGGGCGTCTCTGCTGTCATGGCTCCTCCAAACGCTTAAATGCGTGTGGATATTAGGAGTTCAACTACTAACTTTTGTCAAGTACCATCGAACAATGTCAGACGAAAACATCACAATCGAATTGTCTAAAGAAGAAACCTCTGAGTGGTCCCGCCGCATCATGGAGTCTGAAAAGCTCCTTGAGGACAACCACCTGCCATATTGGAGAGCCATTCAAAGGTCGTATTCTGCGGAAACGGATGAGGAAGTCCTTGGTGCTGGAGGGCTCGAATATGAAGACGAGCAAAGGATCCAATTCAACTTCCTGTTGTCCAACGCAAACACAATCATACCTGGAGTCATATCGGCTAACCCGCATATCTATGTGAAGCCAAGAAGGCCGGGTGACAAAGAGTCTGCCAGGATTGCAGAAAGCGCTCTCAACTACATTTGGAGGGAGATTGGGGGCAACAAAACCACCAGGTCTGTTGTTCTAGACACCCTTTTGTTTGGGCTTGGGGTGGCCAAGATTGGATACGATTCAAGTGACTCGTTTTATATTGAAGAAGATTATGACTCTGGCCCTGAAAAAGACGAGCCGGGAGATGAAGATCCGCTTACCGGGGTTCAAAGACGACAGCTACGAAGGCTCCTTGCGGCTGAAGAGCTTGTGCTTGACGAGGGGCCACAAGACAACCCAACGGTGACAAGGGTTGCGCCGTGGGACCTAATCATCCCCCCCGGATACGCAGATCTAAAACAGTGTCCCTGGGTCTGCGAACGAATGGTTGTTCGACTTGATGACCTCAAAAGAGACGAGAGGTTCTCTCTGCCACCAGACATTGAAGCAGATTCTTGGCTTAGCGAGGCCGTTCCACAGTCACTAAGCGGAGAAACCCCATCTAACAACATAGAACACCCCGAAATGCCTCCTGACTACATCGTCCTTTACGAGATTCGTTATTGGAGGCAAACAGACAACGGCCTGCGCCGATATGTGATGTGGATGACCAGGGCTTCTGGACTTGGCACAGAGTCACCAACCATCGTTCGCCACATACAAGACCCGCTAGAAATGCGTGGATACCCATACGAGGTGATGCGCTTTGTCGATGTTCCGAACAACTTCTACAGCACAAGGGTTTCTGACCTTGCGGCAATTAAAGACATCTCTGACCGACTCAACGACGAGTGGGCCTACATCCTTAGGCACCACCGGCTGTCTTCAAGGAGGAAGTTTGTTACAGCCCCTGGAGCCCTAGAAAGCGGTCAGCTTGCTGGCCTTCTTGAGTCTGACGAGGACATGGACGTTGCTGAGTTACCGGCCAGTGTCGCCCGCATCCAAGACGCAATCATGCTGCTCCCAGAGGCCCCTCCACCCAGCACAACCCCGATGGTCATCCAGGGACTGGCCAAGCTCATGTACGAAATATCTGGAATTGATGTGTTCCAGCGAGGAGGCTCTAGTCGAAAGGGGACCACCGCCACTGAGGTGGCCATTGCATCAGCGGCTACTCGCGGTCGAGTTGGCATGCGCCTAGAGGCCACAGAGAACTTTGTTTCCTCAATCTCCAGAAAGATCCTGGCGATCATTCGTCAATACTGGGACGAGATCAGGTACATGAGGATTGATGGAGAAAACGGAGACGACGAGTTCATATCCTTCACCTCCTCCGACATCCAGGGCTTTTACGATGTAACCGTGCAAGCCGGATCTACCGTTCCCACAGACCCTGCAGAAGAACAACGAGCCTTTATGGGCCTACTACAAACCATTCAGGGGGTGTCAGCAACACTGGCCCCTCTCGTGCAGGCAGGAGCGATGCCTCCAGACTCAATCCAGAACTTTATGGACAAGGCCTTTACCGTGTGGAGACAGGACAAGCGTGCCCTTGCTGGACCGCTATCTCAGCTGCAAGGGGCAGCAATGGGAGCAGCGTCACCGCAAAGCGCTCCACAGGAGCCGCAAGAACAAGGGGTACAGGACATCGGAATGGGGGCAGACGGTCAGGCCCTGGCAGGGACTGGCCCCAGGGAGGTTGCACCCGGTAGCCCAGACGCCATAATCAACAGATTCCAAACTTAAGGGAGATGAGATGAGAATCTACAACATGCGGTGCACCCACGATCTCTGCGGAAGGGCCTTTGACTGGCACACGAAGTGGGGCTTGTATGAGGCCAGCAAAAGAGACAACTTCAAGGATGTCCGCTGTTGGCACTGCGGTCGCCTTGGAGCTACCAGAGCCTGGAATCACGCTGTTCCAGACCTGACGGTAAAAGGAACCTGGGGGAAGAACGCCAGCCCTGAGCTTTGTGGAAAAGACTACTACGGGAAGGGCGAGTACCAGTCCCAGGTGGCCTTGTCTGGATCAAAGGTTGTTGACAGTGGTCAAGACCGTGGGGTGCGAACACCAGTAGACCAGACCAGAGAGTCGGTAAGAGACGCTGCTAGAGAAAAGATCACAAGCCTTCTTATCGAGCGCGGAGAGATGCGCCTGAAGGACATTGTCAAAGAAAGCGGACTTAAGGATCACATCGTTCACGACGTTATCTACAAAGACCCAGGCAGAATCCACAAGGTTGGAAGAGGAACCTACGGCCTTACTGGCGTCTCCTCCCAGACAAGCGCCTCTTGAGCCTCGCTGCACTAGACTCGTAGTCGCTCCAGTCATCCTCACTCCACTGACGATGATCCATGGCCTTGCCCATGTCGATTTGGGTTGAGTTGATCCTGGTCATCCCGCCTGGGGTGTAATGAGAAACCGCAGTGGCAATCATTGCGGCAATACAAGCATCATCATTCTTGCCAGGGGGAGCCCCCATCTTGGCCTGAAGAGAGTCTATGCCGTCCTTGCTATAAAGAACGGTCCTTGTGTAGGCCTCCATCTCATCAAGGACCTGCTTTGACCTAATCTTGACATAATCCTCCTTGAGGGCCCTCTGCATAAGGCCAACCATTGCCGGTTTCGTCTTCCTTGTCGTGTCCCAACCAAGCATCACCGTAGGACCACCAATGGCGTCTGTTGTTACGCGCCTATAAAGATTCCAGTATCGAGACCTTTCCAACAAAGCAATGAGGCCAGCGCCCAACCCGGTAACCTCTGGTGCCAAAATAGCGTTGTTGTAATACATAGCCACTAGCAGGCAAATGGGTGCCAGCTCATCCAGCTCTATCTTTCCCCGCCACTCAGCAACCTGCTCCAGGGTGGCCAGGTCACAGACATAAATGTGGTCCCAGTCCCTACTCCCAGCGCCCTTACTAACATCTGCGCCAACAACATACTTGTCTCCAGAAACAGGCTTTTTCCAAATAGACATTCTTCCCTGGCCCGGAGACACTTCAACAACCTCTGGCTTGTAAGTGGAATAAATGCGCTCTCTACCACTTGGGTAGTTGGATACATCTTCAATCTCGTACCAACCGTGTTCTGGAGCAACATTCCCATCCGGCTTAACCGCCCCGGCAAACGGCAGGCATAGCTCGCACCAACACCCATGCTTTGTCTTTTGCCTCTGCATGGCGTTCTTCTCGAAAACGGGAGACCCGGAGGCGCTAAAAGCCTCTTCATCCGTACTTGGATATTCCTGGTGAAACCTTTCTACAGAGCCACCACACTTTGTCGAAATGGTTGCCCTTCTCCAGGAAAGGTTCTCAAGGGTTATCCACTCGCCAAACTTCTCAAGAAGAGTCCTCTCTTCCCCGTCTAAGGAAGCGACAAACTCATCCTCTGCAACAAGAAGAGGCTTTGAATAACCCTCAACCAAAAACCAAGGGGTGAAATATGCATACCAATCAGAATCAGCATCTCCTGGGTACTTATTCTTCAACTCCATCCATGGATAAGGCTCGTCCTGCCAAACCTTTGCGCTCAAATACATCGTATGGTGGAAGTCGCCAGACCCATTGCAAGTAGACTCTGAATAAGCAAATGTTCCTGGGCCATCAGGCATTGATTGCAGCGTTGCCAGGAAATACCGCTCTGGCTGCTTGTAGAAGGCGACCTCTGAGAAGTGCGCTAGCCGAGCGGTTGTTCCACGAGCGTCCTCTGCGCTCTTTGCTGTCATCACCGTAAGCCTGCTTCTAAGCCCAGCCGGTCCAGCCGGGGCCCTGAAGTCTAGCTCAGCCCTGTTGTTGTACTTAGTTAGGGGCTGAAGGCGCTCTGGCAGATTGTCATAAAACAGTTTGGCCTTTGTAAAGATGCTGTGAACAGAATGGTCTGCATGTGCAGCTATGAGGGCTACCTCGTCTCTCTTCGTGATGCACCTATGGAACATCCAGCCCTGAATATGTGTGCTACAGCCAGCCTGTCTTGCCTTGGCCTCCCAAACTCTGATGGGGACGTTAGCTTCCTCCATCTCATCAAGCATCTTCTGTCGAAGTAGCTGGCTTGTATTCAGTTCAAACGGAAGAAGCTCGCCGCTCTTAGTCTGTATGAAGAGGTGCTCCCCGGCAAAGGAAGTAAAGTCATCGTAGGAGCCTGAAGTCAGATCAATCTCTGCGACCTCTGCAAATGTTTGCTGCTGTTGTCTTCTTGCCATTCTTTCTTGCCTCCATCCTCCACCTTGGAAGGTCTCCCTTAAGCATTTTTATACTTTTCTCGTGAATCATTCTGCAGTGGTAACGGGTGCCTGCCTTCTTCCCCATGTAGACAGAGTATGCGCCGTCCACCTCCCTGACCCGATCAAAAAACTTGTGCGCCTGTATCCTGCCGACACCCATCATCTTCGCCGCAGGGCGACAGCCGTGGTACCCCTCTGCTGTGGCTAGCTTGAACGCCTTGTTTGGATCGGACTCACCGAAGAAGACCTTTGCCCCAGGTGGAATAGGTGGGCCAATTGTGTAGATCCCATCCGCAGCAAGCCATCTGTAAAGCCTGTCTTGTCGGTGGTACCGCTGCCGAAGCTCCCACTCATAGCGCTCGTAGTCGTTAGCGAACTCCGGTATCTGTCTCGGAGCGGCGATAGCGCTTCTTTTTGTTGTATCGCTTGACTGCTTCGATGTGCTTTTTCCGGCCCTCTTCGGTCTTTTGCCATTTAGAAGCCGATTCAGCGCAGCATCTTTTGCACCAGGAGTTGAGGCCATCACGCCTGCGCCTAGCAATGCCGAACTCTTCAAGCCCATGGACATGATCCCTTCCAAGGCGCTTGCACCTTGAACAAGACTTGCTCGTAATGCCTGGGTCTACGAACGGCGCACGAAGAGAGTCTTTTTTTGACAAGATGGAAACACATTCTTTACACCTTGCCTTTCTTCCATCTGAAGCCCTCTTGTCTTTATGGAAAAGGACTAGGGGAAGTACTTTTCGGCACCGAGTACAGGCCTTTCTAGAGGCCACTACTTCTTCCTATACAAGCCGTCTGGACAAACCCTAAGCAAGCTTTTTTGATGCCGAGTAAGCCTATACCATTGACCCTGAGTAACACCTGGCTCTGGGGTGGCAGGGGCCTCCTCCTTAAGGTCCTCCAAGACCTGGTCTTCGGCATTGGTTTTGAGTTCGTCAATCGCGCTGCCAATCGCAGAGATCAAAGAGCTTCTATGCTTGCCATCGATTTCGGCCTTAAGCACTGCCTCAAGCCCACTAAGGTCAAGCTCAGACAATCGAGACCTTGCCGCCTTTACAGTAAGTTCACTAGGATTAAACATTATGAATCTCCAATGGTTCTTCCGACACAGTAAACCAACCCAATAGGGGGAGCAAACACAGATGCCCGTCAAGAAGTGTAAGAGCAGCAGAAGGTCTGGACGAAAATATGGTTCTAGCGGTAAGTGCTATACGGGATCAGGGGCAAAGAAGAAGGCCTCGCGACAAGGCCGAGCTATCAAGGCGTCTCAATCGAAAAGAAAGAAATACTGATGAAAGACAAGAAGCACCTATCTGATGTTGTTGAGAGAGCCATGAAGGATGAGTCTCACGGCCCCTCTCCCTGGGCTCAGCAGAGCGGGGTAAAGATTGTGATCAACCTGGGTGGACCCCCTCCCATGCGACACCACGCACCCATGAAGCACAACCCTAAAAAGCTTGAACACAAGAAGCCCATGAAGATGAAGAAGCGTAAGCCCGGTGTCTCTGGGCCTATGGAGAGCGCCCTTAAGGAGATGTACTAGCCATGCCCGGTGGGTACGACGTAACTTCTAGAATGCCCTCTGGAATGGTTGGGGAGGCACTTCGTCGCCTTGGCAACGCAATGCCCTCCATGGGGAGGAGTGAAGTCGTTCCACCAGAGGGAGCTACTCTTCTTGAGCCGAGAGAGGATGACATCTCTGGGATACTTTTAGAGGCGGCTAAGCAGGGGGCACTGGGAAGCTCTTTAGCTCAAACAGCGGTTAACGCTCCTCGCCTTGTCCCCTTAAGGGCGGAAGAGCGGGCGGCGACCAGCCTGGCAGACGCCTGGAGAGAAGGAATACGAAGCGGCACCCTGCTTCCAAGCGAAGCCGCGCCCAGCCCCTATGACTACGGCCCCCCTAGCCCAGAGTTTCTAGAGAGGGCTGCTTATAGAAGGAGAATGGGTGAGAACTTCTCGGATGCGGCTCGAATCCAAAGAGGCTTTGGCGAAGCAATGTCCTCTCCAGTCAGTCCAGAGTGGAACTATATCGTTTCCGATGGGTACCGAACGCCCAGCGCAAGTCAGGCTGTCAGGGAGGTTCTGTGGGACGAAACCATCGGAGAGGGCCGCAGAGCGCGGGGGCTAGAAAGGGGCAAGGCTCTTCTAGAAAAGGCTAGGGCGGTAATGGCTCAAGAGGGTGCGGCAAAGGCTGCTATGAAGGCTGGGATCAAGGGACTTGGTCGCGGAGCTATCGTAGGTGCTGCACAGGGGGCGGCTGTGGCTCCTGCGGCAGCGTACCTTGGGCACGAGGCAGGCAGGCCAAGGTCTGGCGGCTACTTCACCCCACCAGAGGGGATAAGGGAGCGCTATCAAGACATACTGTCTACGGACGAGGCCGATCTTATCTCTGAAGCCATAGAGCGCCGAAAGATGAGAGAGCGGGCACTCCTTGAGGCTGATGCCATCGGGATGACCGAATAGCTATGCCAACAAGAGGCTCAGGCGCACTTCCAGATTACGCGGAAAGGGAGGAAATCCCTTTAAGGGCAGCCCGTGAAATCGGCCCGGCTGAAATCGCCTTAGCAGCAGCCAAGGCTGGTGCGCTTGGTGGGGCCGTTGGCCCAACACCAAGGGCGATGATCTCTTATGAAGACTGGCTGAGCGGCATAAAAAACAGCCCTCTGGTGTTTCGCGGAATGAGGGTTGGCCCCGTGGATGACCCCCTTGCCATAAACCCAGACCCGGCAAGAAAGTACAGAAAGGCCGCTTACGGGTCGCCAAGCATTACCGAAGCCTCTACATACGTGGGAGACGAGGGTGTGATTTATCCAATAAGGCTTCATCCAAAATCAGTTAGCGACTACGAAGAGACGCTGATAGACGAGGCTAATTTGAGCCAAAGGGCTAGACGAGTTCAGGCTGCCAACAGGATTTCCGACTGGAACAGAGCGGCTGCGGCTCAGCCGCCTGGGGAGGTGCTTGTACACCGA
>CEUL01039078.1_pt1 | contig 20680 bp, 9 predicted proteins | sample 427021 | NCBI WGS metagenome assembly CEUL01 (sample SAMEA2622800, study PRJEB7988) | marine metagenome | isolation source: saline water (ENVO:00002010), including | reverse complement strand
CAATGGGTGGACTTACTATCAGGACTGATCCTAAAGTTATTAATGATTCAACTCCAGAGAATTACTTTGATCCAACTAACCCAGGTCTTTCTGCTACCGAAGGTCACAACTTTGATACCTATTCATTCACTTGGGGTCATGGATTTGTACAGAGTGGTAACCTCTTCAGTATGGGAGGAGCTTCCGAGGCAGTTGGATATCAACCAGTTGAAGATATTGCACTGTTTACTTGGTCTGGTGCATATACTAACCTTCAAGCAACATTCAGAGAGATTGGATCTGGTAACATATCATCCTTTGAAGGTGTTGCACATACAGAAAGAACAACATTTGATTATAATGATAGTACAGTTGTACTATTCAGTAGTGAAGACAGTGGTCTTATAACAGATAGTGTTACTGTTGTTGATGATCAAGGTACAGTTCATCCACCTCAAGATGGTGGTGAATTTGATTATGGTTTAATTGTCTATAGTGCTACTGCTAATTCTGCACAGGGAACATTCACCTTCAGTCTCACAAGAGAATTGTGGACTCAGGAAGATATTGATAAACTTAATCCAGAGTATGAGACCAAGCCTTTCGGTACATTCCCACAGGTAGGTGATGAGAAGACACAGGAAGAAGCGAAGGATGTTAGATTCATTCCTATTTGGGGTCAGATTGGTCAGGGTTCATTATTCTCAGTTGGTGGTGCAGCAGAATCTGTTACTGTAGAACCAAATACAACTGGTGCATTCCAGATAGTTGGTGGTAACTATTATATCGGTAGCATGGTTGAAAGACTTGTCTTCCGTGAAATTGGTACTGGTGAAATGTCCAGAGTCGGTGGAGCTGCTGAGTCTGTAACATTCGATTACAACGAGTCTTCTATTGTTACCTTCACTACTGAGGATGAAGGATTAATAACAGATGCTACGAATTATCAAACTGATCATTTTGATGATGGTAGTGTAGCACTTCCACAAGAAGAAGAGATTAATTACGGTTCAGTAATTTACACTGAAACTGTATATCCTCTAACAGGATCTATTGAAATATTCACTGCACCTGAATGGATTGGTAACACATATAGATTTGTATGGAGAGCACCTGCTGGTTCTGGAGGAATACCAACTGTAGGTGGTGCTGCTGAATGTGTATCTACAACAGAAATTGGTGATTCTACAACACTATTCGATATCTACACTTCACCTGCAGGTATTGGTAACACCTATAGGTTCTGTTGGAACGCACCATTTGTTGAGGGTGGATTGTTCAGTATTGGTGGTGCAGCAGAGTCTATAACATATGATTACAGTGAAGATTCCATTGTTGTATTAAGTACTCATGATAGTGGTCTTATAACAGATGCTGCTACTGTCTTTGATGATAGGACAGTTATTACTGCACCTCAGTCTGGTGGTGAATATGATTATGGTTGGGTATTCTGGACTAGCACAGTTCTCCCACTTACAGGAACACTTCAGACATCTGGTACTTCTCCAAGTGCTGCTGTATACAGAGATCCTACACAAGGTGGATCACTATTCAGTGCTGGTGGATCTGTAGAGAGTAAGACTTCTACTGAGCTTGGTGATGCTACAACACTATTTGATATCTACACTGCTCCACAGTTTATTGGTAACACCTACAGCTTCGTATGGAATGCACCTCCAGGATCAGGTGGATTGTTCAGTGTTGGTGGTGGAGTTGAGAAGGTAACATTTGATTATAACGAATCATCAACTATTTCATATGCAACAGCAGATAATGGATTGGTAGTTGATTCTGTAACTGTAGTTGATGACTATGGTTCTGTAATAGAATCTCAGTATGGTGGAGAGTATGATCAGGGATACATTATATTCACATCTACTGCTGCTCCATTCGGATCACTCACCTTAAGTCTAACAAGACCTCTATGGACTCAAGAGGAGATTGATCAGTTACCTCCTACTTATGAGACTGAACCATTTGGTACATTCCCAGTTGCAGGTCAAGAGAAGACACAAGAAGAAGCAGGGCATATTAAGTACGTTCCAATCTTCGCACAAATTGGTTCTGGTTCTATCTTTACTATTGGTGGTGCTGCTGAGTCTGCAACGGTTGATGAAGAATCAACAGGTCTCTTTGATGTCTTTACTGCATCTCAGTTTATTGGTAACACCTATAGGTTCTGTTGGAATGCACCGTTTGTTGAGGGTGGATTGTTCGGTATTGGTGGAGCTGCTGAGTCTGTTACATGGGATTACAACGAGACTTCTATTAACGTATTCTCCACTGAGGATGAAGGTAATATTGTTGATAATGCAACAGTATTTGGTGAATATGGTGATCTTAACATCCAAGAAGGTGAAGATGATTACGGAACAGTAATTTGGTCTTCTACAATATATCCTCTAACAGGAACACTTCAGACATCAGGTATTGGTTCAGAGTATGTTGTATTCAGAGATCCTACTACTGGTGGTTCTCTATTCAGTGCTGGTGGATCTGTAGAGAGTAAGACTTCTACTGAGTTTGGTGAAGACACATCACTTGGTGATCTAAGTGGTACTGGTACTCTATCCAGAACTAGGGATTGGGTTGGATCTGGATCACTATTTACTGCTCTTGGTGCTGCTGAGTCTGCAACATTCGATTACAACGAATCCTCCATCGTTACATTCACAAGTGATGACTATGGATTAATAACAGATGCTGCAACTACACTTGTTGATCAAGGTAATGTTGCTGATATACAAGAGGGTGAAGATGATTATGGTTCAGTAATTTACACCGAGACTGTATATCCTGTAACTGGATTAGTAACTCTTACTACTGCACCTCAGTTTGTTAATAATACTTACAGCTTCTGCTGGAACTTTGTATCAGAGGATGGATCACTATTCACTGCTGCTGGTGCTGCTGAGTCTGCAACGGTTGATGAAGAATCAACAGGTCTCTTTGATGTCTTTACTGCACCTCAGTTTATTGGTAACACCTATAGCTTCGTATGGAATGCACCTCCAGGATCAGGTGGATTATTCAGTATAGTTGATGCTGCTGAGTGTGTTACATGGAACTATGCTCCTGGTCCAACACTTCCATTCAGTACTATTGATTGGGGTGCAGTAACTGATCTAACACATCCAACTAATGACGTAATCAATTACGGTGATCTTGGATTGTTCGATGAGGACACAGAAGATTACGGATTCGTAATTTACACATCAGAGACTATTTCCAACTCTGGAACATATACCATAAGTCTAACAAGACCTCTATGGACTCAAGAAGAAATTGATGCACTCAACCCAGATTATCTAACTGAACCATTTGGTACATTCCCACAAGTAGGGGATGAGAAGACACAAGAAGAATCTGGTGATGTTAAGTACGAACCATCTTATGCACATGAAGGTAGTGGTTCTATCTTCACTCTTGGTGGTGCTGCTGAGTCTGCTGTTTATCAACCTACTGTCGATACAGCACTATTCGATATCTTCACTGCTCCTCAATTCATTGGTAATACCTATAGGTTTATTTGGAATGCACCTCCAGGCACAGGTGGATTGTTCAGTATCGGTGGATGTGTAGAAGCTAGAACTTACGATTATAACGAATCTGCTGTTGTTACGTATAGTAGTGTTGATTATGGATTAGTAACTGATGCAACACATCCAATTAATGATGTAATCGATTATGGTGAGGTTGCACTACCTCAATCTGATGGTGAAGTAGACTACGGTTCGGTTCTCTACACTTCTACCACATATCCAACAACAGGTACTTACGTTGTTGATGGTGCTGTTACCCAGTCATTCAGTAAGGGTGTATACAATGGTGGTGGTTCTCTATTCGCTACAAGTGGTGCTGGTGAATGTGTATCTACTACTGAATTTGGTGAGGATACATCACTTGGAGATCTTAGTGGTTCTGGTTCACAGTCAAGTACTGTTGTTGAGATTGGAACAGGATCTCTATTCTCCACGGGTGGTGCTGCTGAGTGTAGGACATATGATTATGATCAGAATGCTATCGTTGTATTCACATCAACTGATCATGGTCTAGTAGTAGACAGTGTAGTCACATCAGACGATCAGGGTAGTGTTGATACTATTCAGTCTGGTGGTGAATATGATTACGGATCTGTACTTTACAGTGCTAATGCAATACCAGTAACAGGTACTTATGTTGTTGATGGTTCTGTATCTACTGCATTCACATTTGGTAACTTCACTGGTTCTGGATCACTATTCACTGCATCTGGAGCTGCTGAATCTTCAACATACTCACCTGAGAATGATACCTGTCTATATGATATCTTTACTGCTCCGCAGTTTATTGGTAACACATACAGCTTCGTATGGAATGCACCTCATGGATCAGGTGGATTGTTTAGTGTCGGTGGATGTGTCGAAGTTAGAACATATGCTTACAATGAATCTGCTAGTCAGGCATTTAGTACTGAGGATAACGGTCTCATATCTGATGCTGTTACAACAACTGATGATCATGGTGACTTTGGATATGTTGGCGATGACACCGAGGATCATGGTCAGGTATGGTTGGGTGCTACCAATGGTGCTGCTGCAAATGGAACTCTTACCTTCGGTGGTGAAGTATTTGAGATCTACAAACCAGCATACGCACATACTGGTGAAGGTTCACTATTCACTGCTCTTGGTGCAGCTGAATCTGTTACCTCAACTGAGTTTGGAGAGGACACATCACTTGGTGATCTAAGTGGTACTCATTCTATAGCAAGAACATTTAGTGAGGTTGGAACTGGTTCTATCTTCACTGTTGTTGGTGGTGCTGAGTCTAGAACTTACAACTATGATATCAATTGCCTCCATATCGTATCTCCATCTGATAATGGTTTAATAACAGACAGTGTTACTGTTGTTGATGATCAAGGTACGGTTCATCCACCTCAAGATGGCGGTGAAGTAGATAATGGAATTATTTGGCTTGGTCTTGGAAGTCTACTATGGAGAGCTACTGATAACGTAGCTGCTTCTGGAGAAATTCATCTTGGTCTAATAAGTGATACCGTTGGTATTGCTAGGACATTTGGACACACTGCTTCTGGATCACTATTTGCTACTGGTGGTGCAGCAGAGGTTGTTGCATACGACTACGAAGATATTACTCTATATGATATCTTCACTGCACCTCAGTTTATTGGTAACACATATAGCTTCAGTTGGCAGTACAGTGGATCTGGTAACATCAATTCTCTTGGTGGTGCTGCTGAATCTAGAACATGGCATTACAGCGATACCTTACTATCTCAACTTGTTGTTGATGATGAAGGCAACATCGTTGATCCTACAACAGTATTTGCTGATTACGGTGACCTTGGTGTTAAATGGGGTGGTGAAGAAGACTACGGTTCCAACAACACACTTGCACATCCTGGTCTCGCTGCATCTGGTACTTACACAATTAGTGGTGTTGCAAATACTCCATTCGTCTGGAGAGAAGGATGTGAGGGTGGTACATATCTAGTTTCTGGTGAAGGAATAGAGAGACCTACAACAGCTCTAACTGGTGAAGGTACTGCATACATTTACACTGCACCTCAGTTTGTTGGTAACACATATGCATTCACTTGGGGTCATGGATTTGTACAGTCTGGATCTCTATTCAGTGCTGGTGGTGCAGCTGAGTCTACAACGACCAACCCACCAGAGGATACATTACTCTACACAGTTGCTGGTACTAGAATATCAGAACGTCAGACATTTGCTGAGTCTGGATCTGGATCCATTACTCTATCTGGTTCTGCAGTTGAAAGGAAGACAGATGACCATGTTGGATCTGGTACTGTTACCTTATCTGGTACAGGTGCAGAGAGCAAGTCCTTTGCTAACTTTGATGGTTCTGGTTCACTATTCACTGCTGGTGGAGCAGTTGAGGCTGTTGCTGTTCTTGAGGCTGGAACTGGTCTTTGGGATTATGTTGGTAGTGCTATCGAGAAGCATACAGAGAGATGGATTGGTTCTGGATCTGCAACTGTATCTGGTGAAGCTATTGTTAGAATTGCTAGAGCACCTTACATTGGATCTGGTACGGTTACATTATCTGGTACTAAGGCAGAAAGCTTTACTCCAGCAACTGAGATTGGAACTGGTAGTCTCTTTACTGCTAGTGGAGCTGCAGAGAGTGCAACTGTTGATTATGAGTCAACATATCTCTTCACTATTGTTGGTTCTACACATTACACCTTCTCTCTCAGACATATTGGTGCTGGTTCACTATACACATCTAGTGGTGCTGCTGAATCTACAACCACCAATCCTCCAGAAGATACTGCACTATTCGCAGTTGGTGGTACTAAGGCAGAAAGCTTTACTCCTGCAACCCATGTTGGATCTGGATCTACCACTCTATCTGGTGCTGGTTCTGAGAATTACACTGGTGCATTTGAAGGATCTGGTACTGCAACTATCACTGGTGAAGCAGATCTCATTTACCGTGTTAGGTACTTTGGTTCTGGATCTCTATTCACTGCTGGTGGTGTTGCTGAATCTGTTACAACCAATCCACCTGAGAGTACTTCACTTCATCAGATTAGTGGTACTAAAGTTGAGAAAGCAGTATTCAGAGAAATTGGATCTGGATCTGTTACTCTATCAGGAACTGCTAGTACCCGTTACATTCCACACATCACTGGTAGTGGTACTTACACAGTTGGTGGTGCATGTACATTCAAGGTTCGTTACATCCTCACTGGTTCTGGTAATGTCTTTACTGCTGGTGGTGCAGCAGAGGCAGTTGGTACTAATCCTCCAGAGGATATTGCACTATTTGTTTGGTCTGGTATTAGTGAGAATCAATGGTCACCTTCTTGGGTTGCCAAGGATGGAAAATGGATTATATCTGGAGAAATTCCAGAACCACTTATCACGAAGCACTGGACTGCATCTGGTTCATTGTTCTCAGTTGGTGGTGCTGCAGAAAGCTTCTCTGCGAATATCGATGGTATTGGTCTATACGATATCAGTGGTGCATACTCAGATCTCAAGGCAACAGTCAAGGAAGTTGGATCTGGATCTCTATTCACTGCTGGTGGAGCATCCGAATCTATCGGAACAAATCCTCCAGAAAGCACAGTACTATACACATATGTTGGTGCTGGTATCGAGAAGCACACCGAGAGATGGATTGGTTCTGGATCTACCAGTCTTTCAGGTGCTGGAGTTGGATTCTATACACCACATATTACTGGTTCTGGATTTGCTACTCTATCTGGATCAGCAGTCGAGAGACAGACAGACGATTGGGTTGGTTCTGGATCACTATTTACTGCTGGTGGTTCTGCAGAATCTACAACTACAAATCCTCCAGAGAATACAGTTCTCTATACTTGGACAGGTGCTGGTACAGAGAAGCATACAGAGAACTGGGTTGGTTCTGGATCTGCAACTGTATCTGGTGCAGTCTCCGATATTCAAAGAACATTTGCAGAGTCTGGATCTGGATCTCTATTTACAGCTCTTGGTGCAGCAGAATCTATCTCTACAAGCGAGGTCAGCACTGGAATCTTTACAATCAATGGAGACAGTGCAGATTCAAGAGCAAGGACATTTGTTGGATCTGGTTCTATTACCATTTCTGGTACAGCAGCAGAGAGCTTTACTCATGCTCCACACATCGGATCTGGTACTGCTACCTTTACTGGAGAAGCATCAATTCAATGGGTTCCAAGTTGGATCGGTTCTGGTACAGCAACAATATATGGTCAAGTCACCGATGTTCAGATTACAAAACATTGGACTGGATCTGGATCCCTATTCACAACAGGCGGTTCCGCAGAATCAATTACCACAAATCCTCCAGAGGATACTCTACTTTACACAGTTGCAGGTAATGGTTCTGAAGCAAAAACAGTTCTTCTTTCTGGATCTGGTACTGTTACCTTCAGTGGTGAATCTAGAAACATATTCACACCTAACAATATTGGTTCTGGTACAGCAACTATATTTGGTATTTCAGATGAAAGACAGACAGATCATTATCATGGATCTGGTACTACAGAAATTAGTGGTGATTCTCATGATACACGTGCAAGATCACATGTTGGATCTGGATCACTATTCACTGCATCTGGAGCTGCTGAATCTGCAACTGTTGATTACGAAGATACAACTCTATATGATATCTTCGGTCATGGTGCAGAAGCCTTTGTACGTAAGGGATATGTCGGATCTGGTTCATTCAGTGATATCACTGGAGAAGTTACTGATGTTAAGCTTACACATGCTGATCCAGCAGGTGATGTTGATTACGTTGTATCTGGTGAAGTCACAGATATCAAACGTACCTTCGGATATGTTGCTCCTTACGGAACACTATTTGCCTTCAGTGGAGGAGTTGAATCTGCCACTGTTGACTACGAAAATATTCTTCTTACAACAATTGGTGGTAGTGCTGATGATAAATTCGTCAGAGCTGCATACATTGGAGAGGGAACAATTACTCTCAGTGGAGAGTCTCTCAATGAGCTCAGAACATTCGAGCCACCATTTACGTTCGCAACGATAATATAACTGAAGATTTTACTTCTATAAATAAAAGAAGCATAAATTCGAGGGATAGCTATGACTAAGCAGGTACAGTTGAGACGAGGTACTACAGTACAACAGTCAACATTTACTGGAGCTCTTGGAGAATTGACCGTAGATACTACGAAAATGACCCTTGTTCTCCATGACGGAGCAACTCCTGGGGGCATAGAATTTGCTCGAAGAGACGATGTTACTGCAGAAGTAACGACAAGTATGGGCATGATGGCCGCCCTTGGTTGGTAAACCAAAAACCATCAACATTAGATTTCACATAAAATGATCTGCACTGAATTGAAATAACCACTCATAAACATTTAAAGGGGATTAAAAGAAAATGGCAAAAACCTTGCTCTTTGATTATCAGTTTGACGCATCAGCAAGAACAGTTACTTTGCATGGTAATAAGCACCAGCGAAGAATGTTGTTGATAACTAACACAACGGATAACCAAATTATCTATAACTTTGCTGACACTACCAGAACTGGTACGTTTGCATACGATGATACGACTAATCATACAACAATCACATTGCTGTATGATACAACAGGAATGTCTGATACAGACACACTCCAAATTCTTGAGGAAGATGATTCCGTCAAGATGGAACCGTCTGAGACATTTGTTGACGCTGTATCTAAGTTCCGAGTATCAAATCCAGAGAACTTGGTTGATACCGACTTTGAGTACGGACCTCAGGCTTCTAAGTGGGAAACAATTCAGACGATCAATAACATTCCATCGTTCTTTGCATCTACTTCAGATACTACTATCCCCTTTATATCTAAAGTAGAAGCTGTTAAAGGTAACGAGCTTATTACAGTTACTACAAGTTTCGACCATAACCTTACAAGTGGTGTTCCTATTACAGTTACAGGTCTTGCATCTGTTACTGCGGAAGGTACATATATCATTCAGGCTGTACCTACATCTACAACCTTTACTTATAAAGCAAGATCAGGTCAACCAGCAACTAGAGAATTGCAAGGTGTTTATACATCTATTATTCCAGGTAAGTTCTTCCAAGGTTCTCAGATCAGTCTAGACCAATCAATTGGTATTGTGTCTGACCTTTACAACTATAAGGTTACTGTTGCTGCAATAACAAGACTTGTAGTTACAACCGAACCAGCTCAGGAATGGGTACCTGGTACTGTAATTGCAGGTGATACTAGTGCTGCTCAAGGTACTATTCTTCGTGTAGAAGGAGTTAATTTATATGTTAACTATATTGCTGGTGCATTCCAAGATGGAGAAACAATTACAGGTACTGGTATTGATACTATAGGTGGATCAGCACAACTTACTATTGAAGCTAGTAATGGTGTTAATGCAGAGGGTAACAAATATCTTATTGATACTACAGGTGATGGTGCTGGACAACTCTATCCAGCTATCTCAATGACAAGAAAGGGTATCTATACCTTTGATCAGTCTGATATTACTAACAATACACATCAACTAAGATTCTCCACAACTCCTGATGGTACTCATGGTGGTGGTTCTGCTTATACAACATATGTTTATGAGCATGGAACTCCTGGACAAGCTGGAGCATACACAAGAATCTACGTTAACAACTCTACTCCTGAAAACCTCTATTACTACTGTGTAAACCACGCTAATATGGCTGGTAATGCAGGTTCATCTGTATCAAACATTGACGTTACTGACGTATCATATAACCCAATTACAGGTGATATGGTATTGACCATTGGTTCACATAGTTTACTAGCTGGTCAAAACATTAAGCTCAAGACAGAATCTATTAAACTGACTTGTGATTATAAGGGAGACGGAAACTCAACTGTTAAATCATATCCTCGTGCTTCTGGTGCTGCTACCTCTAACGGTGCTGACTATGTTTACAACCAAGCGATTCCAATTCTTTCTAAGACCGCAACAACAATTACAGTTAATGTAAACGGTGGTCAAGGTCCTGTTACAGATACTTCTGTTCACGTACACAGTGGTGGTACAGCAACTGGTGCTGTTATTGCTGGAGTTAATGCTGGAATAGCAATGCTTGCTCCTACAACAAACTCTAAGGTTTATCTAACCACAGTTTCTGAGCACGGATTTGCTGATAACACAAACTTCTACTTCATTAACACTGTATCTCCTAAGATACTTGAAGTTCAAGATCCTACTTCTACTGCTCCTGATGGTCAGGATTACGTTGATACAGAGCAGAGTGCTACGGTCAACAGAGATGTTGATATGACGAAGATTGATCCGTATGATTACGAATCAACATATACTTTATCATTTGATGAGTCACAAGTAGATTACGCTAATGATATAGTCACGTTTGATAGTAACCATGATCTCCAAAACGGATATTCTGTACTTTACTATCCGCCCCCAGGAGCACGTCCAATCGGTTCTATGCGTAGGATGCAAGTATATTGGATTGAAAGAGTTAGTTCGACTCAGATTGCTTTCCACCATTCTCAGAGAAGAAACTATGGCCGTGTTAACTTAAGTAATTCTTATAGTGGAACATGGGATGGTAACTGGTCATATGGTAAGCATAAGATTGGATTATGCTATACATGTTACAGAGAATATAAAGGTTGGCATGAATGGCATACAAGAATCTATACTTACTACTGGCAGTGGGGTTCAACTTATTCAGGACATGACTTCGCAAGTGTTGATGGTAGTTATGGATTAGGTAGGCAGAGCTGGGAGTTGACAGCGTTCTTCTCTACATCAAGGCCAGAGCGTGGTGGATATGGAACACAGCATTATTACTATTGCTGGCCATGGAGACATGCATTTGGAACATATTGGAAAACTTACGGATATCATCTACAAAGTCTACCAAGAAGTTCAAGTGAGCGTTGGCAAGGTCAATACGACTTCATCACAGATGACGAAAACTATGGTGTAAACACTCATAACAATGGTGGATACAGTTATGGTTATACCATTGGTGGTGCATGGGGTTCTGGTGGTAGTAAGAGTTACTGGACATCAAGCTTCTATGCTAATGGATGGTCTGGTGGAAGCTACATGAATATACGTGGTCAAGGTCACTACTGGTGGTATTATCAGGGATGGTATTCCAACAGTATTAACCAGTACTTTAGAGATATCTCTACTGATGGTGGACATACTATGTTCTGGATTCTTCTTAAGAGAAACCAGTCAACTAATGATAGTTTCTTCCATGCTAACCACGGATTCTCAAATAACCAATCCATGACTTTGAGTATGCCTCAAGGTGGTGAAATTCATTACTACTATGATTGGCATGGTAATAGAACTACTACTAATAGTGGTACATGGTACATTGATAGAATCGATAATAACAGATTCAGAATCAAGTCAAGTCCAGGTGCTAGCCCATTGAGATTGGCTGGTGCAAATGGACAGGTTAGATTTACTGCTGTTCTTGATAACCCATTAAAGAACTCCATTTATATTGCAACTAACCAGTTCTCTAACAACGAAGTTGTTAAGTACACTGCTGCTTCTGGTGCTATTGGTGGATTAACAAGTGGTAACTCTTACTACATTAACACTATCAGTGGAGATAGATTCACATTAACGAATTCTCCTGGTGGTAGTACTATCCAATTATCTGGACAAGGATCTGGTATTCAAGAGTTTGAGAACACAACTGCTGACTTCGGTGTTGTTGATGGTTCTTACACTACTGTTAAGGCAATCTCCGAGACAGAACTTGAAGTTTCAATTCCATTCAAAGTTCCACCTTCTATAAAACAGTTTGATGGTTCTGGTACTGACGTTGATACTTCAGGAAACTGGATCAACATTAACAACCACTACTATGCTACTGGTACTAGAGTTATCTACGATGCTAATGGTAATAGTGCTATTGGTGGGTTGAGTGACAATAAGGACTACTATGTTCTTGTTATTGATAACGCTCACTTCAAACTTTGTGAGTCACTAGCAGACGCACTTGCTGGAACTAACATTGTAGACATCACAGGAACCTCATCAGGATTCCACCAGTTGATCTCTGCTGCACTATCTGGTGAAGTTGGAGGAACAGGTACAGTTGCTGTTACAAGTGGAGTAAGAAGAGTCACAGGTACTAATGCTGCCTTCCAAAGATTCTTCAAGATTGGTGATACAATCAAGATCGTTAATACAACAGGTGGTTCACCTGGTGTTATTGAAGGGCATACAATTACTGCTATTACTGATGATGACAACTTAATCGTTGATTCTCCTTGGACATTCACTCAGTCTGGTACTAACTACATGATTCCTTCTTACATCTATGTAAGACCTGATGGATTCTTCTTACACAGACCGTTTGACGGTGGTATGGAAATCGGTACTTCTAAGTCTCCGAACTCCAGAATCTCCAGACAGACTCGTAAGTACTTCCGTTATCAGTCAGGTAAAGGTATTCAGACCTCACTTGCTATTAACTTCACACCACAGGTTCCAATTACAAACTTAACATTTGCGACATCTGGTAGTACACAAACTCAGTCATGTTCAGGTACAATTGATACAAGTGTTCTAACAGTTGCTGATAGTTCAGTACTTGTTGTTAACATGCCTGTAAGTGGTACTGGTGTTGGTACTGATAGTTTTGGTGAACCAGTCAAGATTTCTGAGATTGTTGATGGTACAACCATTAGACTTAGTGCATTCTTAACTCAAACAATTAGTGGTGAGTCAATTACATTCGATCCAGTTATTACTGCAGAATGTACAACAAACAAACCACACCAGTTAAGTGCTGGACTTAATATTAAGATTATTGATTGTGATACTCCAGAGTTTAACACTGGTACTAGGGCAACTAACGTATTAGCAGTTAATGATGAATTTAAGTTCACATACTTACTGAGAGAAGTTCCTTCACAGTCTGTTGGTGCTGGATTCCCAACACTAGCTGTTCTATCATGGAGCGACTGTATGGTACGTGCTGGTATGTTTGACGACCAGAACGGATTCTTCTATGAAATGGATGGTTCTACAATCAACTGTTGCCGTAGAAGTTCAGTGAAACAGCTTCCAGGAACTGTTAGTGTAACCAAAGGTTCACAGATCGTTACTGGTACTGATACTAAGTTCACAACACAGTTACTTCCGAAGGACATGGTTGTTATTCGTGGTATGAGTTACAAGGTCGTTAAGGTCGCTAACAATACCCAGATAACAATTCAACCATCATATCGTGGTACGACTAATGAAGACGTTATCATGACGAAGACGGTTGATACCAAGGTTGCGAGAGCAAATTGGAACATCGACACTGGAGATGGACTTGGTAAGTCTGCTTACATCTTGGATACTTCTAAGATCCAGATGTGCTACATGGATTACTCTTGGTATGGTGCTGGTAAGATCCGCTTTGGATTTAAAGATCAGCATGGACATGTTAAGTACTTCCATGAGTTCAAGCACAACAACTTACTAACTGAATCTTACTTCCGTTCAGGTAACCTACCTGCTCGTTACGAGATTGAGAACGGTGATCATCCTGATTACGTAGGAACTCTGTTCCACTGGGGTACATCTGTTATCATGGATGGTACATTCCAGAATGACGAAGCGTATCTATTCACTGCTTCTGGTATTACTCATAAGTATACTAACAGTTCTGCTAACGCTGCTCAGAGTAATAACAACTCTGCTATCGTTGAAGAAAGAGTTAACTGGTACTATAGAAGATACTTTATCAGAATCCCATTTGATAATGGATCTTATGGTTCTATTCTAACGATTAACACTAACATCTATGAATCTTCTGTTGCTAACGGATACTTCGCTGATGGTAGAGTGATCGATACTAGATCATATCAGTCAGGATCTACTTACTACGTATACATCAAGTATACCGAAGGTACATCTGACTACTTCCCAAGAAACTACTACTCACAAATTAATGGTAACTTAGGTAACCCTGCTGTTCCTAACAGCACTACCTTCTCAGTTGGTGCTCCATCAGGTAACGAGAACTTGATTCCTGTTGATATGCCTCTAATTTCAATTAGATTGGCTCCATCAGTTGACTCCTCGATTACTGGAGCATTAGGAGACAGAGAGATTATCAACCGAATGCAACTTAAGCTTGACTCTGTTGGTATTCTGACTACTCACGAGACAGAAATTAGTCTAAGACTGAATCCTTCCTTGAGTACAGACACCTTCGAGAATGTTGAAAACCCATCACTATGTCAGTTGGTTAGACATGGTTCTTCTGATACATTAGCATCTGGTTCAACGATTCTATCGTTCAGAGCATCTGGATCAGGACAAGGACAAACCGCATCAACTAACTTCGACCTATCGAAGATTAGTGCGTTGGGTAACTCAATCTTAGGTGGTGATGGTATCTATCCAAATGGACCTGACCTTCTAACAGTTGTAGGAAACATAGTTGACTCTTCTGGAGTTTCACTAAATAACCCTTACTCAATATCTGCTAGAATTACATGGCAGGAATCACAAGCATAATCTATAAGGAGATACTAAAATGAGTTACACATCAAGAGGACTAGACGGACAGGGTGTTTCTGGCACCCTGGAAAGTCTAGAAACAGCACTCAAAGACATGACCCCTGCAAGGTGGGAATGGCACGTTGAGGAAGACGATGCTACTAGAGTAGCAGCCGAAGCTTATTGGAACAAAGTTGAAAATGAGTGGATTGCATATAAGTTAAATTGTGGGGATCTAAATTATCCACAAATGAAGGTTGGTCTAGACTTGTATAACAAGTACGCACCACCTAAGCATCATCTAGATTGGAATGCAATTACTGGAGCATAAAAAAGAATAAAAAAAGGAGGGGATAAAACCCCTCCTTTTTATTTGATTACTCCTACAAGAGAGTATCTTATATTTTTTTCGTTATCAGCATCGTATGATATACTATGCCATCTATTACCTCTGTACATAGAGCACATATTTCTCTCTACCTTAATAAATTTATACCTTTCAAATCTAGGTAATGGTTCATCTGGAGAGTCTCCCTCATAGTATACCCAATCGGATATATCAGTTCCCTCTACAAGATTTTTACTCCAATACTTTTTACTTTCCACATTCCACTCATACTTCTTACGATATTCATCACAAGCTAGTTTTGATTTTGAAAGTTGCATTGAATTGTAGAATTTCTTTCCATCACTGGTTACAAATCTCAAAAAAGATGTACCAGTATTATCATTCTGAGTAAGATACATGTTACATGCTATTGAGAATGGATCTATATGAGGAAGCCAGTTGTTTTGACAAGCTTTCATTCCAGGGTAACATGTATTTGTATAGTAATTAAATTTAACTTGTTGTCTTTCGTACTTATGCAACCCAGTCTTTTTCCCTAACTCATAAATCTCATCACATAATTTTCTTGCTAATTTTGATTCCAATGGTTGTTGAAATCCAGGAGCATTACTAGCCATGTAGGTGAATTTATCTCGTAATATACTTTCTGTTTTATCCTCAGAGGGTATATGTTTCAAGAAGTCTATAACAGCATCTGGTCTTTTAAAAAAGTTTCTAATAGTAACATATTTCAATCCAGACTCTTCATCTTTATTAGGTTCTATTCTTAGATTGTCATTAAGCTCAAATACTTCATCCAGTTCTCTACTTGTGTATCGATTAAATTCAGATATATCTAGTTTATCTTTAGTGTAATCTCTCATAGTCAATAATCACTATCCCACTGTTGTGGTTGTTGTACTCCTGGTAGTTGTTTATCTTCCTCAAGTTGATTTCGTGCCTCTGGATCCCCTTGCTCTTGACCCCTAGCAATAATGATATTGGTATTGAAGACATATCTTTCAACATCTTGTTTACCATTATAGTCATGAGTCATCCATTTACCAGATTTAAAGATAACCATTCTATTTTTCTTTGCTTCTACAAATCTAACTTTATCATAGAATTTTGTATCTTCATATGGTTTATACATTTCCAGATCTGGTTGAACTGTTACGAAAACATTCAAATAATCTTTTAGTGTACCTTGGAGTTCTTTATCCTTAATCTCTGTAAGATCCTCTACGTTTTTATATCTTTTATCTTCAAACAAAAGATCATAAAAAGATATACCATTTTCAGGATCTATATCATCACCTAAAAATACATCACATGCATACTCAAACTCTAACACAGGAGTTGGCCAAGCTCCACGTTTGTGTATAACCATATTATCATGTTGTAGATTGCAAGTTACCAATCCACTCCTAGATAGCTGACTCATATACTCTTTGTCTTTCAAGTATTGGTTAACTTGATGTGGAACAAATTCTGCTTCTATAAGTAGTTTGTAAAGATCTTGAAACCATACATCAAAGTATTGGTTTGGAAGTAACTGTGTTATACCATTAGGAGTCTTGAATTCAGGTTTATCTCCCTGTCGGTACAGGAGTCTTTTAATCTCATCAGTACTATCTGCAGGAAAAGATGCAAGGTATTCATAAACAGCATCTGGGTCTTTAAAGACTTCATCTATAACTACATAGTCACCCATGTCTTGTATATCAACATCCTCACTGATTTCCATTATTGAATGAAAATCATGCTGTTTGATCTGAGATCTTATAGATTTACTCATAATATTGTACTTTATTCAGGTGTACTCATTTCAAAGTTCTGTTCTGGGTTTTCTACTGGCTTGTCTCCTTGATGTGCAAGAGAAGTTGGACTTGTCATACCTGGAGCTCCAGTATCAACAGCCTGCTCAGAAGGATCTTCACTTACTACAGTTTCCTTCATATCAGGTTCTATCACAACTGTATTCTCTGCTTGATATCTAGCAACAACATCTAGGTATGCTGATACAATCTCTTGATGAGGTTCATATACTACTCTAACAAAGTTATAAGTGAATTGGAAATCTCTATCTGCAGACATAGGAGCCCAAAAACTAAATGCAATATCACCCTGTGGTACATCATCAGGATTGGGAGCTTCTTCTCTTAAGTTTTGAACACTACCAGGAGTAAAATCTATAGTGTAAGGAGATTCTACTTTGTACCCCAAAGCTTCATTCTTCTCTTTATCCATTACTTCTTTGATATCACCGATCACTGTTTCGCCAGTTTCCAATACCAATAATTTTATACTCATTTTACTTGTTCCACATGTGTTATAATTGTACAGTATAACCCGTCTTCTGTCAAGTTGTCTTATGACGATAAATATGTTATACTGTACTTATTTAGATCTAGACAAATGAGCGAATCTGGAAAAGGTTTTGCGGATACTACACCAAAAGAGATATCCCCTGATGTGATATATGTTAATGAGGAAGGAAAACCTGTATCATATGGACATAAAACACCTGTTTTAAAACAGCATCCAAATAGAGAAGCACCACTTCTGTTGAAAGATATTCCTTTATATGAGTTAGTGCAAAAGATTGAGAAGAAGCATGGATATAATTTGAATATGGTTGTTGAAGCTTTCCTGAAGAATCAATCAGAAGAGAATGAGCACATTCGTGATAGTGATATTCTAGAAGATGGTATGGTAAGAGCTGATGAAATATATTGGTATTGTGAATTCCAAAATCAGAAGAGAATATTTGATCACATTGCTTCTGTTGAGCAATGGTTTTTAGAAGAAGTAGAATACGATCCTGAAATCCCATATACACCACCAGAGGAACCAGTTAGTAATGAAGCATGATTTAACAAAAGAAGCACAAATACATGAGGTATTTCCTAAAGTAGTTTGCCGTCATGATAACATAGGATTGGATTTGATTCCAGGAATGCTTGAGATGATGGAAGATATTAGAGATCAGACTGCTGGTAATTCAGCTCTCAATGTAAATTCATCTCATACCACTATAGAAACTCTTCATAGACTACCCATATTTAAAGATCTAAGTAAGGAAATTATTAGGGTTTCTAGAGGATTCATGGTTGAATATGGATATGATCCTAAGAGGATAGAAGATTTATTCATGGCTGGTATGTGGTTCAACCATTCAAATAAAGGAAATTTCATCTTCCCTCATATCCATCATGGAGGATTTCTTTCATGTGCTTTTTATTTAAAAGCAGATCCAGAAAGACATAATATTGTTTTTTATGATTTTAGTAAGAACATAATAGAAGACCCTTATTCATATAATGATCTAAGCTCAGAAGTTTTTTCTTTACCATGTAAACCTGGTAGACTCTTAATATTTCATTCAGATTTCCCTCATGGTGTTCCTTTACAAGAACATGACGAAGAAAAAGTCGTTGTATCATGCAATATGATACTGAGAAATGTACCTAGTTGGGAAGGTAGAGCTGCTTGAAGCTAAATACCATTAGGAAACTATTGGTATTCGTATGGCTGCTCCTAGCACGAAGGCTGAGTTTAAGGATTACTGTCTGAGACAGTTAGGTGCTCCAGTCTTAGAAATTAATTTAGATGATGATCAGATTGATGATCGGATAGATGATGCTCTCCAATATTTCCATGAGAGACATTATGATGGATCCGAGAAGATGTATCTTAAACATCAGTTCACGGATGATGATGTAACTAGGTTTACTACTCAGAATGAAGTGCAGTCAACTACTGCACCTGATGCTGCAGCATGGGAGAATAGAAAGAATTTTCTAGAGATACCAGAGCATATCTTTGGTATATCTAAGGTTTATGGTATCAGTTCAAACTTTGTTCGTAACAGTTTGTTTGGACTAAACAACCAGTATTATTTGATGGACTTGTTCTCGTACACTTCAGGAACAGGTCTTGCTTTTGGTGGAGTTGACTTAGTTAACTACTACATGGTTAAGCAACACTTTGAAACTATTGATATGGTTATCAATACAGGAGCTTTAGTAGAGTTTAGATTTAATACTAGAGCAGACAGACTGTATATTGATATAGATCCAGACAGAGTAGTTAAGGATCAGTTTCTAATTATAGATTGCCACAGAGCATTGGATCCAGCATCTTATACACAGGTCTGGGATGACTTCTTCCTTAAGAAGTATGCTACTTCTTTACTCAAAAAACAATGGGGTCAGAACTTAATTAAGTTTAATGGAGTTCAACTTCCTGGTGGAGTAAGTATAAATGGTATGCAAATATATAAGGAAGCTGAAAAAGAAATTGATGAGCTTATGGAGAAGTCCATCAGCACATTTGAGTTACCACCTATGGATATGATAGGATGAAGAAGGTATACTTTCCTCAACACGGTGGTGTTACCACTGAACAGAATCTAGTACAGGACTTGGTTGATGAACAAATCAAGTTGTTTGGTACTGATGTTTACTATATTCCTAGGAGTATGCTTAGGGATAAGACTCTTGGTGAGGTGGTACATTCTGAGTATAACCAAGCATATATGATAGAGATGCTACTGGTTAATGTTGAAGGGTTTGGATCTCCATCCGAATTCATCAGTCAGTTTGGTGTAAGGATCACTGATGAGATTAAGTTCATTCTCTCTAAAAGAAGATGGGAACAGTCTGTAGTACCTTCTGTAGGTCTTACTATTACTGATAGACCTAATGAAGGAGACTTAATATACTACCCATTAACAGAGAACGCATACGAGATTAAGTTTGTTGAGAGAGAAACTCCTTTCTATCAGTTAGGAAAACTCTATTACTATGAGATCACTGCTGAGATCTATGAGCAGGGTTCTGATGAGTTTGATACTGGTATAGCAGAGATTGATGAGATAGAGTTAGAGAACACATATGTTACTACACTATCTCTAAGTGCACCACGTACCACTGCTACTATGACTGGTACATTGCAAGGTGGTAATTTGAATAGTGTTACAATTGATGGTGGTGGTAGTGGATATAGGTCTGCACCTTTGATTACAGTTTCAGATCCACCTGATGTTGCTGGAGGTGATATAGTTGCTACTGTAGAATGTACTGTTTTAAATGGTACTGTTAATACTGTTACTATTACTGATCCTGGTACTGGATATACTACTGCACCTACAATAACTGTTGCTGCACCTGCATTATCTGTTGATTTCCAAGCAAGAGAATATATTGTTGCTGGTAACTTCCAGAATCAAGGTGGTGATAGGACATGGGCAGCACAAGGGGATGGTACTATCTTTGTAGATCATGCTGCTAGTTTTGATCCTATCTTTGCTACAACAACCCTAGTCAAATACTTCTTCTGGAAGTTTGAAGATCTTAGGTTAAAGTATCGTTACAC
>CEUL01098797.1_pt1 | contig 20754 bp, 18 predicted proteins | sample 427021 | NCBI WGS metagenome assembly CEUL01 (sample SAMEA2622800, study PRJEB7988) | marine metagenome | isolation source: saline water (ENVO:00002010), including | reverse complement strand
CAAATTATTGATTTTATTAAAAGTAAAAAATTTAAGTCTAAAATAATTCCTATTAAAGAAAAAACTAAATTAGGTACCATTGGATCTTTATATTTAATTAAAGAAAAAATAAATTATCCTCTTTTAGTTATGAATGCAGACCTAGTAACATCGTTACCTATTTCTACTTTAATTTCTTTTTATAGATCTGAAAATGTTGATGGAGTTATAACTGGAGCAATTTATGAAACTAAAGTTCCATATGGTGTTTTGAAATATAGTCAAAAAGGGCACTTACAAAGTATTGAAGAGAAACCCAGCATTAAAAATTTAGTTGCAGCGGGAGTTTATATTTTAAATAAAAAAATTTCAGAATTATTAACTAGGCAAGAGTATATTGATATGCCTGAGTTATTAGATAAAGCTATTAGCAACGGTTATAATATTTCAATATTTCCAATTCATGAAAAGTGGAAGGATATTGGAACGCCAAAAGATTTTAATAGTATTAAAGATAAAGAAGTTAGTAATGAAACATAGTAATAGGATTCTCTGTATAGTGGCTCATCCTGATGATGAGGCATTGGGAGTAGGAGGAACATTAATAAAACATGCAGAACAGGGAGATGAAGTTTATATTGTTATTTTATCTGAGGGAGAAGATTCAAAACTGAAAATGGAAGAAAAAAACCCTTCTAGGAATCTAAATGCAAAAGCATGGAGTCAATTTGCAGATTGTAATTTACTCGCTACTTTAGATTTTCCAGATCAAAGACTAGATTCTGTACCACAATTAGATATTGTAAAGAAATTAGAAGGTTTTGTTAGAGAGATTTCTCCTAATATAGTATATACACACTCTTTATCTGATATTAATAGAGATCATCAAGTATTAGCTAGTGCGACATTAGCAGCTATAAGACCTATTAGTAGTCATAAAGTTAATGCAGAAATTAGAGGATTTGAAACTCCATCAAGTACTGATCAGGCACCTATGATAGGGCAATATATTTTTAAACCTAATTTATATGTTGATATTACTAATCAGTGGACCAAAAAACTTAAAGGATTAAAAATATATAAAGATGAACTAAGGGATTTTCCTCATGCTAGATCAATTAAAGCGATAGAGGCCTTAGCTATAAAAAGAGGTTCTGAGTCGGGTTTAAAGTTGGCAGAAGCTTTTACTCTTTATAGGAAAATATATAAATAATTTTAGTTTATAATAATATAAATTAAATAAATGAGAATATAACTTCAGACAAAAAAGTTTTGATTAAGATAAGAGTGTAAATATATATATAAATACCAATAAATTTATCCAGCTTTAAAATTTAGAAAGGAAGCATTATGAAAAAATTATTAGTAATAGGTCTAGGGTCTATAGGTAGAAGGCATGCTAAAATATATAGAAATTTAGGACATGAAATTTACGGCATAGATACTAGAGCTGATAGAAGAGAGCAAGCTCAAGAAGAAATAGATTTGAAATTAGTTTCAAATGATTTAGATGATATTATAGATAATAATGAGTTTGATGGTGCTTTAATATGTACTCCTCCAAATTCTCATACAGAAATTGCATTAAAATTAGCACAAAAACATATTAATATTTTTGTAGAAAAACCTCTTGCAAATAATGACTCTAAACTAGATGAATTATCTAATTTATGTGCTAAAAATAATATTATATTTTATACAGCTTATGTTTATAGATTTATTCCCTCAGTTCAAAAATTAAAAAAGTTAATAGAAACTAATGTAATAGGAAAAATATTCTCATTACGTTTGGAAATTAGTTCTTATCTTCCAGATTGGCATCCTTGGGAAGATTATAGTAAATTTTACATGGCTCATGCTGATCAAGGTGGAGGAGCTTTACTGGATGAGAGTCATGGTATAGATCTAATAAGATGGTTATTTGGAGAAGTAAAGGGGGTCTCCGCATTTGTAGGTAAAGTAAGTAATTTAGAAATTAATAGCGATGATTTAGCAGTTTTAAATTTAGAATTAGAGTCAGGAATTATAGGGGAAGCTCATTTTGACCTATTAGGAAGGTCTCCCAGAATAGGTTTAGAACTAATTGGTGAAGATGGAACATTAATTTGGGATAGGATTGATCCTAAAATATCTATTTGGCAATCAAAAGATAAAAAATGGGAAACAGAGAAATTTGATAAAAATGATTTTGTAATGAGTTACGATTTGCAGGCAAAACATTTTTTAGATTGCTTAGATAAAAAAGCTTCTCCTATTACTTCTTTACAAGATGGAATTGAAACTTTAAAAGTGCTTACTACTGCTTTTGAAGCTTCAAAAGCTAGAAAATATATTGAAATAAAATAATTATGGCTAATAAATATAATATATTAGGAATTATTCCTGCTAGAGAGGGATCGAAAAGGTTGCCCGGCAAGAATACAATGCTTATTGGAAAAAAATCTTTACTAGAAATAGCTATTGATTCAGCCAATAAAAGTAAATATTTAAATAGAGTAATCTTATCTACGGAAAGCAAAAAATATATTAATTTTGTTAAAAATTTAAATGTAGAAGTGCCTTTTATTAGACCTTGTAATTTGGCAGATGATAACTCTTCTACTTGGGATGTAGTTAGACATGCAGTTGATTTTTTAATTAAGCAGGAAAAGTGGCAGACCGATATAGTAGTTATATTACAACCTAATACTCCTTTTAGAACAGCAAAACATATTGATAAAGCTATAAAATTGATACTTGACGGGGCTGATTCAGCGATGTCTATAAGAGAAGTAGATTATCCACCTGAGTGGATGTATAGAATAAATAAAAATGGAAATCTTGAAAAACTATTAACAGAAGAATCTATTAGTAGAACGCAAGATTCTAAACAAACTTATCAACCAAATGGTTTAGTATATGCTCTTAAAGCTAAAAATTTAAGAAATAAAATACCTATGCCAAATACTAGTACTAAATATTTTTTGATGACTTTTAATGATTCCATTAATATCGATGAGGAATGGCAATTTAATATGGCTAAATTAATTTATGAACAAAAAAATATAACATGATTAGGGTGGCTGTAGTTTCTGTTGCGAGGTCAGATTATAGTATTATTAAGCCTGTTTTATTAAAATTGTATAAAGACAGTGATTTTAAAGTTGATTTTTATGTTTCAGGTATGCATTTATCTAAAAAGTTTGGTTACACTATAAAAGAAATAGAACAAGATAAAATAAAAATTAGAGATAAACTAAATACAAATTTTGATTCAGATACAAAATTTTCTATTTCAAAATCCATATCAAAAGGTGTTTTAAAATATGCTGAAGTATATGAAAAAAATAGACCTGATTTATTAATTATTACTGGAGATCGCTTTGAAATGTTAGCAGCTGTAATTGCCTCGATTCCATATAATATAGTTATTGCTCATTTGCGAGGCGGAGAATTAACTTATGGAGCTTTTGATGATTCAATTAGGCATTCAATTACAAAATTTAGTCATATTCATTTTTGCACTACAAAAGATCATGCGAAAAGAATAAATCAAATGGGAGAAGAAAAATATAGAATAAAAATAGTTGGATGTCCTTCACTTGACAATATTAAAAATATGAATTTTCTTAGCTTAAAAGAATTATCTGTTAAATATAATATTATTATAAAAACTAAGCCAATTCTTGTAACTTATCATCCTTCTACCAAACATCCTGAGACTACGCAAAATGATATACAAGAGCTAATAAGAGCGTTAGAAAAATTTAATCAAACTATAATTTTTACGGCCCCTAATGCTGATACAAATAATAATATAATTGATAAGAAGATAAGGAGTTTTTGTAAAATGAAGAAACAAGCATTTTATATTAAAAATCTAGGCACTGTTAATTACTATAGTTTGTTGAAGGTAGCATTAATTATGGTAGGCAACTCTTCTAGTGGTATAAGTGAAGCTGCATCATTTAAATTACCAGTAATAAACATTGGAGATAGGCAGCAAGGGAGGTCCACTAGCAAAAATGTTATTAATTGTAAAGAATTTGATTACAAATTAATAGTCAAAAAAATTAATGTTGGTATTACTAACAGTTTTAGAAAAAAAATTAAAAATAATATATATCAAAGAAATAAAACTAGTATAAATATAGTAAATTATTTAAAAAAATTATTTTATAAGCCAAATATTTTAAACAAAAAATTTGTGAGACTAAAGAATGGTTAAAAGAATTCCAAATTGTATTCCTGTGATTGAAGGCAACGAATTACAATATGTTAGTGATGCAATAGAGACTGCATTTATAGCTAGTGGTCCATATGTGGATAAGTTTGAAAATTTTATCTCTAATTATTGTGATGTTAAGAATTCTATTTCGACAAATACTGGTACTTCTGCATTACATATAGCTTTGATTTTAGCTGGAGTAAAAGAGGGTGATGCTGTAATTTTACCCAATTTCACATATGCGGCATCTGCCAATGCTGTAAAATATTGTAATGCAGATTTAGTATTTGTAGATGTTTCTTCAGATGATTGGTGCATGTGTCCTAAAAGTTTAAATGAATTTATTGAAAAGTATTGTATTAAAAAAAATGGTAATGTTTACATAAAAAAATCTAATAAGAAAATAGCGGCCATAATGCCAGTCCATTTATATGGGCAACCAGTAAAACTAGATGAAATAAAAGAAATCTCTGATATTTATAATATTCCTTTAGTTGAAGATGGAGCAGAGGCATTAGGGGCTAAATATAAAGATTCCAGTATAGGATCAGGTGCATTTTTGTGTACCTTGAGCTTTAATGGAAATAAAATTATTACAGGTGGACAAGGTGGAATGATTTTAACAAATAATGATAAATTAGCAGAAAGGGCAAGGCTCTTAATTGCACAAGCTAGAAAAAATAGAAATGAATTTGAACATGAAGAAGTAGGTTTTAATTATAAAATGCCAAATTTAAATGCTGCTTTTGCCTTAGCGCAAGCTGAGAATTTAGATAAATATATAGAAAATAAAAGAAATATAAGAAATCTATACGCTAAGTATTTAAATAGTATTGAGGGATTAAAAATTAAAGATGAAATGACAGATACGAAAAGCACTTATTGGATGAGCATTCTTACAGTAAATGAAAAAATATTTAAGAATGGTATTATGCCGCTTAGGAAGCACTTAGAGAATAATTTAATAGAAGCAAGGCCAGTTTGGCAACCATTATCTTGGCAGAAAGCTTATAGAGATTCATTAAATTTAAAATCACCAAATTCTGAATCCATATACAATAATAGCATATGTCTTCCATGTTCAGTAAATTTACAAAATGCAGATATAAAAAAAATATCCCAAGTAATTATAGACTTTTGTGAAAGTTATTCAATTTAATAAGCCGTATGTATAAAAATAAAGTAAGAATTATTTCTCGTCTTGAAGTTAAAGGTTTGAATGTAGTGAAAGGTATTCAAATGGAAGGACTGAGAGTTATTGGAAAACCAGAAGATTTAAGTGATAATTATTTCAAACAAGGTATCGATGAAATAATTTTTTCAGATATTGTTGCATCATTATATAATAGAAATCATCTATCTGAATTAGTAAATACGGTAGCAAAAAAAATATTTATACCTCTCTGTGTAGGAGGAGGTATAAGAGAAATAGATGATATAAGAAATTTATTACGATCAGGAGCAGATAAGATAAGTATCAATACAGAAGCGACGAAGAGTCCTTCGCTTATAGAAGCAGCTGCAAAGACCTATGGCAGCCAATGCATTGTTTCTTCAATCCATGCTAAGAAAATAGCGGAAGGAAAGTGGGAACCTTATATTGAAAATGGAAGAGAAAGAACTCATTTAGATGTGGTTGATTGGGCTAAGCGCCTAGAAAGCTTAGGAACAGGAGAAATAATGTTAATTTCTGTCGATAAGGATGGGACGCGTAAAGGATTTGATATTGATTTGATAAAGTCTGTTTCAGATTCTGTTTCTATTCCAATAATAGCTTGTGGCGGTGCGGGTTCTTTAGAGCATATAGAAGAATTATTTCAAAAAACTAATATTAGTGCTGTTGCTTTAAGTAATATATTACATTTTAATAAATTTAATGTTTCGTCTATAAAAGAACATTTAAATAGTAAAAACGTATTGACCCGAAAAAATTGGACACAAATTGGCTGATAATTATAAAATTGGAATTGTAGATTATTCTCTAGGTAATTTATATAATATAGAAAGGTCATTAAAATATTTAGGTTATACCGTTAAATTCATTCACCAAAGTAAAGATTTAGAAAACATAGATGGGTTAATATTGCCTGGAGTAGGGTCTTTTTCAGTAGGCATGCAAAACTTAAAGAAAAGCAATTTAGATCAAGGAATACTAAATTTTGTTAAGTCAGGTAAACCTTTGTTAGGAATTTGTTTGGGTATGCAACTACTAATGACTAATAGTTTTGAGTTTGGAAATCACAAAGGTTTAAATTTGATAGAGGGAACTGTTGAAAAAATAGTTACTGATAATAATTTGCCTTTGCCTCATATTGGTTGGGCAAATTGCAGTATAAAATCTAAATATGAATATCAGATGTTTAGTCATTTGGATGAAACTACTGATTTCTATTTTACGCATTCTTACGTATGTGTTCCTAAGGATCTAAATAATATTTTTGCAACATTTAATTATGGAAAAGATTTAACCAGCATAATTGTAAAAAATAATATTATTGGCTGCCAGTTTCATCCCGAATTGAGCTCATATGCAGGTCTAGAAATACTAAAAAATATTAAAAATTTATAACTAAATTATTGGTGAGTAGCAGTATGAATAATAATACATCTTTATATGGATTACCAGAAAAAGTAGAACATTGTAAATTATGTTTAATGCATAATCAAAAACCTTATTCGGTAAATGAATCTAAAAATAAAAAAGGGGATAGCAAAAGTTACTTAAAAATTAATAGTGAAGGAGTTTGTGAGGCATGCTCTTATGCAGAAATTAAAAAAACTATTGATTATTCAGGTAGAGAAAAAATCTTATTAGATAAATTAAATAAATACAGAAAAAATAATGGAGAGTATGATTGTATAGTTTCTGGTAGCGGTGGTAAAGATAGTATGACGGTAGCTCATTTATTAAAATATAAATATGGAATGCACCCATTAACCGTAACTTATGCTCCTTTACTTTATACAAATATTGGAAGAAAAAATATGCAAAATTGGATAGATAAGGGAGGTTTTGATAATTATGTATTTTCACCTAATGGACAAATATCTAGTATTCTAGCCAGAGAAGCTCTAAAAAATCTATATTTTCCAATTCAACCATTTAAATTTGGTATTAAATCTTTTGCTATGAAAATGGCATTAAGGTTAAATATTAATTTAGTTATGTTTGGGGAAGATGGAACAGAATATGGTAGTAATAATTTAGAAAAAGCTTACTCTCCATCATATGATATATCTCATTATATTAATGATAATAAAGATATCTATATTGCAGGAATGCCTATAAAAGAAATAATAAATAAATATAATATGAAAATGAATGACTTATACCCTTATATGCCAATAAGAACTGAGGATATCAAAAATACTAATATTCATATAGAACACTTGGCTTGGTATATTAAATGGGATCCCCAAGAAGCTTATTATTATGCTTCTGAAAATTGTGGTTTTGAGTCTGATACAGAGAGGACTGATGGAACGTATGGTAAATATACCGGAATAGATGATAAATTTGAGTCTTTGCATTTCTATACTCAATACATTAAATTTATGATTGGTAGAACTAGATATGATGCTAGTCAGGAAATAAGAAATGGTCATATAGAAAGAGAAGAAGGTATTGCTCTTGCCAAAAAATACGAGGGAGAAATTCCTAAAAGAGATTTAAAAGGTTGTTTAGAATTTTTAAATATCTCTGAAGATGAATTTTGGAAAATTACAGAGAAAGCAAGATCTCCACATTTATGGATTAAAAAGAAAGATATATGGGTGCCTAAACAAGAGTTACCTGAATTATTAAATAAATATAAATAATTATGAATACTATTTTACCCTTATCAAATCAAGATAGCCCTGGAGCTATAATGTTTCATCATTTCCATGGTTCAATTTTTAATTTAAGCCCTGGATCTATATCTGCATCAGATTTAGAAAGATTGTTAGATTCAATAAATAACAAAAATTTAATTTCAGCTGATAGATGGGTAGATAAATTTTTAAATGATAGCTTAAATTACGGAGATGTATGTTTGAGTTTTGACGATAACTTAAAGTGTCAATACGAAATTGCTTTACCAGTATTAAAAAAAAGAAATTTAAAAGCTTTTTGGTTTATTCATACTGCTGTTTTTGAAGGACACTCAGATATTTTAGAAATGTATAGACATTTTAGAAGTGAATATTTTTCAAACTATAAAGAATTTTTTAGTAACTTTCTTCAAAGTATCAAATACTTTGGCTTAGAGAAAAAAGCTAGTAATGCTCTAAATAATTTTATTCCTGAGAAAGAATATAAAGAAAACCCTTATTTAAGTAATGATGAGAAAAGGTTTAGGCTGTTAAGAGATGAGGTTTTAAATCGAGAAGAATATATAAATGTTATGGAAAGAATGATCATTCAAGTAGGAGTTTCAAAAGAAGATTTAAATTCTAATCTTTACATGACAACTGATAATATAAGAGAACTCTCAAATGATGGAAATATTATTGGCTTACATTCTCATAACCATCATACGAAAATTACTTCTTTATCTAATTCAGAAAAGAATTATGAATATACAAAAAATTATAATATTATTAAGAGTATTATTAATAAAAATCCATTTGCAATGTCTCATCCATGCAATTTATATGATGAGAATATAATAGAAATCTTAAAAAAACTAGGAATAATTATTGGTTTTAGAGCAAATACTTTAGGTAACTATAATTCCAATTATGAGCTGCCAAGGCATAATCACGCTAATTTAATGAAAAAAATAAATTTATAAAAATAATCAAGGAAACTCTTCTGAAAATAACTTTATTTACTAGTAACCATCCAAGGCATTTATCTTTTATTAAAAAATTGCAAGGTGTTTCATCTGAATTAAATATAATAGTTGAAAGTAAATCTTATTTTCCTGAAAATTTACTTAAAGAAGATAATTTAAAACCTTATTTTAATAAAATGAAGAATGCCGAAATAAAAATTTTTGGCAATATTGCTCCTCAAAGAAATAAAAATATATTTTTCTTAAACATGGGAGATTTATCAAATCTAAATTTAAATACTTTAGAATATGCTTTGGATGCTGACATTTATATTATATTTGGATGTAGTTATATAAAGGGTGATTTGTGTGAATATTTAATTACAAAAAAAGCAATTAATATTCATATGGGTGTATCTCCATTTTTTAGAGGCTCAGCATGTAATTTTTGGGCTTTATATGATGGTTATCCTGAATATGTAGGAGCTACAATACATTATTTATCAAAAGGATTAGATTCAGGACCAGTAATATTTCATTCTTTAGTTGATGGTAGTTTTTGTAATGCTTTTGAATACGGCATGTACGCAGTAGAAGCTGCTCAAATCAATTTAATCAAATATATAAAAAATAAGAAATTATATGATTTAAATGTGAAGAAATATAGCAAAGAAAAAGAAATAAGATATTCTTTGAAAAAAGATTTTAATATTGACGTGGTAAATAAATATTTACAAAATTCATTAAATATAAATACAATTAATAACAAAATAAAGAATAGAAAACTAACGAACTTTCATAATCCACAAGTGTATAGAATATAAAATTATTAAAGTAATAATCACATGTTAATAAAAAAAATTATTTCTAAAATATACTCATTATTTATTTTTTTGTATAAAGTTACGAAATTACGAATTAAATTAGTTCCTATCGATAGGAAATTACCTTTTAAAGGTAAAATAGCATCAAATGGATATTCTCAGTTTCATATTTCTGAAAGTACAATTAAGAGTTTAAGAATATTAAAAAAAAATAAGTTGGATAAATCAAATAGGATATTTTTAAGTATAAATGAAAAAGATGCGTTAAATGAAATTTTTACATTAGTTACTCCAGAAATTAGAAATTATCTTGGAAAAGAATCATTTTTAGATGGAATAAACTGGATGGAAACAGATGCAATAAAAAGCCACTCTAAATTAAAGCAGTCAAATTCTATTAGTTGGCACACCGATAATGTAGGTAGTAGATTAAAGCTATTCTTATGTATTAAAGGGGATGGTACACAGCCGACATTAATATTGCCTGATAAAAACAGAGTTCCAAATTTTACTAGATGGCTTTTTATTACATTTATGGAGTCCTTTAGAAGGCTTGGTATAAGAAATAAAATTAATATTACTAATTCTATAGAAATTAAACATTATACTGGAACTGCTAATATTTTTGACACTCAGTTATTACATAGAGGTAAGTATGAAAAATCTCTGGTAAAAAGAATTATCTTATGTTTAGAATTTTCTAATCCAAATAAACATACAATCTCTAGAGGTGCTATTGGGACAAAAGCAAATTTTAATTCTTTTGCTCTTGATGAAAATTTATTAAAAATAAAAAGTTTTAGGACAATTTTAGACCCAGATAGAATTCATCAGGGAAGTGAATCTTTGTTATATATATCAAATAGCAAAGACTAATTATTATCTAAAAATTTTTGAAATATATAATAATAAATGCAGATTTTTATTTCTACTTATTAAAAGTTTTATAAGGAAACAACCATGAATAAAGAAAAAGGACCAAAAAATGTATTAATATTTGGTTATAATATTATTAATTGGCTATATAAGGATATTATTCCTATTTTAAAAAAAAGATATAAATCGCGAATTATAATAATAGCAAGTGAAAATGTCTTATTAGAATTTAATAATATTTTGGATAAAGATGATATAGCAATAGATCATTATAAATTAACAAAAAGTCTGAAGCAAGGTTTTGGAAAAAATATTGATGAAGAGAGAGTTTTAGCAAGAATAAAAGAGGAAGAATATAATTTTTCTTATATGCGAGACGTAATACAGCAGGATCGTCAGCTCTCTACTTATTTCTTATCGCACTCGGAAAAATTTATATGGACTGAGGATAAAAATTTAAATGATGACTATATCATTAATTTAGTAAATCAGTGCGTTAATTTTTCGGAAAAACTATTAAATGAAGAAGAAATAGATTTAGCATTAGTTTGGCCAATGGATTTTTTGAGTGCTACTATTGCTAATATATTTGAGTCTAAAAATATTACTGTTACATATCCCTACAATTCTAAATATAAAAATTATGGTTTCTGGGCTAGTAGTGCATTTCAAGATGATAAAGTATTAAAAGAATACTATAATAGTACTAATGATTTAGGCTTGGTTCCTATTAAAGATATTACTCCTCCAAATACAGGTTGGCCTGCCACGAGTGAGATGGATAAAATTTATTCATTTAGAAACATTTTTAAAAAAGTATTAAAAACAACATTATTTAGGTTTGAATTTATTTTTAGGGACTTATTAAAGTTAGATTTTTCTAAAAAAGATAGGATAGGATATTTTGCATTAATATTTTTTCAGTTTCATAGTTGGTGGATCTATAAAAAAATTACTAAGAATTCTTTTAAAAGTATTGATAATATTAAAGATAAACCATATTTATTTTATGCCATATCTTTAGAACCAGAATTTTCTGTTCAAGCCAGATGTAAGGAGTTTAATGATCAAAAAGCAATTATAAAGCAATTAGCTTTATCTTTACCAATAGGTTATGAAATAGTTATTAAGGAGCATTTTGATATAGGAAGAAGAGGATGGTCTTTTTATAATGATTTGTGTAAAATCCCAAATGTTAGAATGGCTCATCCTTCTATTAGAGGAATAGATCTAGTTGCAGAATCTAGAGCAGTTGCAACTATGGCGGGAACTGTTACATTAGAAGCTACTTTGATGGGGAAAAATGTTATTGAGTTTTCTAATCATTCTTCATTTTCTTTTTTACCAAATGTATTTACGTTTAAGGAATTTTATAATTTACCAACAGTTTTACGCGATGTTATGGCCGAAAAAAAAGATCAGGAAATTAATAAGATCAGGTCTTATGGAGCTAGAGTTAGAAAAGCTATAATTAATATGTCATTTGATGCTCCGAATAGTCCTTTATTTTATAGTAATGATTCCTATAAAGGTTTAGATAAGCCAAATTTGGATAAAGCTGTAAAATTATTATTGGATTTATTCGCAAGGAATTCTATAAAAAAATGATCACCAATATAAAGAAAATTAATGTCTTATATAATTACATTATTTCTCATTGGAGATTTCTTGAAAAATATGACCATGTAAAAAAATTTGAATTATTATATGTTTTATTTTTAGGCTCTCTAACGGTGTTTTTAGAAGCTGTAGGTTTATCTATATTGATTCCTTTATTGAGTTTTATAGAAAATAATGGAGATTTGTCTCTTTTTAAAGAAAGTTCTATTTTAAGTAATTATATATCAATTATATTTTCAAAATTTAATATTAATATTAGTTTAATGTCTCTTTCTATAGCTGCAATAACAGCAATTATTTTTAGACAATTAATAAACTATTTTAACACAATTGAAAATGAACGTTTAAAATGGAAAGTTAATAAAAGAATTTCAGTTAGTATTTTTAAATATATAATGGCTAGCCCTTTAGCTTATTTTCAGGATGTTAAGTCGGGTCATTTTTTAAATATTGCAACAAATGAGGCAAATCAAACAGCTGCAATTTTACGCTCCTATGGGGCTATTTGGATGACAATTATGGTCATAATTGCATATGGAACATTATTATTATTAACGGCACCAAAAGTTACAGTTGTTGTATCAATTTTTTTAGCAATAATTGCATTATTTTTAAGTAATTTAATGAGAATAAACAAAAAACTAAGTGATATTAGCTTAAAATATAGATTAAGCTTTCATAATTTTTTGAGTGAGAGGTTTTCAGCTTGGAGACTCATTACATTATCAAATACAATAGAGGCTGAAATTGAAAATGCTAAGGAAATTAATTCAAATATATTTAATAATCAAATTAAACTTTTAAAAATTTCAGGTCTAATAGGTTTGCTATTTATTCCTTTGGCTAGCATATTTTTATTAATTTCACTTAATTTATTTGTTTCGGTATTAGATATTGAATTAGCAGTTATAATGACATTTGGTTTAGCTTTTGTAAGATTAATGCCTGTTGTACTAAATTTTCAAAGTAATATTAATAAACTAATAACTTATTTTCCATCATACAAATATTTTGAAAAAATATATATTGAAACTTATTCACGTTATAAAGATTCAAACCATGGAGAAGAGTTAAAAGCTCTTAAGAAGGATATTATATTTAAAGATGTAAGCTTTAAATATGATGGTAGAAAAGATTATGTATTTAAAAAAATAAATTTTTCTATAAAAGCTGGTTCTTTTATAAGTATTATAGGTCATTCTGGAGTAGGAAAGTCTACTTTGATGGATCTAGTTCCTAGAATTATAGAACCTAATGACGGCACTATTTTTTATGATGGTATTGATATTAAAAATGCTTCTTTAAATTCTCTTAGATCAAAGATAGTCTATGTTCCACAAGAGCCTTTTTTATTTAATTCTACAATTATCGAAAATTTAACTTATGTAAAAAATAAAGCTACTCATGAAGAATTATGGGAAGCTCTTAAATTAGCTAATGCGGATACATTTGTTTCTGAACTACCAGATAAGCTTGATACAAATATTGGATCTTTAGGTAAAAAAATGTCTGGGGGCCAAAGACAAAGATTAGTACTTGCAAGAGCTTTTCTATCTAATGCATCAATAGTAATACTAGATGAACCTACCAGTTCATTAGATATGAAATCCGATTTAAAAATTCAGGAATCAATCAATATATTAAAGAAAAAAGAAGATTTAACCATAATATTGATTACTCATAAAAAGTCTAATTTAGAATTATCAGATACCATTTACGAATTAAATAATGGAATTATTGAAAGGAAAAAATAATGAAAAATATTAAAATCAATATTTCATTAAGTAAATTTAAATGGAAAGTTCTATATATAATTAGAGCATTTTTTTATTTATTTGGAAAAAGCTGGAACGATTTTTACTCTTGGATGCTAGATTTCCAAGATAGAAAATTAAATTTAGATTTAATTTTATCAAAACAAGAGTCTCCTCAAAAATATAAAGGTTTGTGGGACTGGCATAGGGGAGAATATTTTCTTAAATATTTAAAACGTCATGGATTTAAAAAAAATCATACTATATTTGATTTAGGATGTGGATATGGAAGAGCCACTATTCCAATCTTAAAATATTTAGATGATAAGGGAGCTTATATAGGAAGTGAAATTAGTAAAGTAAGATTAAGTGTAGCAGAAGATTGGATTAAAAAAGTAAATCTAGAAAATAAAAGGTATAGATTATGTTTATCAAAGGATAATAAATTAAATTTTATTGATAATAATTCTATAGATATTGTCTGGGTTTTTTCAGTTTTTAACCATATGCCAGATAATGTTATTGAAGATATCATTCAATCCCTTCATTTAAAAATGAAAAATAATGGATTACTTTTTGCTTATTTTATAACTCCTCAGGATGAAACTCCGTCAGTAAAAACATTTCCAAGAACTGAAAAATTTATGGAAAATTTATTTACTTCTAAAGGCTTCACTTTTAAAAAAATGAATGATTACGATGATGACTATGACCCAGAAAATAGAGCAAAGTATTCAAGAATGTATATAGTAAAAAAATAATTATAATGACATTAAAAGAAAAAGCATATTCTTATAAATTTTTGCCGGGAAATATTAAGCAATGGAAGTTATTTAAAAATGATAATGTTACTATTTGGTTAGCTGGAGATAATTTAAAAGATAAATATGATTATTTAGTTAAAAATATATCTAAATATAAAAAACTTAATAAAGACGTAATAAAAAATATTATTCAAAATATAGATGATCATTTTGGATTAGTATATATATCTAATAGCTTGATGTTTGCTGCTGTTGACTGTATTAGGTCTTATCCAATTTTTTGGAAAAAAAAATCATCAGATTTTATATTTTCTTCTCAAGCAATAAACATTGTTGATATTAAAAACGATAATTTAAATCATAATCAGCTTACAGCATTTAGAACTTCTGGTTATACAATAGATGATGGCACTTTATGGGATAATGTGAAGAATTTAAATCCTGGAAATTTTTTATTTATAAATAATAATGATAACTATTCAATTGAAGAATATTTTTCTTATACGCCTTGGAAGCAAAATAAAAAACCATATAGTGAATTAAAAAAAGAGTTAAAACATGAGATTAACAATCTTTTAAAAAATAGTATAAATAAAGCTAATGGAAGAACAATAGTAATACCGCTATCTGCAGGTTTAGATTCACGACTAATTGCCTCAGGCTTAAAAAATTTCAAATATTCAAAAGTTAAATGTTTTTCTTATGGACTGAAAAATAACTTTGAAAGCAAGGCTTCAAAAGCTATTGCTGATAAATTAGGGTTTAAATGGAAATTTATAGAAATTAATCAGAGAAGAGCTAAAAATTTTTATTCAACCTCTAATTATAAAAATTATATGAATTATAGTCTTGACGGTTGTGCTACTTCTACAATACAGGGCTTATATGCTATAAATAAACTTTTAAAGGAAAATTATATATCTGCAGATGATATAATAATAAATGGAAATTCAGGAGATTTTATATCTGGAGGTCATGCTCCAGTTAATTTAAATATTGAGAGTAAAAATATAAACTCATTATTTGAAAAAGTTTTTGAACAACATTTTATTAAACATTATTCACTATGGCAAAACTTATTAAATGCTAAAAATAAGGAAATAATTAAAAATTTATTAAAGCAACAAATCAAAAACAATATTAAAAATACAAAAATTAATTATTCAGCTTCAGGAATAGCAGAGTATTTAGAGTTTCAAAATAGGCAAACAAAATATGTTATTAATTCACAAAGAATATATGAATTTTATAATTTGAAATGGCAACTACCTCTTTGGGATAAGAGTTTTATTAAATTTTGGTCAGATGTACCATCAAAATATAAAATTCATCAAAAATTATATAAAGATGTTTTAAATGAACTAAATATGGGAGGGGTATGGGGAGAAGAATATGATACTGTAGCCTATGTTTCTCCCAAGTGGGTTAGATTTTTAAGAATTATTTTAAAAGCTCATTTTTTATTTATTGGGAGAAAAAAGTGGCATAATTTTGAAAGAAAATATCTAGAATATTGGATGGATAATATATGTGGACAAAGTATTTTACCATATAGAGAAATTATTAATAATACTAATATAAGTAGGCACTATGTTTCTTGGCTTACTATTTTTGCAGAAGAAATTATGCTAAATTCCAATTGGCAAAATATAGATATTGGCAATGACTTTAAAGTTTAATAAATTAGGTTTTTATTTTTAATATGAATATTTTATTTGTTACAAGACTTTATTCAGGGTTTGAAAAAAGCTTATACCAAAAAGTATGGAAACCTGAAGGAGTTCCAACAATCTATAATCTTTTTAACAAGCTCTCTAAAAACCATAAATTAAAAATTATTTTTACAGCTAAAGATTCTGGAACTACGTATTCTTCTAATTGGATAGAAAAAAAAGATTTAGACGTTAAATTAAAGAATTTAAATGCAGATTTGACTGTACTTTGCGGTATAAAATATTTTTTCAATTTTGTACCAAGAAAAATTGCTATGATTATGAGGGATATTAGACAGTTTATTAAAGTCGCAATATATGTTCAGAAAATTAAACCAGATATTATTTATTGTGACTCAGCTAACGTAGTTATTGCATACTTGCTTACAATAATATTTAGTAGGAAACCAGTAGTTGTAAGGGTATTAGGAATATGTTCTTTTTGGAGATCTATTACAAATAGTAAAAGATTAGTTCATAGAATATATAAATTTGCTTTTAAAGGAAAATTTTCTGCCGTAATAGGGACTCAAGATGGAAGTGGTATTGAATATTGGTTTAAGGATACTTTGAATAAAAAGGTTTCCAGGTATGTGTTGCTTAATGGAGTAGATGAGGCCTTAAATATAAAAAAATACAATCAAAAATATAAAACTATTTTATTTGTTGGTAGGCTGGAAGAATATAAAGGAATTATTACTTTTTTAAATGCTATAATTAAAATATTAGAAAATAATAAATATATATTAAATGTTATTGTGGTTGGAGACGGAACTTTATATAAACAGGCAATTAAATTATGTAAAGAGTCTGGTTTTTTAAGTCAATTTCAATTTTTAAAAAGCATACCTCATAAAGATGTATTAAAATATCATATTAATTCGGATATTTACGTTTCTGCAAATACTGACGGAAATCTTATTAATACTAATCTTGAAGCAATAAGCTCTGATGCATGTATGATAATACCTAAACCACAGAAGAAAAAATTTATAGATATTGAAACTTATAAATTACTTGGTAATGCAGTAACTTATTATGAAGTAAATAACGTTAATGATTTAATGGAAAAAATTTTATATTTTTTAGAAAATCCAAATAAAATTTTAGAATTTAAAAATAAAATTTCTGATTCAAAGTTAAAATTTATCCGAACATGGGATGAAAGAATGATTGAAGAAGAAGAAATATTAAAAAATATAGTAGCAAATAATTAGGGGCAATATTCTGTGTGTGGAATTTTTGGAATAATAGGAAAGAGTAAGAAAAATAAAAGTTATATTAAAACTCTTGCAGAGTATGCAAAAAGAAGAGGATCGGATTCTAGCGGTTTCATGGCATTTCAAGATAAATACTTTGTAGAAAAAGCGGATTTTGATATATCAAAACTCACTAAAATATTGAAAATTAAAAATCCTGAAGTCTTTCTTGGAATTGGTAGATTAATCACTAATGATAATGAAGCTAATCAACCATTTTTAAGTGATGGAATATGTGTATTTCATAATGGTATAGTAGTTAATGATAGTGAAATATTTCAAAAAGAAAATATACAAAGAAAAAGTAAATTAGATACGGAAGTATTTTATGCATTAGTTAAAAAGTATTCAAATGATATCGATTTTAAAAAATTTAAAGATATCTTTTTATCTAAATGTAAGGGAACTTTTTCTTTAGCAATAGCTTTAACAAAAATAGGTAAATTAATTTTATTTTCTAATCATGGTAGTTTGTATTTAGGATATAAAGAAGATGTTATGATTTTTTCTTCAGAGAGGTCTCACTTATCTTATTTAAAATGTAAAAACATAATCAATTTGAATAAAGAAATAAAAATAATAGATATTCCTAAATACAAAAATAATGAAATTTTTATAAAAGACCATAAGGTTCAAAGAAGACTATTAGTATCAAACAGAAAATTTTCGCCTGATAAAAAGAAGATATTAGATAATACTAAGCCACATGTGGTCAGATGTAGAAAATGTGTTCTTCCACATACTTTTCCTTTTATATCATTTAATGATGATGGAGTATGTAACTATTGTATAAATTATAAAAATAGAGGAACTCCTAAACCAAAAAAAGAATTAATTAAAATATTAGAGCCTTATAGGAAAAATAATAAGCCAGATTGTATTGTTCCTTTTTCTGGGGGTAGAGATAGTTCTTATGCTCTTCATTTAATTAAAAATGAATTAAAAATGAATCCAATTACTTATACTTATGATTGGGGTATGACTTCAGACATAGGTAGGCGTAATATAAGTAGGATGTGCTCAAAACTAGGAATAGAAAATATAATTGTTTCTGCAGATATTAATAAAAAAAGAAATAATATTAGAAAAAATATAAAGGCTTGGCTAAAAAATCCTCATTTAGGAATGGTAAACATATTTACAGCGGGGGATAAACATTTTTATAAATATATTGATCATGTAAAAAGAGAAACTAATATTAGCCTTAATTTATGGGGCTATAGTCCCTACGAAGTGACTCATTTTAAATCAGGTTTTTTAGGATATCCTCCTGATTTTGAAACTTCAAGAACTTATTCATATGGTGTATTGAAACAATTAAGATATCAGTTTTTAAGATTTAAAACTATGCTAAAAAATCCATCTTATTTTAATTCATCTTTGTGGGATTCTTTATCGGGTGAGTATTATAGAAGTTTTAAAAATAAAGAGGATTATTACTATATTTTTGATTATTTACCATGGGATGAAACTGAAGTAGATAGAACATTAATTAGCGAATATAATTGGGAGTTAGCTAAAGATACATCCACTACATGGCGAATTGGGGATGGAACAGCAGGATTTTATAATTATATATATTATACTATAGCAGGCTTTACTGAGCATGATACATTTAGAAGTAATCAGGTAAGAGAAGGAGTTATTTCTAGAGATAAAGCATTAAAATTAGTTGAAAAAGAAAATAAGCCTAGATATGAAAATATTTCAGAATATCTTGAAATGTTAGATTTAGATTTTGAATCTGTAATTAACAAAATTAATTCATCACCAAAATTGTGGTATCAAAATCCTAGGTAAATATTTATGTTGATATTTTTAAATAAAAAAAATTATAAATTAGAATGGGGGAAAAATTGGAATTTGATAATAAAAATATTTTAATTACAGGTGGTACAGGTTCATTTGGCTCTAAATGTGTGGAATGGTTATTAAGTAAATATAAACCAAAGCGTTTAGTTATTTTTAGTAGAGACGAGTTGAAACAGTATGAAATGGCTCAAGTTTATTCAGAAAAAACTTATCCTAGTCTAAGATATTTTTTAGGAGATGTTAGGGATGGGGAAAGAGTAAAAAGAGCGTGCGCAAATATTGATATAATTATTCATGCAGCTGCAATGAAGCACGTCACTGCATCAGAATATAATCCTACGGAATGTATAGAAACTAATATACATGGAGCTAAAAATATTATAGATGCATCAATTGAAAATAATATCAAAAAAGTTATTGCTCTTTCTACAGATAAGGCCGCTAGTCCGATAAATCTATATGGTGCTACTAAACTTTGTTCAGATAAACTATTTATTGCTGCAAACAATTTGTCAGGTAAACATAAAACTCGTTTTTCAGTGGTAAGATATGGAAATGTAATAAATTCTAGAGGAAGTGTAATTCCGCATTTTAAAAAGTTATTAAAAAGTGGAGAAAAAAAACTACCATTAACTGATATTAATATGACTCGTTTTGTAATAACCTTGGATCAAGGAGTAGAATTTGTGCTCAAAACATTCACAAATATGAGTGGAGGTGAAATTTTTGTTCCTAAAATACCTAGTATGAATATTATAGACTTAGTTACTTGTATGGCAGGAAAAGGACAGTTTAAAGAAGTAGGTATAAGACCAGGAGAAAAATTACATGAAGTTATGATTCCTAAAGAAGAATCTTTGAATTGTATTGATATGGATGATTATTATATAATTCAACCGATGTTTTCATGGTGGAATACTGAGCAATTAAAATTAACAATAGGTAATAATGGAAAAAAGGTTGCCAAATCTTTTGAGTATTCAAGTGACTCAAATATTAATTTTTTAACTTTAGATGATATAAAAAAAATTTTAGGCCAAAAATAATATTTTTTTAAATTTTTTATTAAAAATTAAATAGATGATGAGATTAGCCATAAGAGTATCTTCTGCTAGCAGTTCAGGTAGAGGACATTTTGAACGGTGTTTAGCTATAAGGAGCTATATACCAGAAGGTGTATTTTGGTTTGT
>CEUL01008434.1_pt1 | contig 20768 bp, 15 predicted proteins | sample 427021 | NCBI WGS metagenome assembly CEUL01 (sample SAMEA2622800, study PRJEB7988) | marine metagenome | isolation source: saline water (ENVO:00002010), including | reverse complement strand
AAATTCCTCGCACTGCTTATGGAACGACACTGAGTGCCGAATCCGAATCGAGCTCAGACCCATTGAATTTCCTGTTAATAGGATCAGATTCTATTGCAAATTTACCAGAGGGGGATTACCTCAGAAGGGTTTCAGGAAGATCATCGAAGCAGCTATTGACCGATACCTTAATCGTTCTTCGATTAGATCCTAGTGGTGCTACTAAAGCATCTGCGTTGTCTTTGCCTCGTGATCTTTATGTTCCTATTTCTGGATATAGAAACGCAATGCAGAAGATTAATAGCATTGTTTACTTTACGGACAAACCGACCCTAGTCCAAACAATCCGAGATGTGCTAGAGATTCCAATCCATCATGTAGTTGAGGTAGATTTCAATGGATTTATGAGGCTATTTGAAACCATTGGGGGGTTAGACGTTTATCTTGAATACCCGCTACGAGACAGGAAAGCCCAATTAGATATTCCAGAATCGGGTTGTGTCACTTTAACACCGCTCCAGGCGCTTGGTTTGGTCAGAACTAGAGAGTTGCAAGCATATGTGGAGAACTTTGATGGGTGGTACGGGCCTTCTCCTAATGCATGGGTAAGAGTTGACGGTACAGGAGATTTTGGTCGCCAGGAACGTCAGCAAGATTTCCTAATACTTACGCTTCAACAAGCGTTTGACTCCGGTTTCCGAAATCCTCTTAAAATAACAGAAATTATTCAAGAGATTCTTGGTGGTGGATTCGTTAATCTAGACGATAGATTAACGCCCCAAAAAGCTATCAATTTAGCCCAACAGTTCCGGAACTTTCGTCCAAATGATTTGGAAAAGTATCTGCTGCCTACCGTTTATGATTTTGCAAACGAACTCTCAATTCAGCGCATCATAGAAGCAGAGGCTGAGCCAATTCTTGACGTATTCCGAAATCTTAGTTCAGGGGGTGCAGAAGAATTAAGCCTAAGCGTTGATATGCCCGAAATTCCTCTCGGGAATTCAGAGTTACTCTCTGTAGCTACGTTTGGGGTGTCGAAGGGCATTGAGGAAGCTCCTCTTAATACAGTAAGCGCTTCTCAAAAGATGCAAACCGAACTAACGAATGCAGAAAAGAGAGCACAGATTCTCGAAAATGCAGGAAAAATACGGGGTTGTTAGGCTAAAACACCAGAAAAGCTGAAATGCTTCAATACTTCGCGACTTTTTTTTGAAAGAACCTGAAAACTTGCGCCAAAAGTGTCTCGCTAACCACTACCGTATGAAGGCATGGGAAAGGCTTCATCAGCAAAGAAAATAGCAAGAGCAGAAAAGGCCGTATTAGCTAGTGGGCCAACCGAGAGGAGACAACTGGGCTACCCATCAGCTGTTGCCTTGGTGATTGTCTTAGGCTTAGCTCTTGTGGTTTTCGCGAGAGCGACACGAGATGCTGAGGCGTCTCCAACACTTCAGGACCATTGGCACGCTGCATATGGGGTCTGGGATTGCGTAACTGAATCATTTCTTACACCATTCCAAAGCGAGTTCGACCCAGAAGGTATACATTCACACCAAGATGGGTTGATACATATTCATCCTTTTACTTCGTCAGTGACAGGTAAAGAAGCAAGAATCGGCGTCTTTCTGAATGCCATGGGAGCATCTCTATCAGATAGCGGTTTAGAACTTCCAGGAGGAGCAAACCTAGATTCTGGAGTTACGTGTAATGGCGAGGAAGCTATTATGCAGGTTATTCGATGGGAAAATGCTTTCATCGGCGGGGAGCCCACAAATATCTTTACTGAGAATCTTGAGGATGTCCGTTTTCTAAACGATAGAGAAGCCTACACCATAGCAAGAGCACCAGCTGGGGCGGATATCCCGTTGCCTACTTCAATCAACAATTTAGAAGGTGTTTTAGGCGGACGAAGCGGTCCTGGAATTGATCCTCCTAACACGACCAATGTTCCTGGCCCTCAGGACTTTGGGGTGGAACTTGACTGATAGCGATAGAGGGGCAGACTCAGGCCCTGTGGTCGTAATTGTCAGCGGTTATTTCAGTCCCTTGCATTGTGGGCATTTGGATTACTTTGAGGAAGCTGCAGCTGCGGGTGATCGACTTGTTGTGATCGTTAATAACAATGACCAGCAGATTTTGAAAAAGGGTAAGATAATCCTAGATCAAGAGGATCGACTTCGAATCATTAAAGCTTTAACTGTGGTGGACGAGGCAATGGTTTCTGTTGACAAAGATCGGTCTGTGGCTAGAACGCTTGCTTTAATCGCTGAGTCTAACTTAAATTCTAAACTGATCTTTGGTAATGGCGGTGACCGGAACTCTTCGGAGAATATTCCTGAAGTAGATGTTTGTCATAGGTATGGTATCGAAACCGTTTTTAACTTTGGTGGGACCTACAAGAGGGATTCCAGCAGCAGAATAAATCAAGAATTAGGTATAGAAGGAAAGGGCTAGATCTTATCTGAAAAGGTCATCCTGAGGGTCGCGCACTATTTGGTCTCGCACAGATCCATTTCCAAACCAACTCTCATCAGCGCCTCGCACTATAGCAATAGGGACACCTGAAGATTTCCCCATAACAAGTTCAGCCGCTGATGCTAGCTCGTCTACTAAAGCTACCTCAGTAACTTGCATTTCTCTGCCGAACGCATCTGGGCTTCCCCGCAAATCTAGAATTGGAAGAACGCCAGCACTTCCTATAGCTACATCAGTAAGACCTCTTCTCCACGGTCTTCCAAAAGTGTCAGAAATTATTATCCCGACGTCTAATTGGAATCTGCCGGCCAAACCATCGCGCAGCCGTTTTGCTGAGCGGTCACTGTCATCAGGCAGAAGTGCCGCTTGACCGCGTTCCACATTTGATAAGTCAATTCCAGCATTTGCGCAAACGAATCCATGTTTAGTTTGGCTAATTATCAGGTCTCCACGGCGCCTAAGAATTCTTACGGATTCTCTCTCTACTAATGGTTTGTGGCTTAAAGGGTCATCTGGATCGATATCTATCATCTGATTCTCAGCCTTGGAAATGATCTTTTGAGTAACGACCAGAATATCCCCCGACTGAATAGTTTCTATCTGTCCGACTATTTCTACTAGGTCATCTCCAGGTGTTATTTCAGGGATACCTTCAAGTGGAATTATCTCTAGTTTTGTCATGTCAGCCTATTATCTTGTTAAGTATATTCCTGCAAAGACCCGCTGCCTTTGCCTTATCGGTCATAACTGTATCTGTAATAATGCAGCTAAGTCCTAATTCTTGAATTCTCTTGGTCTCATTTTTGTCAAGGTCGTCAATTACAAAAGACCGAGCAATATCTTTGTAAATATCTGCAACAGCTGTTGCAGATGCTTCATAGCCAAGCTCGTTTAGGAGCCGATCGGCAGGACCCTTTAGTGCTTTGCCATCAATAATTCCGGAGATTGCAATAACATCTTCTCGCCGTGTACGCAGGGCATCTCTAATTCCTGGAACTGAAAGTATCGGCGCGATGCTCACTAAAGGGTTAGATGGAGCGATCAGAATAATATCTGCTTTAAGGATTTCAGAAATTACTTCAGGAGCTGGTTGAGTTATCTCATGACCGAGGAAGTTAATGCTAGCGATTTCCACATTATGCGATAGCCGGACAAAATAGTCTTGAAAGTTCAGTTCCTCGCCGTCAACGGTCGTAACAATTGTTCTGACCGGATCGTCACTCATTGGAATGATTTTGACTCCGACTCTCCATTTGGATGCTATTTCACGAGTGACCTCCGAAAGGGTTGCCCCTTCGGAAAGCTTTTGAGTTCTGAATAAATGTGTTCCAAGATCTCTATCACCTAGCCGAAACCAATCAATTCCCCCATACTTGGTCACCATATCCATGGCTCGCCAGCCTTCGTCTTTTAAGCCCCATCCTGTATCTGGATTAATTTCATTTCCGAGAGTATAGATTATGGTGTCAAGATCTGGGCTTATGTGTAGGCCGTGCAACGATAAGTCATCTCCAGTATTAACAATAGCCGTTACCGACTCAGGGGGGACTACCGTAACAAGACCTCTGAGCAATTTGGCTGCCCCTACGCCGCCGCAAAGAACAACTATTTTTTTATCAGACAACTCTGTCACGCTAAACCTTTGAGACGTCCTTCGAGTAAGGCTAAGTCCGCTTCAACCATCATGGTCACAAGGTCTTTGAACGATGTGCTGGGTTCCCAAGACAGCACATTTTTCGCTTTGCCATAATCTCCGACAAGAAGATCAACCTCTGCTGGTCTAAAAAATTGTTCATCTACTACGACATGGTCCTCGTAATTGAGTTCCAGATGGCTGAAGGCAAGGTCACAAAATTCCCGTACGCTATGGGTCATCCCTGAACAAATAACATAGTCATCTGGCTCTTCTTGTTGAAGCATCTTCCACATCGCTTCAACATAGTCGCCGGCAAAACCCCAATCCCTTTTTGCGTCAAGATTACCCAAGGAGAGCTTTTCTTCAAGGCCCAACTTAATTGATGCAGCACCGTAACTTATTTTTCGAGTAACAAACTCAAGGCCACGTCTTGGACTTTCATGATTGAAAAGTATGCCACTAGAAGCATGGAGATTATAGCTTTCGCGGTAATTGACAGTTATCCAATGGCCATATACTTTCGCAACGCCGTAGGGGCTCCGTGGGTAGAACGGAGTGGATTCTGTTTGAGGCACTTCTGCTACTTTGCCAAACATCTCACTAGAACTTGCTTGATAAAATCGAATCTGAGGGTTTACGATACGAATCGCGTCGAGCATTCGAGTGACACTTAAAGCTGTTGTTTCTCCCGTAAGTACTGGTTGTCCAAATGAAGTCTGGACAAAAGATTGCGCAGCGAGATTGTAGATCTCATCCGGTTCGTGAATTTTTATAGCATCAATAAGTGAAACCTGATCAAGTAAATCACCATTTACGAATTCTATTGACCCCTGTATGTGGGCAATTCTTTCATAATTTACTGTGCTGCTTCTCCTGACCATTCCTACCACATCGTAACCCTTCTGAAGAAGCGCTTCAGCAAGATAAGATCCATCCTGACCAGTTATTCCTGTAATTAGTGCTTTAGGCAAAAGATCTCCTTATAGTTCTTGAGTCATTAGAGTTCTTGTGAACTCGATGGTGTCTTCGATAGTTCTGTCAAATCCTATACGGGGTTCCCAGCCAGTTTGCTTGTGTAGTTTAGAGTAATCTCCAATTAGCACGGGAGTATCTGATGGCCTTTGAAGCTTGGTGTCTAATTTGAGTTCAAGTTCAGAATTAATTTTACTCAAAAGCGTAGTCGCTAATTCTGAAATCTTTCTCCCGATTCCGGAACATACGTTATAGACATTGCCCCCCTCCCCCTTAGTAAGAATTAACCTGTACGCTCGTACAACATCTCGAACATCCGTGAAGTCTCGAATTGTTGCGAGATTCCCAACTAGAATCTCTGACTGTTCGAGTTGCTGAGCTAGCAGCATGCGTTTAGTCAATGCAGCAACTACAAAATTTTCTTTTTGCCCTGGACCGAAATGGTTGAAAGATCTCGCACGCATAATTTGCAAACCCTGAGAATTCATCTGCTTGCATAGAACCTCTGCAGCAGATTTACTTGCTGCGTATGGGTTGGATGGGTTGATTGCGTGCCTTTCAGTTATTGGCAGCTCAGATTCCTCTACCGAACCGTATACCTCTGCGCTAGATATACAAATTACTCTTTTAACGTTGGATAGTTGGCATGCACGAAGTACGTTCAGTGTGCCTTCAGCATTAACCCGAAAAGTCATGAGTGGATCTTCCCAAGAGGCCCTGACATCTGCTTGTCCAGCAAGGTGGTAAACGTGGTCAGGTTGAACTTTTGCTATTAAGCCCGTTGTGCCAACAGGGTCTAGCAAATCTGGTCCCCCTAGAGATAAATCAGAGCAGAAAACCTCATCTCCCTCTTTAGAAAGATGCTCGGCTAAATGTTGACCGACAAATCCTTCAGATCCTGTTATTAGAGCTTTCATCATTTCCCTCACTAATTACTTATCAATTGTACTGTTGAGAAGAAAGTGTCACTAACGAAGAGCTATAAAGGTTAGTTATTTATCTTGCAGATACTCGTTGGGGTACATGAGAATTGGGGAATTCGGGATTATTCTTCGCCACAGTGGAAGATTTGAATAAAAATGATGAAAGTGAGTCTGCTGAGGAAGTCTTTTCGTTCCCTCCTGTCCGAATTGCTGTAGTAGCGCATAAAGAGAATGACTGGTTTCAGGAATCAGTAGCTTCTTTCGCAAACCTAAATTATTCGGATAAACAGCTAACTGTTCTTGCTACAGGGCTAACGGAGTGGGTGGAGCCTATAGTAAGCCAATACTTTCCTGATGCAGACATACTCGAAGTAGACCCTGAAGCTGGCCTTGGAGCAAATTTCAATGCGGTGTTAAATAATTCTGATGAGCCCGCATTCTATTTGTTCTGTCACCATGACGTCGCTCTAGCTCCTGATGCTTTGCGACTCATGGTCGAGGAGTCTTACCGTTCAAATGCTGCGGTAGTGGGACCTAAAGTAGTGAATTGGGAGCGCCCGAATGAGCTCCTAGATGTTGGGAAAGGTATGAACAGATTCGCAGCAACAGTTCAGAGGGTTGATGCGGGGGAAATTGATCAAGAACAATTTGATTCTGTTGAGCAAGTATTCGCTATATCTAATACAGCATTTCTAGTTAGGGCAGATCTCTTTCAAGCTCTTGGTGGCTTTGATGAGGCAATGGGAATGTTCGGTGAAGATCTTGATTTCTGCTGGAGAGCTCAAATCGCAGGTGGAAAGATCATGGTAGTACCCGGAGCAGTAGCACGCCATAGAGATGAGCGTGGCGAGTACCAAGCGAACCCAAAGAGAAGAAGATTGATGGAGCGACATCGGCTTAGATCAATCCTCAGTAACTATGGCAAAATGAAAGTTCTACCTATGCTTCTTTTGAACCTTTTGGTCTCAACATCAAAAGGAATATTCGGCTTGCTTCGAGGTCGTCTTTCTAATCTGCTTGTACTCGCTGATTCTTTTATTTGGAACCTACTGAACGCAAAATCTTTGATTCAAAAGCGAAGAAGAATTAGTGAATTAAGGCGAGTAAAGGATTCAGAACTTGATGCGTTAAAGATAAGTTCATCGCACGCTCAAAGATTTTTTCCATCTCTGGATGCTGACGTGGACGCCAAACGAGGATCAAACGGTCGGTTATATGCATGGATCAATGAGCTTCGAAACGGCCCATCCAAGGTTTCTATAACGTTTTCTCTTCTTTCTATTACCTTGTTTCTCTTTGGGAGTAGGCACCTACTAACTCGAAAAGTTCCTGCAGTCGGTGAGCTCGTTCCTTTTGATAGTGGGCCAAGGGAAATTTTTGAACTCTGGGCATCAGGTTATTGGGCAAGCGGACTTGGATACGAGGGAGCAATGCCAAATGCTATGAGCATTATAGGTTTTCTAGGAATCATCTTTTTCGGCTTTATGGGATTACTCAGAACTGTGCTTACTCTGGGGATGATCCCGATAGGAGTATTGGGTATCTGGTTTTTGCTGAAACCATTTGGATCGCCATACATCAAAGTTTCAGGAGCGTTGATATATTTGGTGAGTCCCGTTTCCTATTATGCGCTAAGTGTAGGCAACTGGGATGCGCTCATCCTCTATGGCTCTTTACCTTGGGCCCTTACAATGATTGGTCGTGCAGGAAAATCCTCGCCTTTCGGTGAGTCTGGCGGAAAAATCGGTTTCAATGCTATCGGTTCGGATTTCTTTAGAGAGGCCTTAACCTTAGGCATTTTGATAGGTGTTATTGTTTCTCTTTCCCCGGTATCGGTCTTGTCTATTCTTGCTGTTGCGATATTAGTCCTTGCCGGCTCGCTGATTGCCGGGACAGCTATCAAGGTTGGTCGCTTTGTAATGGTAATTTCTGCTAGTTGCTTTATTGCTTTGGCGCTAAATCTTCCATGGTTGCTTGATGGGTTTATTTATAACCCGTCTTTGGAAACTATCTTAGGTAATCGGACTTCAAATTCGGAAGCGATTAGCGTCGCGAAAGCATTGACTTTGAGCCCTGATCTAGCTGGTAATTCAATTTTGGGATGGGGATTTCCGTCTGTTGCTGTCGTCCCACTTCTGATTGCTAGAGGAGAGAGATGGGGGTGGGCAGTGCGCGGATGGACCTTTTATCTGGCCGGAGTTGGACTGGTATGGATTGAGACGATGGGATACCTTTCATTTTCTCTTCCGCAGGCAGAGATCCTACTGATCCCTGGATCGCTGGGTCTTGCTATTGCAGGCGCAATGGGGGCTGGAGCGCTTCAACGCGACCTTCAGACATTTACGTTTGGTTGGAGGCAAATGGTTCCCGTTACGGCAATAGTGGCAATTACTATGACAATCTTACCATTTCTTGGATTGACGTTTTCTGGGGATTGGGGAATGCCGGACGATGAACTGAATGATGTCCTCGTATATGAGGATGACGCTAATAGTAAGGTGCTATGGATTAGCGACAGTGATCTTCTGCCTGAGCCCGGCGAGAAATTCACCGATGAGCTATCAATTATTGTGACGACTGATTTAACATCTTCCTTTGAAAATCGTTGGCAACCGCCCAAGACTAATGTTGATGGTCTATTGAAAGAGTCTTTGGATTTAGCCAGAGATAATGGAACATCAAATCTAGGAATTTTATTAGCGCAATTTGGAATAACAGATATTATCCTTCTCGAACGCTTGGTGCCCCTCCCTTCCACTAGCCCAAGCTTTCAGATAGAGGAACGATTTAAACTTTCCCTATCACGTCAATTAGACCTATTAAAGATAAATATTGCTCCCGGGATTACTCGCTACCAGAATTTGTCCTCGGTGGGCTTTGGAGCGATAGTGGCTGAGGGAAGTACTGTAATGCGTGAAGTATCAAACTATGCTTCAGCTTCGGGGAGTCCGTTTATTGAGGGCTTGCAACCGGTCAGCGTTGACAGGAGGCATTATCAAGGAACCATTGCGACCGATCAAGAGGTATTTGTATCCTTTCCTTTCTCGAAGCAATGGAAACTTGAAGTTAACAATATCGCTATTGAACCAGAAATCGCTCTTGATTGGGCAACTGGATTTTCTCCGAATAGCGATGGAACAATAGATCTGAGGTACAGCACCAGCGGCACTCAAAAAGCTGCAGTTGCTCTCCAGATTATTCTCTGGTTTTTAGCAATTGTAGCGTTTGCTCGAACTTTGTCTGATGTGAAAGTAGATGGAAGATGAAAGTTACGCGCTGGCCAGCAATATTTGTATTCACGTTACTCATAAGTGCTTCGTTGATCATTCAGCCGAATAATGAGGTTGCTTCAAATACAGTGCTTCAGAAAAATCAACCGTCTCTAGTGGGGGATCTCAAGAACCTCTCTTCAACCTGGTACTGCGTGGCCGGAAGTGTTGGAGGTGCTGGTTTAGCAAATCACGAAGTTCTTATCGCTAATCCTTCTGACGTAAAATCCTCTGTTCTTATTTCTATAGTTTCTGTCCTTGCTCCCAACCAGCAAGATTTGAACGGTGAATCAGAAGGCACTTTGTTAGACGTGCTCCAACTCCCTGTCGTGCAGAAGGAGTTCCCTGTACCCCCAAGAGCTGTGACTTCAGTCAAATTGTCAGAAATCGCAGGTGTAACAGGCGAGTACGCCTCGGCCTTAATTCAATCAAATTTGGGGAACCTAATAGTTGAACATCGACTGACAGGTCCCTTGGGTTCTGCACAATCAGCGTGTGCGTCAACTACATCCCCTGAATGGAACTTCGCTGCTGGGACAACGAGGTTAGGAACGCGCGAAATGATCTTTCTCTTTAACCCTTATCCTGATAGTGCGGTGTTAGACATTACATTTTCGGCAGACGGTCGGACTCGTCGACCTGATTCTTTTAACGGATTAGTAGTGCCCCCTCAATCGTTACTGCCTATTGATGTAACATCTGTGGTTACATTAGCTGAAACTATCAGCACTCAAATAATTGCTCGAACAGGACGAATTGTCGCAGAACGCCTTGTTATGTTCGGCGATGAAATAGCTCCAAAGGGCTTAGATGCTGAAATTGGATCGCCAAGTTTAAATGATCTTTGGATGTTCCCAGGAGGCATGGAGTCAGAGGCTCTAGTTTCACTCACGGTATTCAACCCGTCAGAGACGGAAGTAGCTGATGTGGATGTTGAAATTATTCCTGACGTATCTGATGTCGGTTATATTGAACCAATATCTGTATCTGTGCCAGCTGCCAGTTCAAGAGTAGTCAATTTTGTATTAGATCAGAAAGGGGGAGACCCATCCCTGATAGATGCATCAACTCGAATTGCGAAGGGTGTCCCTTACTGGGTTGTCGTTCGCAGTACCAACGGTGTGCCTATCGCCTCCGAGAGGGTCTTGATAGCTTCTTCCGAAGGGAATTTAAGCTCTGGATATAGCCCAGGAGTCAGTGTTTCAGGGGAAGAGCACTACCTTATTTTACAAGAGCCCTCAGGGAAAGTAGCGATTGCTAATCCAGCTTCTGATCGCCTAACCCTGCTTCAAATAGAGGCTCTCTCAGATGGTGATATCTTCTCATCGCAAGTAATAGAGGTCTCGGCAAAATCAAGGAAAATTATTAATCTGCAACAATTAGGCGTGCCGCAGAATTCTGTTTTGAGAATAATATCGACTGAGCCAGTTGGTATCGAAAGGTTCATAGGAACTGAGAACTCGGGGGATTGGGGAAACGTATCGCCGGCTGCATCGAACGTTTCAGGTTTATATGTCTCGCCGCCAGAATTTGACTAGTTAATCACGACGCTCTGTCCGCTCTCAGGTGGTACGATACCCAGATTCATTAATGCTTCAGATATTGCGATGGACGGCGGGACACCGGCAAAGGACCATTGAACAATTCCTTGTCGGTCAGCCAAAAGCAAGATCGGAACGGCATCAATTTTGTACCTAACGTGCAGTGACTTATTCGTAGCGTAATCAATATTTTGAACCACAACATTCGGAAAAGATATCTTAGAAACCTCATTCAGAACTACATCACAAGCGTCACAGGTGTCGGAAGTAAACAAAACGAAAATCCAGTCAATGCTAGGCTCATTGAAGTCCGACCGGTCCAGCTGATAGGGAAGTATTGATTTAGGTACAGATGGACTGTCTGGCATCCTTCGATTGGCTAACGCTGAAATAATAAATGCAGTTAACCCAATTACTAGTATGAGGATGATAGTAAGTATCATTCCCTATTCAACTAAAAGCTTTCAGGTTTGCTGAATTTTTGCAGAGCAGGCACATCGGCATTTGGTTCGGCAGATGTTATATCATTGAGATTTTCTTGAGGTTCTTTTGAAATTCCCAAAAGCTCATGCACATCGTTACTGTCTAAGGTTTCCTTGACGAGTAATGATTGGGCAAGAGCATCTAATCCTTCACGATTCTCAATTAGCAGATCCTGACACCGCTTCTCAGCTTCTCTAAGGATTGATTCAATTTCTTCGTCAATAAGATTAGCCATGTCATCAGAATAATCTCTCCCACGGCCCATATCTTCTCCGAGGAATACTTGTTCTTGTGATCTCCAAGCCATAGGACCAATCCGTTCACTCATTCCCCACTCACGAACCATCTTTCGTGCCATATCGGTTGCCCGAGCTAGATCGTCAGCAGCTCCGCTTGATACCTCGCCAAAGATGATGTGCTCAGCTACACGACCGCCGAGCATCTTTACTAATTCATCCTTCACGTAGCTTTTCTGGAGAAGGTATCTATCTTCTTCAGGCAAAGTCATTGTGACTCCTAAGGCCATGCCTCTAGGTATTATCGATACTTTATGAAGTGGGTCTGCATTCGGCATCAATGCAGCAGCCAAAGCATGGCCACTCTCATGGTAGGCAACTCGCTCTCGCTCGTGACTGTTCAAAACCGTCGCTTCCCTTGTTTGCCCCATTAGAACCCGATCTCTTGCCTGCTCTAAATGGGTATTATGAACTTGTTTGTCACCGTGGCGAACAGCGATTAGGGCAGCTTCATTGATTAAATTGGACAAATCCGCACCGCTCATACCTGGTGTTCCACGAGCCATTAGGCTCAGATCAACGTCATCATCCATTTTTTTAGCCTTAGCATGAACCTCTAATATTTGTTCACGATCATCCAATTCAGGAAGAGAAACAATTACTTGTCTATCAAATCGTCCCGGTCTCAGTAATGCAGGATCCAATATATCTGGCCTATTAGTTGCGGCCATCATGACGATGCCTTCGGTCGCCTCAAAGCCATCCATTTCTGCCAGCATTTGATTTAGCGTCTGTTCACGCTCGTCATGCCCGCCTCCAAGCCCAGCGCCTCTTTTGCGCCCAATGGAGTCGATTTCGTCAATAAAGATGATGGCGCTTCCCATTTTGCGAGCACTTTGAAAGAGGTCTCTTACCCTGCTCGCTCCAACGCCGACAAACATTTCCATGAAGTCGCTTCCGGTGACAGATAAGAACGGTACGCCCGCCTCGCCTGCCACAGCTCTTGCAATTAGAGTCTTACCTGTACCTGGAGGCCCAACCAGTAGAACGCCTTTGGGTATACGCGCACCTATTTCAGCGAACTTTTCAGAGTCTTGGAGGAAGTCGACTACCTCCTGTATCTCTTGTTTGACTCCTTGATAACCAGCAACATCTTCAAATGTTGTTGAAGGCCTCTCCGTTGTATACGCCTTCGCTTTTGAGCGCCCTATAGACATAATGTTTCCCATTTGGCCTTGAGCCCTTCTATTTAACCAATAGAAAAACAGAAGTATCAGTGCAAGAGGTCCGAGGACAGGAATTATGAATCCAGTCCAGATATTTGAACCGGGAGTAAAGAACTTAAAATCTTCGATGTTTTCTAGAAACAGTCTCTCGTCATCGCTAGAAAGCTCAAGTGGACCAGAAGTTTTGAATTTATCCCCTGATATAGACTCAAAGGTAATCTTCCCAGTGTTGTTATTGAACTGCGCAATCTTCACCTGTCCATCAGAGACTTGCGTGCGGAATTCCTGGTAGGGCAAATCCGTAGCATCATCACTGTTGAGAATATTTGGCAGGAAGAAAAGAGCTAAAAGTCCCAGAGCTAAAAGATACGAAACCTTTTTTCTCCAAGGCTTAACTGGGTTTGTTTCGTCGTCCTCCCGGGGGGAGTCCTTGGGTGCTGGTGGAAGACTTTCACTCATGCATATATCGTAGTGGAATTAGAGTCCATTAAATCAGTCAAAGGCGAGATGTTAAGAGTTTCTTGTCACATGCAATGTGATGCTCTGACGTTTTGGTTAGGATTTTGAATGTGTCTGACCCAGCCCGTTCTAAAAGTATCTTCCCTAGCGAACAATATCGTTTTCCGGAACCCGGCCGGCTTGAAGATGATTGGCGAAAGTGGGGATTTGGTCAAGTTATAGTTGGATATGGCCTAAGTTTAGTGGCATCCATAGTAACGCTCAGTCTTATTTTAGAGCTTGCAGATTACGCAGATTGGGATGACCTTCCGATGTGGGGAGTCTCTTTGGTTGGGCTATCCCAACAACTTGTTCTGATATTAGCTGTGGTGACTTCTGCACGTGCGTTTGGATTTAGCTTGCAGAAGGATTTTCTACTTCAGTCAAAAAAGAGCGATATGGGCAAAGGATTGTGTTACGGTATCGCTGCTCAAATTATTGTCGTTCCGGTTGTTACATACCCTTTTGTATGGATTTTTGATATTGACGCTAATCGGATAAGTGAGCCGGCTCGGGAGTTGAGCGATAAAGCCACATCACCGATTGGAATAATAGCGATCATCCTTACAGTGGGCTTATTAGCCCCGATTGCGGAGGAACTTTTTTTCCGAGGTCTTCTTTATGGCTCTCTCAGAAAAAGAGGAGACTCTGCTAGGACCCAAAAACTAATCGTCTGGATTTCAGTAATAGTATCCTCTGCAATCTTTTCAGCTATTCACTTTCAGTTGCTTCTTTTCCCGGCACTATTCGTAGTTGGTATGATCTTCGCTCTCATTTATGAAAGATCACAAAGATTGGCTCCTGCAATCTGGGCCCATGTCGGGTTCAATGCTACGACCCTGTTTTCACTCCTCGTACTTGATTAACTGTTAAATGATTTTACTTCTTCTGTGTGCCCGGTATCGCTTCTCGCTAACTTAAATACATGGGTGACATTAACGCAATCTTCAAATCCTATGACATAAGGGGACTGTACCCTCAAGAAATAGATGAAGAAGTCTGCAGAAATATCGGATACGCGTTTGCAAAGTTTCTATTAGAAGAAGACCCCCTGACGTCCAGGATAATAGTTGGAGTTGATATGAGGCTGTCTTCGGAAAGTCTTTCGGATCAGTTCATCAAGGGAATAGTTTCTGTTGGTCTAGATGTTATCCATTTAGGTTTAAGTTCGACGGACATGCTCTATTATGCCTCGGGTTCACTTGAGTCACCAGGAGCAATTTTCACTGCCTCTCATAATCCTGCAGAATATAACGGAATCAAGTTATGTAGAGCTTATGCGGCACCTATCGGTGAAGGGTCCGGGCTAGAGCGCATCAAAAATCTTTCCAGTACGGTGATTAAAGTTCCAGATGAATTAAACGGTACGGTCACTCACCTTAACCTTCTGGAAGAGTTCACCGACCATGTCCTCAGCTTTGTCAAACCAGAGGTGATAGTTGGCAAAAAAATAGTTGTCGATACGGCAAACGGAATGGGTGGTTTAGTAGTTCCTTCTGTATTCGAACAGATCCCATCAGAAGTCAATATTCTTTACGAAGAACTTGATGGAAGCTTTCCTAACCATCCAGCAGACCCTTTGAATCAGGAAAATTTGAAAGACCTAATTGACAGTGTTGTTGAGTCTTCAGCCGATATCGGGCTCGCATTTGATGGTGATGCGGACAGAGTGTTCCTTATTGATGAGACAGGTATGCCACTCTCGGGTTCAATTACTACTGCGATTGTCGCAAAAAGTATCCTTGATCGACAATCTAACGCGACCATTATCTATAACCTCATATGTTCTCGAGTCGTCGAGGAAACTATTTTTGCCGAAGGTGGTAATGCGGTCCGAAGCCGAGTGGGGCATTCGCATATAAAGAAGTTGATGGCTGAAACAGGCGCTGATTTTGCAGGAGAGCATTCAGGTCACTACTACTTCAAAGGAAACTTTCGCGCGGATTCTGGTATCATCGCAGCGCTGATTGTGCTGGAATGCATGTCGATGAAAGGTGTTAAGCTTTCCGAACTTCGAGAAGTATATGACATCTACAGTTCCACGGGCGAAATAAATTACAAGGTTCAAGACCAGAAAGGTTTATTAAAAGTGGTTGAGCAGAAGTTTAGAGATGAAGAATCCGATCATCTTGACGGGCTCACAGTCAAATCCGAGAGCTGGTGGTTTAATCTTCGTCCTTCCAACACAGAACCGCTGATCAGACTTAATCTAGAAGCGAAAAGTCAAAGCAAATGTGATGAAATACTGAATATTATCGAAAGCATCATTGTTGCTTTTGATCAAAGTGATGGGAATCATTAAATGATCCGTTAAAATTGGGCAATGAGCTTAGACCCGGAATTATTAGAAATTTTGGCTTGTCCAGAGGATAAGGAAAACCTCATTTATGTTGCAGAGGATGAAGTGCTTTACAACCCAAGATTGCACAAAGCCTACGACATACGAAATGGAATTCCGGTATTGCTAGTGTCTGAATCTAGAGAAGTCTCTGATGAAGTTCACGAGCGTTATATCAAACTCTGAGCTAGAAATTCAGTTAATAATCCGTGCACTGAAACGCTTGGTGGTGCAATAGAATGTAACAGGCTGCAAGGGAGTCAAATGATCTCAGCCGATGTATACAAATTTGAAAGGCTTGGTCGTAGTGAACAACGATTTTAAAGTAGCAGACATATCGCTAACAGATTTCGGGAGGAAAGAAATACGTCTTGCCGAGAATGAGATGCCAGGCCTCATGGCTCTTCGCGCTGAATTGTCTGATGATAAACCTCTACAAGGAGCTAGGATTGCTGGCTCTCTTCATATGACGGTTCAGACAGCGGTCTTGATTGAAACCCTTGTTGAGTTAGGTGCAGATGTCCGATGGGTCTCTTGCAATATTTTCTCTACACAAGATCATGCAGCTGCTGCGGTTGTGGCTGGCCCCTATGGAACAAGTGAAAAGCCTTCGGGAGTTCCGGTATTTGCATGGAAAGGTGAAACTTTAGAGGAGTACTGGTGGGCAACTGAGCAACTTTTCTGCTGGCCAGACGGCGAAGGGCCTAATTTGATACTTGATGATGGAGGTGATGCAACGCTGATGGTCCACAAAGGACTTGAATACCAAAGGGCTGGATTGGTACCAGAACCTGAGGAAGAAGATTCGGAGGAGTGGAAAGTTTTTCTCAACCGTATGAAACAGATTGCAGAGAACGAGAGCATAGATTGGGAACAAGTAGCCTCATCAGTGAAGGGAGTTTCAGAAGAAACTACGACAGGGGTTCACCGCCTATATCAAATGCAAAGCGAATCATCTTTGCTGTTCCCCGCAATCAATGTTAATGACGCAGTCACTAAGTCAAAGTTTGATAATTTGTACGGCTGCCGTCATTCACTGATTGATGGAATTAACCGAGCGACCGATGTCATGCTCGGAGGAAAAGTTGCTTGCGTGTTAGGGTACGGCGATGTCGGTAAAGGGTGTGCAGCATCTCTCGCAGGGCAAGGTGCACGAGTAGTGGTTACCGAAGTTGATCCAATATGTGCATTGCAAGCTGCAATGGAGGGCTATCAAGTGGTCCGCCTAGAAGATGTCATGGAAACTGCGGACATCTTCATAACAGCTACAGGTAACAAAGACATAATTACAGCTCAACACATGGCACGAATGAAACATCAAGCCATAGTCGGAAATATAGGGCATTTTGATAACGAGATAGATATGGCGGGACTGCAACGCATGTCAGATGTTCAGAGAGTGAATATAAAACCACAAGTTGATGAGTATGTTTTCCCTGACGGGCACTCAGTCATCATCCTTTCCGAAGGGAGATTATTGAACCTTGGAAATGCGACCGGTCATCCAAGTTTCGTGATGAGTTGCAGTTTCACAAATCAAGTAATGGCACAAATTGACTTACACGAACATGCTGAAGACTATGCAAACGAAGTGATTACCCTTCCCAAAGCACTCGATGAGAAGGTAGCAAGACTACATCTAGACTCGCTCGGTGTGCGGCTTACGGAGTTGACAGAAGACCAAGCTGATTACATAGATGTAAACGTAGACGGCCCATTCAAGCCGGCACACTACCGGTATTAGACATCCCTGATAGCATTATTATTGAAAGCGTTCGCTGAATATGGAGCTTGAAATCGTTGAGTAAAAACCCAATCAAAAAGATCCTCCGTTCTGGTGAGGGCAAAAAACTTAAGCTGCTGCAAGACCTAGTTCCAGATATCAATGAGCTAGAGCAGGATTTCCAAAAGCTTTCTGACGAAGATTTACGCGCTAAAACCTCAGAGTTTAAATCTCGTGTATCGCAGGGTGAAGGTGTGAATTCTCTCATTATTGAAGCCTTTGCGGTTGTAAGAGAAGCGTCTATGCGAGTTCTAGGACAAAGACATTATGACGTTCAGCTAATTGGCGGGGCTGCATTGCATTTCGGATGGGTTGCTGAAATGAAGACAGGTGAAGGTAAGACTTTGACCTCAACGTTGCCAATATATCTCAACGCTCTGTCTGGTAAAGGGGTCCACGTCGTAACCGTAAATGACTACCTAGCGACACGCGATGCTGAATGGATGGGGCAGATTTATAAGTGGCTTGGACTGGAGGTTGGGCTAGTTGTCCCAGGAAATAGGGATACTCAACATAAAAGACGACAATACGATGCAGACATAACATATGGGACCAATAATGAGTTGGGTTTTGACTATCTTCGAGACAACATGACGATGTCGTTAGAAAATAAGGTTCAGCGGGGTCATAACTATTGCATTGTTGATGAAATTGATAGCATCCTTATTGACGAAGCTAGAACTCCTCTTATAATCAGTGGGAAATTAGCTGACGCAGCGAAAATTTATTATCAGTTTGCAGAGATAGTCCAACGTCTAAACAGAGATGAACATTACGAGGTCGATGAAGAGAAGAGGACAGTTGCTCCAACTGAAAGTGGAGTCTCGGCAGTAGAAAAGGCTCTAGGTATTGAAAACCTATATGAGGGAATATCGGCAAATCTAGTTCATCAGTTTCAGGTTGCTTTGAAGGCAAAGGAGCTTTTTCATAAGGATAAGGAATACATCATTACGAGTGGTGAAGTGAAGATAGTTGATGAGTTCACGGGACGTGTGCTCGATGGAAGAAGATGGAGTGATGGCCTTCACCAAGCTGTTGAAGCCAAAGAAGGCGTATCAATCAAAGAAGAAAACCAAACGTTGGCAACTATTACACTCCAAAACTATTTCCGACTCTATGAGAAGCTTGCTGGCATGACCGGAACCGCTGAAACTGAAGCGGCAGAATTTTACAACACATATGGCTTGCATGTTGTTCCTATCCCTACAAACTTGCCGATAGTTCGCAAGGATGAAGTGGACTATATTTATCGATCTGAAATGGGTAAATATAATGCATTGGTAGAAGACATTATTGAGCGTAACGAGAAAGGTCAACCAATTCTTGTAGGAACGATATCGGTGGAGAAATCTGAACTTGTATCTGAACTGCTCAATAAGAGGGGCATTGACCACAATGTGTTGAATGCGAAGCTTCACGCCAAAGAAGCTGATGTCGTAGCTCAAGCTGGTCGGATAGGCGCAGTTACAGTAGCGACAAACATGGCCGGACGGGGAGTCGATATTATTCTCGGAGGCAACCCAGAAGCACTAGCTGAAAGAGATCTCCGTTTAGAAGGATTAGAACAATCTGACAAACTGGGCGCAAGTAGATACAGTGAGCTCTTAGAAAATTACCAGTCTCTTTGCTCTGATGAAGGAAGAAGAGTCAAAGATGCCGGCGGTCTTTACGTTCTAGGAACTGAGCGGCACGATAGTCGCCGTATCGACAATCAGTTGCGAGGCCGCTCAGGAAGGCAAGGAGATCCTGGAGAGTCAAGATTCTACCTTTCCTTGGAAGATGAGCTTATGAGACTCTTCGCTACAGGGGCAATGGATTTCGTAATGAAAAAAGCATTACCTGACGACGCACCTTTAGGTGACAAGTTTGTTTCAAAAGCTATAGAAAGAGCGCAAAACACGGTTGAACAACGAAACGCTGAGACTCGAAAAAATGTTCTGAAATATGATGAGGTCATGAATGAGCAGAGAAAGGTAATCTACGCGCGCCGGAATGAAATCTTGAGCGGAGAAGACTTAAGAGAGGATACGATCAACAACTTTGCGACGGTTATTGACGATGCACTGAATGCATACTGTCCAACAGAGCACAAAGAGGACTGGGACCTAGAGGGATTAGTAACTGCTTTACAGGGGTCATGGCCCCAAAAGATTGAATTATCTGAGCTAGCCAAACATCAAGATGTAAATGCACTCTACGAAGAAATTATGGAAAGTGCCATACAATTCTATGAAAGTCGTGAAACAGAACTCACGCCCGATGTAATGAGGCAAGTGGAGGGGCAAATCATGCTTCGAATTCTTGACCAAAGGTGGAGAGACCATTTGTACTCTATGGATTATTTGAAGGAAGGAATCCACTTACGTGCTATGGGGCAAAAAAACCCCTTGACAGAATGGCAACGTGAGGGATTTGAAATGTTTGAGACGATGATGGACTCAGTAAGCGAAGACTTTGTAAAGTACGTCAGCCACATTGAGATAGGTGACAATCCAAGTACTTATAATGATAAAGATACTCTCGACCAATCTCAAAATGTTCGGTACTCGGGTACAGATGAAATAGCATCTGGCGCTCTAGCGGCTATCAGTTCTAATAAGTCCGCCGAAGCTCTTATAGGGAATGCTCCTGCCGTTGTCGAAGAGAACAAATCAGCCAAGCAACAGACTGTAGTGAAAAGCGAATTCGAAAAGACAGGAAGGAACGATCCGTGCCCATGCGGATCAGGAAAGAAATTTAAACAATGCTGTGGGCGTTAGTTCGCCTTAAGCCAACGCAGGGAAGACTCTAGGGTAAGGTTTAATTCATGTCTGAAACATTACCCGATCTTCGTGAAGCGAAGAATCGGCTACAAGAAGCATCTATATATTTGCGCATAGAAGAAATCATAGATCGCAAAAAAGAACTGGAAGATTTGGTGGCCCAACCGGACTTTTGGGACGACGCAAAAAGCGCCAAAAGGTTAAGCCAAGAGTTAGCGGAAATTTCCGAAGACATAACTATTTACCAAAAATTGGAGCTCAAGATTGAAGACGCAGAAACCCTTATCGATCTTGCCAGCGAAGAAGGCGATAGCGCTATTCTTTCGGAAGCGAATCAGATGTTGGTTGACATTGAGCGCGAGTTCACCGAGCTTGAACTTCGGTCATTATTTACCGGAGAACATGATGAAAGAGATGCTGTTTGTCATATCCAATCAGGTGAAGGAGGCACAGAGGCACAAGACTGGGCTGAAATGCTTTTGAGAATGTATCAGCGATGGGCTGAGCAGAAAGGCCTATCTTTTGATGTCACAGCAGTCTCAGAGGGGACGGAAGCGGGAATATCGTCAGCTGAATTTATAGTCACAGGTAGAAGGGCATATGGAATGCTCCAGTCTGAACATGGTGTTCATCGTTTGGTTAGAATTTCT
>CEUL01150211.1_pt1 | contig 20867 bp, 14 predicted proteins | sample 427021 | NCBI WGS metagenome assembly CEUL01 (sample SAMEA2622800, study PRJEB7988) | marine metagenome | isolation source: saline water (ENVO:00002010), including | reverse complement strand
GCGATAGCCATATTAGCCTCAGTAACTGTATCCATTGCCGCCGATACGAGAGGAATACCAAGCTCGATAGAGCGGGTCAGCCTCGTACGTGTCTCTGCTTCGTGGGGGAGGATGGCCGATTCTGCGGGCACCAAAAGTATATCGTCGAAGGTAAGTGCGTCGCGGATTTTCATCCCACCACCTATTGTTTGAGTGGCGTTTTATAATATACACAGGCGAGTCGAATCCCAAATAAATTGGTGTTCCTAGGGAATCAAAACTGAGGGTCTTTAGGAATCCCTCTCTTGACGAGACCTGAATCCAGTTGCGACTATATAGGTCTCCGCGCTTTCTGGTCGCGATGCATCCGGCTTGACAGTATGTAACTTATTAAAATCCCGGTTCAGGGATCGCATCAAGTCAGCATGGGCGCCACCGGCGAATGCCTTCATTACTAGTATACCACCATCCACTAGCGTCTCCGTAGCCAAGGTGTGAGCTTCTTCGCAAAGTGCCATTGTCCGTAGGTGATCGGTAGACTTATGCCCGGTGATGGTAGCAGCCATATCACTAAGAATGACGTCAGCAGGAGCTCCTAGAAGCTCTCGAAGGGTACGGGATGATTCGGGTAAGCAGATATCAAGAACCAAGGTATCTACCCCGACTAGGCTTTCCATTTCCTGAATATCAACCGCAATTAATTTACCGCCGCTCTCCGATGGCTTGGTTTTCTCCATCACTATCTGGGTCCACCCTCCAGGGGCAGCGCCAAGGTCGACTACGCGTTGTCCACGTTTAAGAAAATTGAATCGCTCATCGAGCTGCAGCAATTTGAAAGCAGCGCGCGAGCGGTAACCGCGCTTGCGCGCTTCATGAACATAAGGGTCATTAAGTTGCCGGTCGAGCCAGCGCGTCGATGAGGATTTACGTCCGCGTGCGGACTTCACGCGAACACGCATATTACGCCCGGTCAACTCGCTCGCCACGCGCTTTCTCTTCTTTCCACCTTTTTTTCCGGAGTGCCGAGCCATACTAGCTCTCTATTCTGCGGCGAATGTCGCCGCACCATCGCAGGTCGCCTTGGACTGTCCAGACATCACGCTGAGAAGCCCTTCTCGGACGCCGCGGTCCGCGACTCTTAATCGCCCAGCAGGCCAAATTCGGCAAACCGCCTCAAGTACGGCGCATCCAGCAACGACTAAATCCGCTCGGTTGTGACCGATACATGGATTAGCTGCACGTTCATCATAAGACTGAGTCGAAAGAGCTTGGCTAATACGCCCGACTGAATCAAAACTTAACCAGCTTCCGTCAACACGCGAACGGTCGTATCGTGCTAAACACATATCGAGACCCGCCACCGTCGTCACCGTTCCAGCGGTGCCAACCATCTGCACTCTACCCCGGGCGATGTTATCCGATATCCCAAACTCCAAATCGAATGGTCGTACTATTTCGACCACGCTAGATACCAAAGACTTATACTCTAAAGGGGCAAACTCTTTACTACCATGCGTCTCTGTCAACGTGACAACTCCACAGGGAAGAGACGTCCACCCTAGGATCTGTGCCCCTCCCATTTTTAATATCCGTGCCCACACAAATTCCGCACTTCCCCCGCCAACATCAAACATCAGTACATACTCGTATGAAGGCTCCAAAAGAGAGAAACATCCTGTTAGTGTTAGCTCTGCCTCCTCGCGAGAAGAAATGATTTCCATTTCTATCCCGGTTTCATCCTTTACCCTGCGAATAAAATAATCGCTATTTCGGGCCGATCGGGCTGCTTGTGTGGCAACGTACCGACCATTCGATACCCGACGGCGGGATATTTTGTTGGCGCAGATTTTGAGGGCATCAATCGTTCTCTCTATGGCCGCCTCAGAAAGCGTCCCTGCTTCGCCGACACCCTCGCCAAGTCGAACTACACGCGAAAAACCGTCAATTACTCGGAATCCGCACCCTTCAGGCTGGGCAATCAACAACCTACAGTTATTGGTTCCCAAGTCCAGTGCGGCGAACAGGCGTTCTTTACGATCGACGTCTTTTCTGCCTACCGCGTTATTACCCGTTTTCTCCGGGCGATTTTTATGATGTGGCGGCGATGCCGACACGTTGCCTCTCCACTATGCAACGTCTCGGGCAAGGCGATGCATATCATAAATGTTTATCTAGTATACCGACTATATCGACGAATAATTCGGTTGCGAAGGAATTTTTGTCAGGACTGAAGAACTTATTTAAAAACGCGTATAGGCGATTATCATACAAAACTGTATGATAATCACACCGCCCCTTGCATAGTCGGAAGTGATAGCAATCTGTTGGGGAATAGTCTGATTGCAGAATGAGCGGCTCTGACAGGCTTAGTCATGGTTCAAACAGAGGTTTCATAACGATTTGTCGCGGTTCAAAATGTAATTCTTTGAACAAACTCGTGAAAGAATCGACCTGACCGCCTTCCAAATTAAAACGAGCGAGCCACCCGAAGAATGACATTTTCGCTCATAAACAGTCAGGAGAATAAATCTTGATGGAAACCATGCCTATCCTTTTAAAGGTTCTCGCAGAGAACTTGGATAATACCATCCGCAGTAATCTGCGCCCCCTCCTACTCGCATCAATGTTCTAGGATTTGAGAATGAGACGGTCAGTGATTTTCGCAGGTGTTTTAGCGGTCGGGTCTATAGTCTGGATTATCTCTGGACAAATTGGCGGTCACAAAAATCTTACAAACACGAATGACTTCAGAGCAACAAAACAAAATTCTATAGAATTAGTCTCTGTCCGAGTGCGCGAATTACATTCGCGAACGGAGCAGAACGCTGTCATAGTGAACGGGCAGACTGAGGAGTCACGAAGGATTATAATACGAGCGGAAACCGCTGGCCTAATCAAAACTGTTTCTGAAAAAGAGGGAAGGATAGTCAAAGCCGGTGAGATTATTGCGCGGCAGGATATCGGCGACCGAAATTCTAGGCTTATCGAAAAAACCGCACTTGTCCGGCAGCGCGAGATCGAGTTTGAGGCTGCCAAAAAGCTTGCCAAAAAGGGCTTTAGGTCTGACGCGAAACTCGCTGAAGCGCATGCTCTGGTAAGTTCTGCGCTCGCTCAAGCAAAAACGATCCGTCTGGATCTTGCGAGAACAACTATTAAGACACCATTTCAGGGGATTCTTGAGAATCGGTATGTCGAAAATGGTAATTTTGTAAAGATCGGCGACAATATCGCAAAAGTCGTTGACCTTGACCCAATCCTCGCAGTCGGTTTCGTATCTGAGCGCCACATCGAATCCTTGGAAGTGGGTCAGCTCGGTACAGTTACCTTGGTCAACGGACAGATCGCTGACGGTAAATTGCGTTTTATCTCGGCTGTAGCAGACAGGGAGACAAGAACATTTAGAGTAGAATTGGAAATACCGAATTCCGATTACAAAATCCGCTCCGGCCTAACGGGAAAACTTAAACTTCCACTAAATCCGGTTTCCGTCCATGTTATTTCTCCGTCCGTCCTAACACTCGCGGATAGCGGTAAGATTGGTGTTAGAATTGTTGATGATGGCGACATTGTGCGTTTCATGACCATCAAAATAATATCTGATACAACCGACGGTATCTGGGTTATCGGGCTGAGAGATGGTCAACGGCTAATCACGGTGGGTCACGAGTACGTCAAAGCAGGCCAGAAAGTTAGGCCAGTTCTCGAGCAAACAAAGAACGGGGCATGACTATTATTGATCTCGCAATGTCGCGATCTCGCACGATTATTGCGCTTCTCATTCTAATACTGATCTCCGGGTTCTCGACCTATATGGGCATTCCTAAGGAGGCTCGGCCAGATGTAAACATCCCGATTATATACGTTTCCATGTCACTGAAAGGTATAGCGCCAGAAGATAGTGACCGCCTACTTGTACGTCCCATGGAGGGCGAGCTCAAATCGATTGAAGGCATTAAGGAAATACGGTCAAGCGGGTATCTGGGTGGTGCCAATGTATTGCTTGAATTCGAAGCAGGATTCAATTCTGACAGGGCAATTAATGATGTTCGCGAGAAGGTCGATATCGCGAAGGCGGAATTGCCGGAAGACGCAGAAGAGCCAAAGGTTATGGAAGTTAATCTTAGCCTCTTCCCTATCATAACCGTAACACTTGGCGGTGACGTGCCAGAACGAACACTGCTTAAACTGGGCCGAATTCTTCAAGAAAAGATAGAGAGTATATCTTCGGTTCTTGAGGCAAAAATTGGTGGTGACAGGGATGAGCAGGTCGAAATCATAATAAATCCCCTTCTTTTAGACTCTTATGGCCTAGACCCGCGACTGGTACTGGACGCTATTAACCGCTCTAACAGGGTGATTGCAGCCGGTTCTTTAAATAGTAAAAAGGGCAGCTATGCGTTGAAAGTACCCGGCCTATTCGAGAATGTGGGCGATATCCTGAAAATGCCCCTTAAAACAAAAGGCGATTCCGTTGTAACTGTAGGCGACATCGCATCGGTACAACGCACTTTCGAGGACCGTGAAACCTATGCTCGCCTGAATGGTAAATCAGCCATTTCCTTGCAAGTAAAAAAACGAACTGGCGAAAATATCGTAGAGACTGTGAAAGCGGTTAAAGCACTGGTTGAACAGGAACGGAATAGCTGGCCCCGAGCGATAAACGTCACTTTCTCTGGCGATGATTCCAAGAACATTCGAAACATGCTTTCGGATCTTCAGAACAATGTCCTGTCAGCTGTCCTTTTAGTCATGATCATCATTGTCGCAGCGCTTGGCGTTCGGGCTGGATTTTTAGTGGGGCTTGCGATTCCCGGATCTTTCCTGACCGGTATCCTTGTGCTCGGGGCCTTTGGCCTAACTGTCAACATAGTAGTTCTTTTCGCCCTAATCCTCTCGGTCGGCCTTCTTGTCGACGGCGCGATTGTCGTCACAGAGTATGCCGACAGAAAAATGATAGAAGGCATATCCCGACGGAACGCATACAATGAAGCGGCCAAACGTATGTCCTGGCCTATAATTACATCGACCGTGACTACTCTCGCTGCATTCTTACCGCTGTTATTTTGGCCTGGCATCGTTGGGGAGTTTATGAAATTTCTTCCTATAACTCTGATCGCCGTGCTCGTAGCATCACTGGCAATGGCCCTTATATTTGTACCAACTCTAGGAGCCCAGTTTGGCAAACCAGGGGCACTTGACAGAAAAACTGTAGAACAAATGTCGTTAATGGAAGATGGCGACATTAGTAATGTCCGCGGCTTCACCGGTTTTTATATTAAGTGCCTAAATGGCATCTTGAATCATCCGGCAAAGATAGTTTTCCTTGGCGTTGTGTCTTTAATCGTTGTTTGGGTTGTATACGCAAATTTCGGGCGAGGATTCGAGTTTTTTCCAAAGGTTGAACCTGATCGCGCAATTATGAAGGTTTTCGCACGTGGTAACATGTCCGTAGACGAGAAGGCATCTCTTGTTGCCGACGTAGAAAGCCACATTCGTGATATTCAAAGAGAACGCGGGGAATTCAGCGCAATTTACGTCCTTTCGGGAAAACAACAACGTCGCGACGACACTCCCGCTGACATTATAGGCACGATTAATTTAGAATTCGCGAAATGGGATTCGCGCCGCAATGCCGATCTAATCCTTGCAGACATAGTAAATCGCTCGCGTGAACTTGCCGGGATTTACGTCGAAACGGCCAAAGAGGAGGCTGGTCCACCAGTCGGAAAACCGATCCACATTCTAGTCTCATCCCGCTACCCGGAGACTATTCAACCTGCCGTTTCAAAAATTCGCGCAAAATTAAACACCCTTACAGGGCTTAAAGATATTGAAGATGGGCGGCCGATTCCGGGGGTCGAGTGGCAACTCAAGGTCGACCGTGCTCAAGCCTCGAAATACGCAGCCGATGTCACCGCAATAGGGCAAATAATACGGTTAGTAACTAATGGCCTGAAGATTTCCGAGTTTCAACCCGATGACGCCGACCAAGAGGTCGACATCGTAATTCGCTTTCCGGAGGATAAACGTACGCTCGGACAGCTTGACCAAATCCGGTTACAAACACCCAAAGGGTTAATCCCTTTGAGTAATTTCATCCAGCGAGTTCCAAAGTATCGGACTACCGAATTACGCAGAACAGATACTCGCCGCTCAATGAGCATTAAAGCAGACGTCTTACCAGGGGTCCTCGCTGATATTAAGAATAAGGAAATTCAATCGTGGATTAATGAGGAAGCTAATATCGATCCTCGCGTCCAAGTCATGTTTAAGGGTGAAGACGAGGAACAGAAAAAAGCTTCAGCATTTCTAGGTCGGGCATTCGGGGTGGCGCTGTTCCTCATGGCTATTATTCTGGTTACACAGTTCAACCGGTTCTATTCTGCTTTCTTGATCCTCTCCGCAGTCATCATGTCGACCGTTGGGGTAATGTTAGGTCTTCTTTTAATCGAGCAACCATTCGGTATTGTGATGAGCGGAGTTGGCGTCATCGCGCTAGCAGGGATTGTTGTCAACAATAACATTGTGCTGATTGACACATTCGACCGTATTGTCAAAAAAGGGGCGTCACCGCGCGAAGCTATCATTCGAACCGGTGCGCAGCGCCTTCGCCCAGTACTATTGACGACCACAACAACAATTTTCGGTCTTCTACCTATGGTTACTCGGGTCAATATCGATTTCGTGACCCGAGAAATTTCTGTTGGTGCTCCTTCGACCCAATGGTGGCAGCAATTATCGACAGCGATTGCGTTTGGATTAGCGTTCGCTACCCTTTTGACGATGTTTGTTACGCCGTCGTTACTGATGGTCCGCGCCAATTTACTGGCCTGGCGTCAGCGTCGGAAAGAAGATTATCAACTGGCTCAGAGCAAAAGCTAGCCCGCTTGACCTGACCCAACTAACGCCGGTAAGTAGATTCGGCGGAAGAGAAGCAACCGTCACCGATCCAAAAACAACGTGAGCGCTTATGCCAATTGATATGTCCCAACAGCCTGAACTAGACCTCCCATTCGAGTCGACTCGTGGCTTATTGAAAAAGTGGACTGACCGTGATGCTGAGAAGGCCGCTATCGTCGATTTAGATCAGGAAAGTAAAAAGATAACTTGGGGCCAACTAGCTATAGAAGCAGACCGAGTAGCACTCTTCCTGAAGGAAAAGGGTATTCGGCCGGGTGATAAAGTAGCGCTTTTGTCTGATGAAAATATCGAAAAACTAATCGTCTGGATAGGTGTCTGGCGGTATGGCGCGGCAATCTGCCCTCTTAATGTAGAAATGAATGAAATTCACCTGGTAGAGATCATCGAAGGTATCGATCCTGCTCTCACCTTCTGGCATGCGGACCTTAACGCCCATACTATCACGGCAGCGCTTAAAATGCCGTCTGTCCGCTTTGCCGGCTGGGACAAAGAAAAATCCGTCGAAACAGACCCCGATGAACTTTTCTCAATACTCGCGGAATATGAAACTGGAGCTGGCCAAAATATCGATAGCGAAAACAGTGCTGAAGATCTTTCATGTATTTTTTGTACATCCGGGACCACATCCAAACCCAAAAGCGTTGTCTACAATCACATGGCTTACTGGCTAAATGGTCTTAACACATTGGATATGCTGGGGTTAACAGCAGATGACCGGACCCTTGAATATCGGTCTTTCGGTTGGAATTCCGCTCAAATACTGAGCCTGATGCCTTGGCTTCAAACCGGTTTAACAATGCATATCGCGCAACGTTTCTCCCGCTCTCGGTTTTTCAACTGGATTCGTGATCATGGCATAACATTCGCCGCCGGGGTTCCAACGGTCGTAAATATGCTACTCAACGAACCTCCGCCAGAGTCGGACCGTGACCTACCATCTCTGCGACTGATGACCTGCTCCACCGCGCCACTGTCGCCAGATCAATGGAAACTTTTTGAGTCTATGTACGGGGTAACCCTGTTGCAGCTATATGGCATGTCGGAAGCCGGTTGGATCTGCGGTAACCGGCACTACCGTAGGCAAATGGGAACGGTCGGACCGCCGGCAAAACATCAAGAATTCAAAATTCTCGATCCCGACGGTCGAATATGCCCTTCCAATACAGAGGGTGAGATCACCATTGGCGGCCCCCAAACATGTATCGGTACAATTTCCCCGGAGGGGAAATTTGAGGATCTTTCAAACACAAGAATACATACCGGTGATCTTGGTTCAACGGATGGTGACGGTTTCGTAACGGTTACAGGGCGGACAAAAGATCTTATTATACGAGGTGGCGTGAATATCGCACCGCTCGAAATCGATAATGTCCTACTTCGAAACCCCAAGGTGCGGGAAGCTGCCGCCGTTGGTGTACCAGACCAGATCTACGGCGAGGAGATCGTCGTCTATCTTTCCTTAAAACGTGGAGAAAGTCTTAGCGAGGAGGAAGTAAAATCTTGGTGCTCGGATTCTCTACCAGATTTCAAAATGCCAAATCAAATATTCTTTATGGAGGATTTGCCAAAGTCTGACCGTGGCAAAGTGCGACGCGAAGATTTAAAGGACATCTGGGCGGAATCTAAAAAAATCTAAAGCAAACGATTTTCTATCTCTGCAGGCGTGGATATACCAATAACAACATAACCCTGTGTCTTTACGCATAGTTCTAGGGGAGTTGATTAAATTTAATCCTTTGCTTGCAATCCATAATCAACGCAACAATTCCTTGTTGAACATATTGACAGAGCTACGGCTCACACCGCACTACTTGGCGGTCTTAGGCAGAAAAAAGACCTGACCGGGGTAAATTAAGTCCGGGTCTCGGATCTGATCCTTATTGGCCTTATAGATTTCGGTATAGCGTAATCCGCTCCCGTACACATTACGGGCAAGACGCCAAAGGCTATTGCCTGGTTGAACGAAGACCACCTCGCTGTCTGGTATATCACCGACAGGTATCGCCCGCAGAAACGGTAACTCGACCCGCTCAAGCGTTTGACCATCGGGGCCTACACGATCAACGCGCAACCGATACAATCCGGTTGGAATATCAACACTGAGATTGAGACGCCAAGTCCCCTTTCCGTCCGCGCCGGTGCGCCCGATGTAATTGTTATCAAGGTAAACCCTAACCTCGGTGTGGGGTTTTGCTCGTCCCGATAACAATATCGCGTCAACGCGGGCCCCATAGTCAATAACGTCCAGTGTTAGTTTCACAGCGCTAATGTCGCCGGTGTTCGATAAAATAAAGGGAGTTTCTTCAGCGGAATTCGGAATAGCAACAGCAATCGAGCCTGTGTCTCTTGATCCAGGTTGATCGGCAATAACATTACCCGAATCCGGCACGACTAAGATCAACCTCTTCTCGGAAAATACCTCCGTCCCGTCAGGACCCGTCGCCATGACGGTGAGTTCATGCGTGCCACTTGATAGAATATTTTCTGGCAACAGAACCCACTGTCCTCGCTTATCCGCCTTTACGGTGCCAATGACTTCATTTCCCTTTCGGACCGAGATAAGTGAATTTGGCACAGCCCGCCCTGCAATTACCGCGTTCCCCTGCGGATCTACCCGAACAATATCAAAGGACGGTTTGACCATTAGGGAGCCCGCAGGATCGTGTTCCACATTAAAATTATCGCTCGCACGACTGGCATTACCCGCTTTGGGGGTAACTTGTTTCTTAGAAGCCGGTTGTTTAGGTGCAACCTCGTTAGGCTGGCTGGATATCGGCTCATCCACTTTCGGTGTCGGCGCCAGCGGTCTATCGGGCTCGCGATCAACAAAAAACGTCATCAGTATCGCCACCAGAACGACTAATGCACCTGCGATACCAACGATCAGCGGCCTATTCACCCTGCGAACACCATTCAATATTAAGTTATTCTACCGAACATAGGCAAAAACCGTGGAATCGCACGAAAAATCTCACGTAGAGTAATAAGTCTATTAGAACGTTTGTTTAAGTGGCGGTAACGACTTCAGATACAATGCGATCGCTTTCAGATCTTCATCGGTCATCTTACCTGTGCTGTGCGCTATCACGTCTGCCATCATCGAGCCCGCGAAGTCGAAATCAGGAGTTGCACCGGTTTTCAAGTACTCAACGATCTGCGGCACTGAAAAGTTTAAGCCGGTCTCAAGATCCGGAGTGATATTTGGAATATTTTTATCATCGGGCCCGATTACAGAGCCGGACATCCAACTCTCGTAATCTAGCCCCCCCAGTTTATTACGGGGAGTATGGCATTCACCACAATGCCCGAGGGTATTAGCAAGATACGCGCCCCGTTTAACCTCAATCGACCACTTCGGATTTGGCTTTCGACCCCCTTCGCGGAAAAATAAGAGTTTCCATACGAATTGGAGAAATCGCCAGCGAAAAGGGAGTGGAATATCATGCGAATCGGCCGACTTTTCTATGGGGTCTAGCGTAAATAAGTAGGCCTTCATTGCTCTCAAATCGGGGGTTGTGATCCCTGTATAGGACGTATAGGGGAAGACGGGAAAATAGTGGTCGCCATCCGGATTTATACCTTCGCGCATGGCGCGAATGAAATCGGCATCTGACCAATTCCCAATCCCATGATCCTTACTCGGTGTTATATTCGGAGAAATAAAAGTCCCGAAAGGTGTTTTTATCGGCGCGCCCCCCGCAAACGGCTGTCCCTTGGCTTTGAAATCGGTATGGCAGCTAAAACAACCGCCGGCGATTGTCAGATATTTGCCACTTCTAATTTCATCAGTTTGCTCACCACGGACGGAGAACCCGATCACGACGAACACTAGAACCGAGATGCAAGCGAACAAAAATTGTCTATAACTCATTCTCGAGCCTCTCCAAGCCGGATTAAAACGTCGACTTGATGACACTTGATATTCGTGTTTTGTAGTTTGGGGTCAAGGCCTCCTGATCATTAGACTCGAAAAAAATAAAGGATACTCCACATGCGCGACTCTTCAATAAAATCTGTATGCGTATTCTGCGGCGCTTCCGAGGGTAAATACCCGGTTTTTCGAACTGCGGCGGAAGACCTTGGCAGACAATTAGCCGAGAATGATATCCGGTTGGTGTTCGGCGGCGGCAATGTAGGAATGATGGGTGCAGTTGCAGACGCCGTACTGGCCAATTGCGGAGAAGCAATCGGTGTGATTCCGGAATTTTTATGCGATCGAGAACTTGCCCATAAGGGGCTGACAGAACTTCATATTGTTGACAGTATGCATACGCGTAAACGCATGATGTTCGAATTGTCTGACGCTTTCATCGCCCTTCCGGGCGGATTGGGAACACTTGAAGAAGTTTTCGAAATGATCACTTGGCGTCGACTTGACCAACACGTAAAACCAATCATCCTGATTAGTACCGACGACTACTGGGAACCCTTTGACAGCCTGGTACGCAATGTTGTCGAGAATGGGTTCGCTCACACCAACGCTCTCGCCCATTTTTGCTCAGTTGCAGACCCATCGACAGCCATTGATCGCTTAGTCAAACAATAAATCCGGGGAGGGGCTTTCAAAAGTTTCTTTCTTGAGGGCTTCAAACCGTATTACCCCAAGGTTTGATTGCCTCCTTGAGCGCAGCATAACCCTCTATGAAACCTGGTCGATTTCCACTGTAGACCGCGTCAAATTTTTCTAAGGCATCATCGAGCCACTTACGCAGGTCGACGTTTTCCGGGTTAGCATCTAGATACGCGTCCCGGATTAGTACGAAATGGATTCGTGGGTCGTAAGGTTGCTTTGTTCCGCCCATAGATTCATCCCCATCCAGAAGCCGCAGGAGCATCGCATCGGCGGAGCCAAGGGTTTGTTCGTGGATCGGGGGGCCATCCATACGATACATGACGGACGTCATATCGCGGCCGTTACCGGTGGTATAACCCATTTCGGACCACATCTCCCTAATATCAACTTCTCGGCCGAGATGTTTGGCAACCATACCGCCGAAAGTACGCAAAGGGTCTGAAACATCTGCAAGAAGATCCGTCAGACGATCGCCGTCAAGGTCGGTTGCAAGCACTATGGTATCGCGCTTTTCTATCAGGTCCCACAGCAGCAATCCGTAATTTGTATCAGCGATATGCTGTTCGATACGACCACCCCAATTCTCCATGCCGTCTTTGAAGTCGGACGGTAGCAATGCCACAATTTTCTCGATTCGATCCTTGTGTTCCTCATAGGGGTCAACAGCGTATTTACGCCCAACCTCGAACTTAGTGCCTTGCAACAGCCAAGAATGGAGCCCCGCGTTGATACCATCTTCCATTGCTTGGGTTGGTTTTGTCGCGACTCGTCCAAGACGACCGGTTTCGTGCACCATTTTAAGGAACAGGCGATTGGCATAGGCAAGCTGAACGCCAGGTGTATTCATCTCGGAATGTACAATGCCCATGTCGTCAACGTTGAATACTTTCTTGTTCTGAGAGTATGGCAAGCACGGCATACAACGAACCACCGTAATCGGTCCGTAGGGTCGCACGTTACAGTAGACCCCCGCCTGGGTACGCAAAGGCGCATTAGCCGACTTGCCCATTACGACGACTTTCCCACCTTTTCCATCGTTTACATAAGCATCGCCTGCCGTCGACCACTTTATCGATGTGCATGGCATATTGCCAAACCAACTTAGCGGGGCGAGTTCGGTATCGTGACGATATTGAGACCACATAGGCACGGCATAAAATGGAAGTTTTAGCACGTCGATGGCCGCAAGCGTTCCAAGAAGGGCATAAGCATCGGTGAACGAATGCGCTACTGGATTAACGTTACCAACAAAATTTCCTCCCTTCCATACGACAGCGTCGTCGAAACCTTCGGGCTTAACGTCGGCTGTTTCGAACAAGCCGTTGAGTACGCTGAACAGGTCGCCTCCATCAGCCTCTGTACGTGCAATAGACAAAAGATCAAACATATTCGGGTCTCCTAACGGGCTTATTCATTGTGACAGTAGTGATCGGAAGGGCGCCGGTTACGATCGCCGCTGGAAAGGATAACTATAAAATGCGTTTTGGCGGACGGTCTGTAAAGGCTCGGGTAACCCCAGCCGTAAATTTATAAAAATGAAATTATGCGTCGGCAATTGCCTCCGCTATCGCGTCAACTGCCGCTTGGGCGGCCGCACCATCGGGACCACCCGCCTGAGCCATATCAGGACGACCGCCTCCCCCCTTTCCGCCCAAGGCTACGGAACCAAGTCGGACCAGATCAACTGCACTTATCCGCTCCGTTAAATCATCAGTTACACCAACAACGATTGACGCTTTTCCCTCATCAACGGACACAATCACGGTCACGCCGGATCCGATCCGTTTCTTTATCTCGTCAGCCATGGGTTTTAGCTCTTTGCCCGGGATTCCCTCCATTATTCGCGGAGAGAATATCAGGTCAGAAATTTTTCGCTCGTCATCACGGCGGCCACTTGCATCGGATACACCCGCCGCCAACTTTCGGCGCAAATCCGACAGTTCTCTCTCAAAATTCTTCCGCTCGTCCAGCAGTCCCTTGACCCGACTAGGCACATTCTCCGCACCCGTCTTAAGTTCCTGCGCCGCCTGACCTAGTAAATCTTCTTGTTCGCGGGCAAAAACTTCCGCAGTCTCACCGGCCAATGCCTCGATGCGACGAACACCAGATGCCACCGCTCCTTCACCAACAATCTGGAAAAAACCAATATCACCGGTTCGCGAAACGTGGGTTCCGCCACAGAGTTCAACTGAGAATTGTTCTCCATCACCACCCATAGAAACGACCCTAACCTCCTCGCCGTATTTTTCGCCAAATAAAGCCATAGCTCCCTGTTCAATTGCTTCATCTGGAGACATTAGCCATGTATCAACTGGAGTATTAAGGCGGATCCTCGCGTTTACCTCTCTTTCTATAACCCGAAGTTCATCAGCCTGGATTGCTCGCGGGTGCGAAATATCGAACCGCAGCCGGTCGGGTGCTACCAGTGATCCCTTCTGGGTCACGTGTTCCCCGAGACCGCGGCGGAGTGCTTCATGTAGTAGGTGAGTGGCTGAGTGATGCGCTCTGAGTCCTGACCTGCGACCATTTTCGACTACGAATACGCCGGCATCTCCAATCTTAATCGTCCCCTTGGAAACAATTCCAACATGGACGTGAACGTCGCCAAGCTTCTTCTGGGTATCGATAACGACAACCTCCGCGCCATCAGTTGTAAGCTTGCCTGCGTCGCCTATTTGGCCCCCGGACTCGCCGTAGAACGGCGTCTGGTTAGCCACTAACTCGATTTTTGTTCCTTTGGTGGCTTCTTCGACCTCAGCGCCATCCATTAACATCGCAGCGATTATACCGTCAGCCTGCTCCGTAGTGTATCCCAAGAACTCGGTTGCCCCCACGCGCTCACGAATGTCAAACCACACGGTCTCATCCGCCGCTGACCCTGAGCCAGTCCAGTTCTTTCGCGCCTCGGCCCGCTGTCGTTCCATTGCGGCATCAAAACCGAGCTTATCTAGTGTGCGGCCCTGACTTCGAAGGACATCTTCGGTCAGATCGAGTGGGAAACCATAGGTGTCATAAAGACGGAAAGCGATGTTCCCGTCGAGTTCCTCTCCGTCGCCCAATTTTTTTGTTTCATCCTCTAACAAACGCAGGCCACGGCCTAGCGTTTCTTTAAACCGGGCTTCCTCAAGCTTAAGCGTCTCACTTACAAGCGCCTCGGCTCTCTCCAACTCCGGAAAGGCCGCGCCCATTTCGTTAATTAAAGCCGGGACGAGTTTCCATAATAGAGGTTCGTCACAGCCCATTATGTGCGCATGCCGCATGGCGCGACGCATTATGCGCCGGAGCACGTAGCCGCGGCCCTCATTTGACGGCAGTACCCCATCGGATATCAGAAAACTTGACGCACGCAAGTGGTCGGCAATAACGCGGTGGGAGAAGAGATTATCCCCGCCCGTCGGGACGTCCGAAGCTTCGGCTGAGGCCTCGATCAGGTTACGCATCAAGTCAATTTCGTAATTGTTGTGTTTACCCTGTAGAACAGCCGACATACGTTCCAGCCCCATTCCCGTATCAATAGATGGTTTGGGTAGGTGTTCACGGGTATCGGCGTCGATCTGCTCAAACTGCATAAACACTAGGTTCCAGATTTCAATAAACCTATCCCCATCCTCGTCAGGGCTCCCGGGTGGTCCGCCCGGAATCTCGTCGCCGTGATCGTAGAAAATTTCTGAACAGGGTCCGCAAGGACCTGTATCGCCCATAGACCAAAAATTATCGCTCGTTGGGATACGGATTATGCGATCTCCGGAGAGGCCACCAATCTTCCGCCACAGATCATATGCCTCATTATCCTCTGAAAATACGGTTACCAACAATTTTTCGGCCGGAAGGCCATACTCTTTTGTCACAAGGTTCCAAGCATGCTCTATCGCAACCTCTTTGAAATAATCGCCGAACGAAAAATTACCCAGCATTTCAAAAAAAGTATGGTGACGAGCTGTGTAGCCGACATTCTCCAAATCGTTGTGTTTCCCGCCAGCGCGAACGCACTTTTGCGATGTGGTCGCTCGCTTATATCGACGCGTTTCCAAGCCCGTGAAAACGTTCTTGAACTGCACCATACCGGCATTGGTAAACAGAAGCGTCGGATCATTATTCGGCACCAATGGCGATGACGCCACGATCTCGTGATCGTTCTGGCCAAAATAATCGAGAAACTTCGCCCGGATATCGTTTGTTGTCGCCGTCATTAGTCCGAAATTCGCCTGTTCAGTTCACCGGCCAACGGGGGGGGGGAACATTGCCTAAGACCGGCCGGAAAGCGCTTTTTTTTAACGGTCCAAATCGACACTGTCCAGACACAGAACAGGCTCCGCCACCGGAGCCTGTTTATCTGTAATTTTTCTGTTTATCGTTTTTATGAATCTGCTCCCTCTTCATCTTCATCTGAAATAATCCCGGGTGGATCGGTCATCGCCGCTTCATTGAGCACACCGGCATGCTCAAGAATTTTTTGCTGAAGTTGATCGGATATATCCCGATTCTCTAGCAAGAATGTCTTGGCATTTTCTCGCCCTTGCCCAATCCGCTGATCACCATAAGAAAACCATGATCCCGATTTTTCAACAAGTCCAGCCTTGACCCCAAGATCAACCAATTCACCCATCTTCGAGATACCCTCACCATACATGATATCAAATTCAATCGTTTTAAAAGGTGGCGCCATCTTATTTTTAACGACTTTGACTCTAGTCTGATTACCAACAATCTCGTCTCGATCTTTAATCGCACCTATCCGTCGGATATCTAGACGCACAGAAGAATAAAATTTAAGGGCATTGCCACCTGTGGTGGTTTCCGGGCTACCAAACATTACTCCGATTTTCATACGAATTTGGTTAATAAATATTATTAGGCATTGGGATCGGTTTATAGAGCCGGTCAGTTTGCGCAGTGCTTGGCTCATAAGCCGGGCCTGCAATCCAACATGAGTGTCGCCCATCTCTCCTTCAAGTTCCGCTCTTGGTACCAGCGCTGCGACAGAGTCAATCACAATCACGTCTATCGCACCTGACCGAACCAATGTATCTGCAATTTCAAGTGCCTGCTCGCCGGCGTCAGGCTGAGAGATCAACAATTCTTCAACGTCGACGTTTAGTTTGCGGGCATAAACCGGGTCAAGTGCGTGTTCTGCGTCAATGAAGGCACAATTACCTCCTTTTTTTTGAGCTTCTGCCACTATGTGAAGTGCCAACGTTGTCTTTCCAGAACTCTCCGGCCCGTAAATTTCGACGATGCGGCCGCGCGGCACGCCTCCAATACCAAGTGCAATATCAAGCCCAATAGAACCGGTTGAGATCGCCTCAATATCTACAGGATTTGAACCGTCGCCAAGCTTCATGATTGAACCTTTGCCATGGGCGCGCTCGATCTGGCTCAATGCTGCTTCAAGCGCCTTATTCTTGTCCGCTTCGGATCTGTCCATGTTTTCTCCGTCAACCACTCTCAGGTTCGCCTCAGCCATCTCAACCTCTCCTTATTCCATACCGATGTTATGGGTGCAATCTTCTATAATGAACCCAATGTACTCCTTTTGTTCTTTTCTTCAATAAAAAAACCAATAAATTGAAAATAAATAGAATTTCTCGCAGTTTTCCTGTTTTGTTCTCGCCTGATCGAGCTGCTGTTTTCCAACTTAAGCTGGTGTATCATCCGAATGATTCGGTGTTCCCGCTCAAGAAAATAGACCGAAAAGACAACCGGCTTCACGCCTAAGCGGGAAACTGAGTTGTAAGCGGATGCATAGGTTTAACGTCACCATCAGACCATGACATACTCGGTATGCACGCCGCGGACGTCCATCTCATATTCTAGACCAATTACCGGCGGCCTAGCATAGACCCAAGTTAAGCCGGCGTCGGCCGCACCGCGGGATACGAGTTCGTCACCAAGAAAAGGGTGAAGGTCATGAACCGTGTAAGCATGGGTCACTGTGGCATCTTCCCAACCAACGTCCAGCGCCGACATACGTTTTTCCATCGCTTGTATTACATATTGCGCTTTTTCAAGTAGCGCATCTTCGGACGTCTCCCCTAATCGAATAATTCGTTCCTCGTAAGTCGCGCCGCCCTCGGGTGATTCTGCAGACCCGGCGATCACGAAACTCCGTGACTGATCAGCCGCGGCTGGGACTGTATAACTGAAGGCATGGAAACTGGGCTCAGGTGGAGCATCGATTTCAGGACAGACATTCGAACGCGCAACCGGGTTTTCCTCATCTTTAAACAGCCCCCAACGTTCCAACGTGCCGACATAGACCCGGTTAAAATCAATGAAGCCTTGCTCGGAAAACGGTTCCGGCGAACGTAACTCGCAGGCAGCAAAAGAGGTGTATGGCCGTCCAATCCGGTCCAGGTGGCTTTCGATTCGTGCAAATCCTTCCTCCAGAGGTAATGGCGTCTGAAACCGAACCCGCTCTAGCGCAAATCCAACCTCTGCAACAACCCCACCGGAATACTGGAACGGTCCCCGGACATACCTATAACCGCCGGGTTCGAATATAGCTGTTTCTGTCATATTGCTTCCTTTTATTGAATTCGAACGGTATCGACAGTTTGAAGTTCTATCAATATCACTCTCGCGCCTCTCCCCGCGCGATGTAGTAGGTACTACCCACGATTACAAGAGCACCTACCGCAGTCCAGATAGAAGGAATTTCCGCGAAGAGTAAATAACCAAACAAAACAGCATAAATCAGCCGAACGTTTTCAACCGGTCCCACAGCATTAGCCTCACCAACCGCGAACGCCCGCATAAAGCAAAATATACCAAGCGTCGTGAGACCTCCAATACCGATCAACTTTAGCCAGTCAATTAAATCTGGTAAATTCCAAACCCACCAGGTAGGAAGGGCAAATACGGTCACGCCTCCAATATGATAGTAAAATAAAATGCGGCCTGTTGGCTCGGTCGTTGACATCTTGCGAATAAGAACGTTTGCAACAGCAAACGTTAATGCTGATGTAACCGCGACCAAGGCAATGGGATCAAACGCCTCCGCTCCCGGGCGGACCAAGACCAAGACCCCCATGAAGCCTAAGATCGTCGCTACCCAGCGCCGCCGCCCGACCACCTCGTGCAGAAGGATCACCGCGATTAGTGTCGTAAACAATGGTTTGGAGAACATTAATGCCGTCGCCTCGGCCAATGGCATATGGATAACAGTGATAAAAATTCCTAACTGGGCTGCAAAAGCGAGACACATTCGCATCAGATGAAGAGGTAGGCGACCAGTCCTCAGATTCGACGCACCAAGCCTAATAAATAACGGCATTAAAAAAATCAGACCGCAGCTATAACGAAAAAAGGAAATTTGCAGGGGATCAAACCGACCACCCAGTGATTTAACAAACACGTCCACAATGGCGAACATAAATGTGCCAATGCTAAGCCAGAGAATGCCTCGTAAGTTGGGCGGCAGACGAAGCCAAGTACTATAGAGTGAAAGAATAAAATGGGCCGGCAAGAGACATGCCTTTTAATGAATGATGAATTTCATTTGCACAGGAGTAACCCGACCTATTAGACGCCCGAAACAGCCGGGCATTATGTCGACCGCTCTAGTCGAACAAGGATTGATCTTGGTCTTAAACCGTCCAAACGCTTAGTTAACACCCTAGGACGTTGCCGATTCATGACAGAAGTCCGAAGTGACCTGCCTCTTCTGAAGTCATATCTTTAGCCTCCGGACCAAAAGGAATATTACCCGAACTTGTCGGCCGCTCCGGGAGCGGCTTGCTAATCACGGCCGCCGCTGTAAGGAAAAGGGAAGCTACTGAATTCGCTGCTTCTAACGCCGCGATCGCGATCCTCGCTGGATCAACGATACCGGCCTTGAATAGGTCGCGAAATTCTCCCTCCTGAGCATCAAAACCTTGGCACGGATCCATAAATCCCGCCAGCTTCGCAGAAATCATTCTGCCATCATAACCGGCGTTAAAAGCGATGCGCTCCGCGGGCGATGCTAGAACTCGACGCAAAATACCTACAGCAACGCTTCCTAATTCTGTATCATCATTTGTTAGCCGGCGAGTCGCGTGGATATACCCCGCGCCTCCGCCTGGTAAAATACCCTCAAGTGGAGCGGCGCGGACCGCGCTCACGGCATCATCGGCGCGTTCTCGACGCTCTTTAATTTCTATCTCGCTGGCGCCTCCGATCCGCACCACCACCACCCCGCCAGTGAGTCTAGCAAGACGTTCGCGGAGTATCTTTTCCTGAAACGGGGTATTCCGCTTCGCCCCCTGCTCAGCCCTGACGCTATTAGCGCGGCGTGCAACATCTCTTGAATCTCCTGCGGCACCTATGATCGTAGTAGTATCCTTATTTAAAATGACCCGGTCAGCAGTACCCAGAACCCCAGGGTCTATAGTTGATTTGTTAGTACCCCGGCTCTCGGATACAAGCGTAGCACCCGTCAAAAGCGCTAAGTCTTCCATAGTTTCTCTACGACGATCGCCGAAAAAGGGTCCCTTACCGGCCACCACCCGAAGGTTGTTTTTTATTTTATTGACGGTCAGTGTCTGAAGGGCCTCTCCTTTCACTGCCTCTGCCACTATCAGCAACGGGCGGTTCTCCCTGACCGATACCTCAAGCAGTTTTAACAGTTGAGTGTGCTGCTCTAGTGTATGCTCGGTAAGCAGAATCAGTGGTTTCTCATATCGACACTCGGTAGTTGTTGTGTCAGTCATAAAATAAGGGGAGACGTATCCTCCTTCCCATTGAAGTCCATTCAATTTTTCCCAAGTTGTATAGAAGCCTTCACCACCCTCGACGGTAACCACCCCATCAACGCCTACACTATCAAAGGCCGCAGCAATGATACTACCAAGATTACCGTCACCGTTAGCCGAAACCGTCGCAATACGCTCCAAGTCACTACGTCCTCCAACAGGTTGTGCCAGTTGTCGCAGTTCGTCGATAATCGTATTTACTCCATCATTTAAGGCCAGCCTTAGCTCCATAGGGTCATACCCTGCCGTTACAGCCTTAAGGCCCTCGGAAGCCAATACTCCTGCCAATACAATTGTTGTCGTGGTACCGTCCCCAAACTCTTCGCCTACACGCTGGCCAGCCCGCCGGATCAGACGAAGCCCTATTTGATCATATTGTCCATCGACTTGAAGAGAATCGGATACGGTCACGCCGTCCTTGGTAATGCGGGGAGGTCCAATACCACCCTCCGATTCGATCAGAACGTTTCTCCCCTTGGGACCCAACGTTGCTGCCACCGTTCGGGTAAGCAGATTGATTCCTCGAAGCATCTCGCGCTGTGCCTCTAACCCGAACTTTATAGCGACGGTTGCCATTAGCCCGGTTTAACGCAAACTCCAACCTCTGTGAATGCATAGAAATAGGATACTCCATAAATACACTACCTTCGACAAATATACGG